>Ga0209737_10001855_pt1 | contig 14900 bp, 7 predicted proteins | sample TergutCu122P3_FD_187284 | JGI IMG/M metagenome (GOLD analysis project Ga0209737, IMG submission 187284) | Cubitermes ugandensis P3 segment gut microbial communities from Kakamega Forest, Kenya - Cu122 P3 (SPAdes) (version 2) | ecosystem: Host-associated > Arthropoda: Insects > Digestive system >...
CCGGTGGCGGGGTCGAGGATGTGATGGTAGTAAACGTTGTCTTGTTTGAAGTACCGTTCGTAACCGCCTGATGTCATGACGGATAAATCGCTGACTTCGACTAAGCATACCAGGCTGTTATCACCGATGATGGGGGTTTTGATGGCGACACGGTAGTTTGAATTGTCCGGTTTTTTTCCGAGGGTGAATATGTCACCACCGAAATCCAATATTGCGTGTTTGATTCCGTTTTCGATAAGTATGTCTCTCACTACTGCCAAGGCGTGTCCTTTGGCGAATGCGCCTAAATCTAATTTCATTCCTGTTGGTATTGAGATTTTGCTATTAATTGGAAAGGAAATGGCATCGTATCCGACATTGGTAAGTTGTTCGGTTATTTCCATGGGAGAGGGTAGTAAAATGAAATCGCCGTCTTGCTTCCATAATTCCATTACTGAACCGATGGATATATCGAATGCACCTTCGGTAAGGTGTGAAAAATATATTGCGCCTTTTATTAGTTCATATATGTCATTTGACACGGAAAAAGAAGCTTCATTGTTTTTATTAAGACGTGAAATCTCACTGTCTGCACGGTTTACTGACATGCGGGTTTCGATGTCGTAGATGGTGTCAAAACATTGGGTGATAATGGTGTCGAATAAATTGTTTGGGATATTGTCGTATATTGAGATGGTGATGGTTGTGCCTAGTAGGTTGTCGCGGGTAGCGGATTTGATTTCTGGGGGGTGGGTGTTGCATGCAGTGAGCAAGCAAAGAAGAAGCAATGGTACTAATGTTTTTATGAAGGTGTATAATTTGGTTTTTGACATATGTAAAGTATAGCAAAATCTTTATGGCTTAGCAAATGAATCTGGATTGCTGTATTTAAGTTTGCTTGGGTTTACTGTTGCTTGCTTATGGGGATAACCACCCCGTCGCCTTCGGCGCCACCCCTCCAAGGAGGGGAATTATAAGAATCTTTTTTTGTATTCATCGAGGAAGTGTTGTTTTTCGGTTTCCTGTCCGATTAGTTTTTCGAGTTTTTCTAGGTTTTTGCCGGATATCCATGCTTTGCCGGAGTTGTAGTAGAAGTTGACGATTTTCCAAAATTTTTCTGGGTATGCCAAGCGGTAATAAAGCTGGGTATGGTCTGCCCTGGTCATCTGGCGTTCTTCGATATAAGCTGAGATTAAGCCGTCACCGATTGTTTCTGACCAATTGCTTTTTTCTAAGAGTTTACGCATGAAGAGGTATAAATCACGGACTGGATTGTCAATCACGCATTTTTCAAAATTTATCAAACTCATTTTCCCACTGGTCAGCAGGATATTGTGGTATTGGTAGTCACCGTGGCATACCATTCCCGGTTCGTCTTTTAACTCATTGATATAGAAACGCAGTTCCTCGGTCACTTGCAGGGCAAGGTTGAGAAAATAATCAAAGCTCTGCATCAGCTTAAGTTCAAAGTCTGATTTTTGCCCTTTTTCTTTGAGGAATTTTTTGACCCGCTTTAATTCTTTATTGTGCTTATCAAATTCCTTGTCGATTTGGAAAGGGATTTTGCCATTCAAAATATCCATTCCACGTAAATCCGAAGCTTGATGTAATGAAGCCAATGTCTTAACTGCTATTTTGCATTCCTCCAAGTCACGGACATTACACTCCCGCCCTTCAAACCATGTTTTTAGGATGTGGGGTGTCCCTTCGTGGTCATCAATTAGGAGATTGCCATCTTTTGTCCTGATGATACTCTCGATGTTGATATCAGATTTTTCCTTAATATGCTCTAATAAAGCATCTTGGAAATTGACTTTTTCCCGTGAACCAAGGTATTCCTTGAATATCAGGGTGCCACGATTTGTTTCACAAAGAATAGCGCCCCGTCCTTTCCAGGTACGAAGCACTTCTATGTCATAGTTTTCTAGCAAACTGACAGCTCTGTCGTTCACAGGACTACCTCCCACATAAGTGCAAATAGATAAGTTTTTATAACTATGCTATTTTATGTGGACAGAGGGTAAACTATGCTTATAAATCAAGACTACGCTCAAGCAAATGTTCGCGTGTATTGTGTTCGGGATTATCGATGACATCATCGAGAAGGGTATTTAAGATTTGTCCCATTTTTTTGCCTTTGGGGATTCCGATTTTTATCAGGTCGTTGCCGTTGATGGCAAGGTCTTTTAGGGTTACGCATTGTCTGGCGGCTTTGATTTCTTCATAAATGCGATTAAGCTCAACCAAAAAAGTAAGCTTTTCCGCTTTCATGAAATCACTTTGGGCTGCGACGTCAGCGGCATGGATTTTTATGTAAAGAGGGTACAAGTCCTCGCCTATCCGATTAATGGCACGGCGAACGTACTTATCTTTGATTTTTATTTCACCGAGGTGGTCAAAATCAGGGTTCATGTCAATATCATAATCATGGTAAAGTACAAGGCGGTAAACCTTGTCAATCGTATCATTATCAAATTTGAGACGCCGCATAACCACACGGGCGATGTCTGCGCCTTTTTTTGAATGTCCTTTGAAACTGTCATTGCCGGTTTTTTCATTGACTGTTTTGGTCAATGGTTTTGCAATGTCATGGAATAACATCGTTAAACGGAGGATTTTATCCGCTTCAATTGCTTTCATTGAATGGAGGATATGCTCGCCGACATTGAAGCAGTGATGGGGATGTTTTTGTTCTGTCTGCATACAGGCATCGAATTCGGGTAAAAATTCTACCGTTAATCCTATTTCGTATACATCCCGTAAAAAGTCAGGGTTCGGCGAAGTGATTAATTTAACCAATTCAATGCGGATTCGCTCGGCGCTGATATGTTTTATGTCGGCAGCTTTTTCGATGATGGCATTGCGGGTTTTCTCTTCAATTGTATAACCAAGTTGGGCGGAAAAACGGACTGCCCGCATCATGCGTAGGGCATCTTCATTAAAGCGTTCATTGGCGTCACCAACTGCGCGGATGACCTTAGCCTCGATGTCTTTTATCCCGTTATACAAGTCAATCAATCCTTCGCGTTCATTGTAAGCCATTGCATTGATGGTAAAATCGCGGCGTTTCAAGTCATCGGCAAGACTGCTGGTGTAAGTGACCTCGGAGGGACGGCGTTTGTCTTCGTAAATACCGTCAATTCGGTAGGTTGTGACTTCGTAGTTTTCGCCATCGAGTAAGACCGTAATTGTGCCGTGTTTTAAGCCTGTGTCAAAAGTACGGCGAAATAAAGCCTTCACTTCAAGTGGGGTGGCGGAAGTGGTGATGTCCCAATCTTCCGGTTTGCGGTTAAGGAGTAAGTCACGCACGCAACCACCGACTGCGTATGCTTCGTAGCCGGCGGTCTCGATGGTATCGATGATGTATTTTACGTTTTCGGGAAGGTTGATTTTAATATGCTTTACCCCAAACAACCAGTTTCTCAGCCGGTTTTCCGCAGTAAACACAGGTGTCCGCCAGAGGCACCTGCTCAAATGGGATGTTCCGGCTTGTAATCTGGGTTTCTTCTTTTATTGTTTCTTCGCAGGAACGTTCGCCACACCACATCGCTTTGACGAAGCAGTTTTTTTCTTTAAATAGTGATAAAAATTCTTCTTTATCCCGCGCTTCGAAGGTATTGTTAAGTAAATGCTCTTTTGCCCTTGTGTACATATCATTGTGGATGGTATTAAGTAATTCGGAAACTTTGCTTTCGATATCAGCCAATTCACACTCAATTTTCTCACGGGTATCACGGCGGCAAATCACGCATTTACCAGCTTCAATATCCTTCGGTCCGATTTCCACACGCATGGGAATTCCGCGCATTTCCTGTTCGGAAAATTTCCAGCCGGGACTTTTGTCACTACTATCGATTTTTACACGGAAATTTTTAAGGGTTTCCTTTAGCTCCTGAGCTTTTTCCAAAACCCCTTCCGCCTGCTGCCGGATGGGGATAATCATTACTTGCACCGGAGCGACTTTTGGTGGAAGCACCAAACCGGAATCATCGCCATGTACCATGATAATCGCGCCTATCATGCGGGTTGAGAGTCCCCATGAAGTCTGGTGGACATATTTTAAGGTGTTATCTTTGTCGGTATATTGGATGTCAAATGCCTTTGCAAAACCATCGCCAAAATCATGGCTTGTTCCGGCTTGCAAGGCTTTACCGTCGTGCATCATTGCTTCAATTGAATAGGTTGCATTTGCCCCGGCAAATTTTTCCTTTTCGGTTTTACGTCCTTTAACAACCGGGATTGCCAAGATTTGTTCGGCAAAATCGGCATAAACGTTTAGCATTAGCTCAGTCCTCTCGGCGGCATCTTCGGCGGTCGCATGGGCGGTATGCCCCTCCTGCCACAAAAATTCGCGGTGGCGCAGGAACGGACGGGTTTCTTTTTCCCAACGGACTACGCTGCACCACTGGTTATATAAGCGGGGTAAATCGCGGTATGAATGGATGTCCCCGGCATAAAAGTCACAGAAAAGTGTCTCGGATGTAGGGCGGACACACATCCGCTCTGTCAGCGGGGCTGTCCCACCGTGGGTAACCCAGGCGACCTCGGGGGCAAATCCCTCGACGTGGTCTTTTTCCTTTTGTAAAAGGCTTTCGGGGATAAGTAATGGAAGGTAGACGTTTTCTACCCCGGTTGCTTTGAACATATCGTCGAGCTGCCGTTGCATCAGTTCCCAGATGGCGTATCCGGCGGGTTTGATGACCATGAAGCCTTTTACGTTTGAATAGTCGATGAGTTCGGCTTTTTTTACTACGTCTGTGTACCATTGGGCGAAGTCTTCATCCATTGAGGTGATTGCTTCTACTAGTTTTTTGTCGGACATGTTGGTCTCCTTTGGTGTAGGGGATTAACCACCCCCTGCCGCTGTCGCGGCACCCCTCCAAGGAGGGGAATTTGTTCTCTTTAGATAACATAGCTGATTTTAGGTGTATTTGTCAATCTTTTCGTGGTATTTCTGCTGGATTTATACTATAATAATTGATACAGAGAGGGAAAATTATGTTTAACGTAAAAGATATCACCCCCCAACTTATCACATGGCTGAAAGAATATTTTGAGAAAAATGCCACTGCCGATACCAAAGCTGTCATCGGTATCAGTGGGGGAAAGGACTCGTCCATCGCCGCGGCTTTATGTGTGGCAGCATTGGGAAAAGCGCGGGTGTTTGGGGTTTTGATGCCGCAGGGAAATCAAGCAGACATTGATGTTTCATATGATTTGTGCCGGACATTAGGGATTGATTTTATCGAGATAAATATTGGTGAGCCTGTCGCAAAACTTTATGCGGAAATAGAAAAAAGCGGGCAAAGCTTGAACACAATTGCCACTTTTAATACTCCCGCCCGTATACGTATGACTACCCTTTATGCCGTCAGCGCTATCGTTGGTGGCAGAGTAATCAATACATGCAATCTCAGCGAAGATTGGGTCGGTTACAGCACCAAATTCGGTGATTCGGCAGGTGATGTCAGTCCTTTTTCGCTGCTCACAATGTCTGAGGTTAAGGCGGTCGGACGTGAGCTGAATTTGCCTGACCGTTTTATCGACAAAATCCCAATTGATGGTTTATGCGGGAAAAGTGATGAAGAAAATCTGGGATTTACTTATGAGGTTTTGGATAAATACATCCGCACCGGGATTTGCAAAGATGAAGATATAAAAGCCAAAATAGACCGTTTACATGGTTTAAACAGGCACAAAGTACTGGCAATGCCACACTTTGAACCGCCCTTTTAGACCCGTCCTACCGCATATACTTACGCATTTTCTTAAACACTTCATCAATATCCAGCGGTTTTCCGAGGTGGTCATCCATTCCTGCGTCAAGACACTTTTCAATATCATCTTTAAAAACATTGGCAGTTATTGCGATGATTTTTAAGTCTTTTATCTCCGGATTCGGCAGGGCACGGATACGGCGGGTGGCTTCCAATCCATCCATGACCGGCATTTGGATATCCATAAAGATTAAATCATATTTGCCTGGGAATGCCATGACTTTTTCTAAAGCAATTTTACCATTTTCGGCACAATCAATCATAATTCCGGTATCTTCCAATTGCGCCATTGCAATCTCGCGGTTGATTTCCATATCTTCAACCAACAAAATACATTTACCGATAAATTCCGCAGCCTGACCTACTTCATAAACTTCATCATTTTGTGTATCAGTTAAAGCTTCTCTAACTTGATTGTTTTTGCGGACTTGGGCAGTAAAAAAGAAGCATGCACCTTTTCCCAGCTCAGATTCAACCCACATCTTACCCCCCATCAGTTCAACAATCCGTTTCGAAATAACGAGACCCAACCCGGTTCCACCATATTCACGGCTGATGCCGCTTTCGGCTTGTTCAAAAGGGGTAAAAACTTTGGCAAAATTTTCCGGAGCGATACCGATTCCTTCGTCGGCAACTTCAATCTGTAGTTCACATACATCATCTTTTTCCGCCGCCAAAGATATCTTGAGCTGGATGTTTCCACCCTCACGTGTAAATTTGGTGGCATTTGAAAGCAGGTTGGTGATGACCTGGGTCAAGCGCTGGTCGTCAACGATTATGTCCCTGGGTACATCATCTTCGATTTCCAAACTGAAATTCTGCTTTTTTTCCTCCATCCGGAAGTTTGTGATGGTTATTACTTTTTCAAGCAAGTGGTCAAAATTGGTTTCTACCGGGGCAAGCTCTAATTTATCAGCCTCTATTTTGGACATATCAAGGACATCGTTGATAATACCCAACAAATGCTTTGACGCATCTTTTATCCGCTCAATTGCATAATTTTTACGCTCAATATCATCCGTAGATTCAGCAATTGTGGTCATGCCGATAATTGCGTTCATCGGGGTACGGATTTCATGGCTCATCGTCGATAAAAATTTGGATTTGGCACGGCTTTCTGCTTCGGCCTGTTGTTTCGCCAACATTTCTATCTGGGTTATATCTTGCACCACTTCGATGAAGCCGATTAGGTTGCCATCCATGTCCTTTAATGTCTCAACATCAACTTGATAAGATGAATCCTGATGGGAAAAGTAGGTCTGTTTTAAACCACGTTTGGCACATTCAATCCCACACTCGGGGGTTTTACAGATATGGGCATTCCAATTCGAGCAAGGTTTACCCATCATATCTTCGCGTTTCATTCCAAGAAAATCTTCAACCGCTTTGTTAACGAAAGTCCATTTCATTTCGGCATCGGTAACGGTAATCGGTAATGGGGTCGCATCCAGGATTGCCTGATACCAGTGCGATTGTTTGTTAATTTCCGCTGTCCGGATTTGCACCATTTTTTCCAACTTTATCTGTTGCTGGCGGGTACGGATAAACATAATTGTTAAAAGTAATAGAATCACCACTATCAGACATATTGCACCTATCAGCCACGGAACCCGCGCTTGGGCGATTTGACCTTTATAGTCGTATGTCCTAAGCATCCACTGGTCTGATATACCTTTGATGTCACTGACCTGCATTACTTTACTAAAAATGGAGCTTAAAATGGCGTGTTCTTGGTTGAAACCAATATATGATTCCGCCAGTTGGTCAAATACGATATTAGCTTTGTAACCGGGATATTCATGATAATTGGTAATGGCAAGCAGGCGCCGTTGGCTGGAAATGACCATATCTATTTCACCGTTGTGTAAGGCTTCAAAAGCAGTGTTTGAGCTTTCAAATTCAACGGTATACGGATGATTTGGGAACCAATTGTTAAACATCTCTGCATAAGCCGTTTTGCTGGGTAAACCAACACTTACATTCAAAACATCTTTCAGGGTAATCGTTGGTGTCTCAGCCTTTGAAAGTAATGCATAGTTGTCTGCCACCGTCGCTACCTTCGGCCAGCGGAAACCTCTTTTCATCCGCTCATCAGTGGGGATAAGTTCGCTTATCATATAAGCTTCCCCGCTCTCTACCAAGCTAAGTAGCTCCGGCCATTCGGTCTTTTCGTCATTTATTATCTTAAATTCAAGTCCGGTGAGTCTCGTTACCTCAGTAAGGATGTCAAAAAATATACCCTGCCATTGTTGCTCATAGCGGTTGTAAAAACTGATGGGATAATTATAGTGTTCGGCAACAAACGGAATAACTTGATTTTTGTGGATAAACTCCCGCTCTTTTTCATCAAGCATCATATATATTTTGCGGCGTTCGTATCTTTTGTCCCCTTTTTGGTACAACTCCCTCAAGCAATCTGTTGCATTATTTTCTAGGGCTTTTTGGACAACAGAAATAATATGTTTGTACTCAGGGTTAAAAGTCGTCATGGAAACCGGGTTATAACGAAGCGGGAAAAAATCCGTCGAAACAATGTCGCCATATAAATCAAATGCCGCTTCGACAACACCTTCTTCGATAAAGATATCTGCTTCACCATTTTTGAGCTTTTTATATGCAGCGTTCACATTTTCAACAAAAACCACCTGATAATTTTCGTGCGGCTGCGCACTAATGAAATTGGCATATGAAACTGAACCCGAAAGCATGGCAACCCGAAGTACAGGTGCAGAAAAAGGCTGGGTATCCACCAGCCAAAAATACCGCATTGCCCGCTGGGCAATCGGGTCGGTCATATAGTAAGTTTTTTTCCGTTCTTCGGTAGGGGTCAGGTCACCGGTAAAATCAATTTGCCCATTTTCAAGACCGGCAAATAAATCAGTCCAATCAAAGATAGCTGTAATAAAGGGAATACCAAATAGTTCGGTCAGCCATTCACAAAACAGGGGGGTAAATCCATCTATCACAAATTTTTCATAACAATAAAAAGCTTCTGTCGAGGGACCGACACCATAGATAAAAACTTTGTTGCGTGCTTTAAGCGTTTCGATTGTCTTAATTTCTTCTTCGGTAATTCCGGGAATATCAAGATAAGATGTGAAGATTTGATTATTTGCTTGGTTTTCGGAAGCTTGTGTGCAACCTGACAGTAATATTGAAAAAAATGCAAAAACCATTAATGCTGCGGTAGAAACCCAACGCACCATAATCCCTCCGATTTATGTGTTAGAATATTAAAATATAAAAACTGCGGCGCAGTACGGCGGGACATCAAATGCAATCGAATTTTTACGTAGATTGCATTCAATCGGCTCAGAAACCAGTTCAGCCGGAATCTCAAGCCCGCTTCCACCAAACCGTTCATCACAGCTATTAAGCAGTAATTTATATTTTCCTTTCTTTGGTACCCCGACACGGTATTTCTCCCATACCATCGGTGTCATATTGATAACAAACAAGAGGTTGTTACGTTTGCTTTTTGCCTTACGGAAAAAGCTGTAGGTACTGCGTTCACTATCATCGGCATTAATCCATTCGAACCCACCCCAATTATTATCAATCTCATACATACAAGGATACTTACGATACATTTTCAATAATTCTTTGACATATTCATGTAGGCCTTTATTGTGGGGTTCGCTCATGAGATACCAATCAAGCTCCCGCTCCTCACTCCATTCCCGCTCCTGTCCAAAGTCCTGTCCCATGAATAGCAGTTTTTTCCCGCTATGCCCAAACATATAAGCATATCCGGCACGAAGGTTGGCATATTTGTCCGGCATATATCCGGGCATTTTATTCACCATCGAACACTTAAGATGGACTACTTCATCGTGGGATAAGGGTAAAATATAGTTTTCGGCATTGTTATAACTCATCGCAAAGGTCAGGGCATAATGATTATTACGGCGGAAATACGGGTCCAGTTTCATATATTCACAAAAATCGTGCATCCAACCCATGTTCCACTTAAAGCTGAAACCCAAACCACCGTCTTCCACTTTTCCGGTTACCAGCGGCCATGCCGTTGATTCTTCGGCGATGGAAAGGAAGCCGGGATATGCACCAATGACAACGGAATTAAGATGGCGGAAAAACTCGATTGCTTCCAAGTTTTTGTTACCACCGTATTCATTGGCGACCCACTGTCCGTCTTTTTTACCATAATCTAAATACAGCATCGATGCCACGGCATCAACCCGGATTCCATCAATATGAAAAGCCCTAATCCAATAAAGGGCATTGGCTATAAGGAAGTTTTTGACTTCGTTTTTGGCATAATTGAAAATCTTCGTACCCCAGTCGGGATGCTCGCCAAGGCGTGGGTCGGGATGCTCATAGATACATTGCCCGTCAAAATTGCCCAGCCCATGGGCATCGGTGCAAAAATGCGCCGGAACCCAGTCAAGAATGACACCGATTTTATTACGATGCAAAAGATTTACCAGATACATGAAGTCAGTCGGTTCACCATATCGTGAGGTTGGGGCATAGTATCCGGTAACCTGATATCCCCATGAACCGTCATATGGGTATTCCGAGATACCGATAAGTTCTATATGGGTATATTTCATTTCTTTGAGATATTCGACTATTCTATCGGCGAATTCACGATATGTATAAAAACCATCGTCTTCACCATTAGGATGACGCATCCATGATCCAATATGGCATTCATAAATCGCAACCGGTTCGCTGGTGTATTTTTTGCTGTCACGGTCACGAATCCAAGCACTGTCCGTCCACTTGAACTTGGTCATGTCGGTTGTTTTTGATGCCGTCCCCGGTCTTAACTCGGCATAATTGGCATATGGGTCGGCTTTGTATAGCTTCTCATCATTTTCGGTGATTATCAGAAATTTGTACAGCTCGTTAACGGAAACCCCGGGAATAAATAAGCTATGGATGCCACCGGGACCCAGCTTTTTCATTTTATGGGTTTTTTCATCCCAATCATTAAAAGTCCCAATCACATAAACAGCTTTTGCGTTTGGTGCCCAGACAGCAAAATTAAAACCCTTCTTCCCACCTTCTTCGGATTGATGGGCACCTAATTTTTTATAAATCTCATAATGGGTTCCCCTGGCAAATAAATACTGATCATCTTTTGATATGAATACTTTGGACATTTCTTAACCAAGCCTTTCCATGGACACTTATTTTCCCTTTGTTTTGAGAAAATCTCTGGTGTAAACGTTTTCAATTTAAGAAATCTTTTTCCCTTAAGATTATCATGTCCTCTTCATCATATCTCTTTCCGGCCAGAATGTCAAAGAAATGCTTAGGATTTTTTCGATCTGCACTATAAATTGCCTCTTCAATAAGTTCCTCAACCTCGGCGGTGGTCACTTCATGGTCAGAAGTCTGCATTTCGGCGATGCGGGTATGGAGTGCCAGAATGCCAAATTCATCAATAGAGTATTCTTGTTGGAAGGCATAATTTTTGGCATATTCAACGAGTGATTGGTTATCAAGTGCGTTTAAATCGATGCGGTGGGGAAAGACTTTTTTTAGTTCACTTTCATTTTCCAATAATTCATCGATGGATGGACGGTTATCTTCAAGGATAACCATCAGTTTATTGTCCGGGGTATTGATAAATTTCATCAGGTCTGCGACTGATTCTTTTTTCATACTGGCGGCATGCTCAATAATAATGATACCGCTTGCCATATTGGCAAAAGTTTTAGGGACTGTCTTTTTATTGAGGGTATCACCGCTGATTTTAACGACTTTACCAAACAATTCTTCATTTTTGGTTTTTACTTCCTTAATGATACCCTTGATTACCTTCATATTGGCAAGGCTTTCTTCGCCGGTAACAACAACATGGCTCGGATTGTCAACTTCTTTAATTTGGTCAAGGATACTTACTAATTGGCGTCTAGTTTTTTTGTGCTTGACGAAACGCCCGAAGCGGATTTTTTCTTCAGGGGTAAAAATGCGGACATCGTCATTAACCGGAGGGACGGGGGTTGGAAGGGGGAGGGGAGCTTCGGCTTCTGTGGGTGTTTCGGTTTTTGTGGATGTTTCGGCTTCCGGGGATGCTTCGGCTTTTGTGGGGACTTCGGCTTCCGTGGATGCTTCGGTTTCCGGGGATGTTCCTGATTCTATAGGTGCACCAGTTTCCATAGTTGCTTCAATTTCTATTGCAGTTTCTGATTCTTTAATTTCTGTAGTGCCTGAGTCGTCTAATTCTGTGACTACCTCTGCTAGTACATCTTCTTTATTTTCAATTAGTACTTCATTTACAATTCCTTCTTCATCAGCTATTACATCATCTTCTGAATTAATTTCTGTTTCCTTACCCACAAGCATTTCTTCGGTAGATACTTCATCTTCATTTACATCGACTTCATCACTCGCTTCTGTTATGACTTCCTCGTCAACTTCCGCTTCCACCAACTCAACATCTTCAATCGCTAATTCTTCATAACCATCTTCTTCATCAGTAAAATCATCATCCTCAAATTCATCCGATGATTCAAGTATCCGCCTGACTTCTTCATCAACAGGCTCTTTATCCAAAGCTTTAGGATTAACCTGCGCTTTAATACCAGCGCCGATATCAGATACTTTTATAACACTTGGACCGGCTTTAACAGAAGCGTCAACCATCGCTTTTTCCAACTTTTCCAATAATCCCATTTTGGTTTGGGTATCAAAATCATTAAATAGCGTCGCTGTCTGTTCTTGGATTTTCATCCGCACTTCGTCTTTTCGTTTTTGCTCAATCTCTCTTTTCTGGCGTTCCCATTCGGTGAGGATATCATCTATCTTAAGCTGCCCGGTAATTTGCTTTTCGACTTTCTTTTCATCAGGGACTACCAAGCTGATTTGACCATCATAACCTTGTGAAAGCATATCGTCATAAGTAGAAGGTTTGGCAAAAGCTTTTATTACTCCCGTTTCCGTAATTCCTTTTTTCATTCCTTCTTTTATTTTTAGTTCTAATTGTTCGTAATCAAAGACCCCGTCTTCTTCTTCATCTTCTTCATCTGAATCTATATCAATTTCAGTAATTTCTTCGACTACCACTTCGTCCACTTCTTCTTCATTTTCAATGTAAAATGTGTCTTCTTCTAAAAGCTCAACCGTAGGTAAATCTTCATCCACTTCATTATATTGACCGTCTTGGTCAATCACATCTCCGGTATCCTCAAAGTATACCTCTTCCGAAGATTCATTTTCTAGTTTAAATTGATTTATATCCTTTAATGGAGCAGTAAAAGATTTGAGCGGGATAAATTTCATGTCCTCTGTATCACCTGCGGACAGCAATTCCTTCATGTTTTCGGCAATTTCCTGCTGCAAGTTGATGGTATTATATTCGCTGACATCAACCGGACGGATACGGATATCCACATCCACATCCTCTTCGCTTTCATTCATTCCGCTCTCAGCAAAAACTTTATCAAAATTTGAAATTCTTTCCCACCCGGCAGTATCGTCTTCTTTTTCTTCACTTTCGTTATAATAATCGACACCATCTACATTATCCGGCTCGTAGCTGATGTTGCCTTGTTGTGACTCATATAACCGCGATGCCTGCTCTTCCGGAAGCGGAGTATGCAATTGCTTTAATTCCAACGCTTTGGTAACATATTTACCCCTGCCGAACCAAGAAAAAATTTCATTGCATTCATCAATGCAAAGACTGGTTTGTCCGGTAAGATGGTAAAGATAAGCCAATTCGAAAGCCCATTTTTCTTTGTAATCGCGACGTTTAAGCTCTTCAAGGACAATTATTCTTTCTTCCAAAGTGGCATCCTGGGCTTCGTATATTTTATAAAGCAGGATAAACTGGCTGGCATCCCTTGGGGCGGCCTGGACAAAACTTTTATAGTATTCCAAAGCGCTGACAATATCACCCAGCTTGATGGATAATTCGCACAAGTAATAAAGAATCAAGCGCCCGTTGGGATGGCGCTCATAAGCATACAGCAAGATGTCACGGCTGTCTTCATAGCGGCGGTTAATTTTGTATACATCACTGATGGTGCAAAGCATCATGATACTTCTCACCCTCCGCCAATCAATGGTATCGGCGATGTCAGCAGCTTTCTTGTAGTTTCCTTCTTTGATTAATTCTTTAATTTCGTTGGAACGTACATTATATTCGAACTTATCCATGATACCTTTTCTCCATAAAAAACAAAAGCATTATAGATTAGTGTACCATAAAAAAACGAAAATAAAAAGAGAAATTTACAAGATATTGATGAAAAAAATAGAAAGTAACAATATATAGTAGCTTACTATTATAATTCCATACCACCTTCTGACCGGATAGTCAGGAAATGACAACAATCATCCCCGAAAACTCTGTTCATCCGGTTAAGATATTCGTCCTTTAAGGAAATAGGAACGAAAGCCAAGATAGTCCCGGCAAAACCACCACCGTGAACCCGCCATGCGCCTTTGCCTTTAAGGATTTGCCTACTTAATTGGAGACCAAGATTGACCTCTTGGGTTGTTATATTACCAGCGGGGTAAATATTTTGCAAACAAGTCTGTGATGATAGTCCTGATTCTATTATCAGGTTTAAAAAGTCGTTGGTCTTACCTTCTTCCAAAGCTTTTGCCTGTTCCAAGACCCGTGCATTTTCATTAAAGAAGTGAATCGCACGAAGTACCGTACGGTCACCATATTTGCGTAGTTCGGTTACTTTTTCAAAAAACAAATCCGGCGTCAGCTCACGTAAAAAATCCTTCCCAAAATGATTGGCGATGGCTTTCATTTCCGTGGTAACAGCAGCATATTCACCCGTCAAATCAGCATGGCTTCCTTTAGTATCAACAACGCATAATTCAAAGTCAGGTAAATTGAAAGGGATTTTTTGGACGACAGGGTCATCGGGATTTTGAAAATCAATCATAACAAGCCCGCCAAAACTGGAAGCAGCTTGATCCATCAATCCACATGGTTTACCAAAATAAACATTTTCCGCATATTGCCCGGCAATGGCGATATCCAGTGGGGTAACCGCTGAACCAAACAATCCTTTAAAAACATTTCCGATTAAAACTTCAAAAGCCGCCGAGCTGGAAAGTCCCGAACCGCCCGGTATATCAGACGATACATTTCCATCAAAACCACCGATGGCATAACCTTTGTCTTTGAACCAAGCGGCAACACCACGG
>Ga0209737_10001856_pt1 | contig 14896 bp, 14 predicted proteins | sample TergutCu122P3_FD_187284 | JGI IMG/M metagenome (GOLD analysis project Ga0209737, IMG submission 187284) | Cubitermes ugandensis P3 segment gut microbial communities from Kakamega Forest, Kenya - Cu122 P3 (SPAdes) (version 2) | ecosystem: Host-associated > Arthropoda: Insects > Digestive system...
CGCCGCGACGAAAAAGGAAATCTGGATTGGGCCGACGGAGGCGACGGCGGCGGGCAACATCGTCGCGCAGATGCTGGGCGACAGAATGATAGCGACGGTTGCAGACGCAAGAAAAATAATAAAAGATTCATTCACAATAAATATCATTTAGGAGGATTTCATTATGCGCGAATATGATGTGGCACGGGAAAAATATGCCGCGCTCGGTATCGATACCGAGCGCGCGATCAAGACGCTTGGCACGATCAAAGTGTCTATGCATTGCTGGCAGGGCGACGACGTAAAGGGCTTTTTGTCGGACAATGCGCTTTCGGGAGGATTGCAGGCGACGGGGAACTATCCCGGCGCGGCCAAGACGGCGAGCCAGCTTCGCGGCGATATCGAGATGGCGTTCAGCCTGATCCCGGGAAAGCACAAAGTGAACCTGCACGCGATCTATGCCGACACCGACGAGAAGATCGACCTCGATCACATCGATACCGTGCATTTTGAAAAGTGGGCGGCGTGGGCAAAGGAGCTCGGCATAGGGCTTGACTTTAACCCGACGTGTTTTTCGCACGCGAAGGCGGACGACGGGTTTACGCTGTCAAGCGCCGACGACGGTATCCGGAACTTCTGGATCGAACACTGTAAGCGGGCGCGGAAGATCGGAGAATATTTTGGAAAAGAGCTTGGGCAAAAGTGTGTGACAAATATCTGGATCCCGGACGGGTACAAGGATATACCGGCCGACAGAACCGCGCCGCGCCGAAGATTGATGGAGGCGCTCGACGAGATATTTGCCGAAAAACTCGATGAGACGTGCAACGCCGACGCGGTCGAGAGCAAGCTGTTCGGGATAGGTTCGGAAAGTTACGTTACGGGATCGCACGAGTTTTATATGGGATACGCGGCAACACGTAAAAAATTGCTCACCCTTGATTCGGGGCATTTTCATCCAACAGAAGTCATAAGCGGTAAAATATCTGCGCTGATGCTTTTCTTTGACGAGATACTGCTTCACGTCTCGCGTCCTATGAGGTGGGACAGCGACCACGTTGTCACGCTCGACGACGAGTTGTGTGAGATCGCGAAGGAGTTGATACGCGACGAAATCTATAAGCGCGTTCACATCGGCCTCGATTACTTCGACGCGTCGATCAACCGCGTCGCTGCATGGGTGATCGGTATGCGCAATATGCAAAAGGCGCTGTTGCAGGCGATTTTGGAGCCGACAGTGATGATCCGGACAATGGAACACGACGGCGACTTCACCGGCCGGCTGGCGTATTTTGAGGAACTGCGCTCCATGCCGTGGCATGCGGTTTGGGACGAGTTTTGCGAGCGCAACGGCGTGCCGGTCGGATTCGCGTGGCTCGACGAGGTGCGCGCCTACGAAAAGGAAACAGCTCTTCGATAAAAGACAAAGAATCAGGCCACCCGTAACGGGTGGCCTGATTGGGGCTACGAGAATCGAACACACATCGGTTTTTACGGGCAGGATTTCGCCCATACGGCCTCAAAGCCCTTGTCAATACTAAAGTATTAACTTCGGTCTTTTCGTTGTCTGAACAAAATTCCGCTCCGGAAAAACTGCAAGCACCCAAAACACGCAAACTTTTCAAATTTTGGGCGATGCGGGTTCGACTCTCGCAGCCCTACCGCATAAGAGAATAACGCCAACTACGTGCTGGTGTTATTTTTTATTGTAAAGAAATCTCTGTATCTATTTCTCTTTTGCCACAAAGAAGAGCGCGATTGTGCGAGGGCCGGCATGCGCACCGATAACGGGGCCTATCTCGTTTATGAACACCTTTTTCACCCCGTATTTTTCCTCGATTTCGCGCGCCATTTCCCGGCACTCCTGTTCGCAGTCGCCGTGGCTGATAAAGATGACCTGATTTTTCAGATCCACGCCCGCCTCTTCCAGCTTTTGTATCAACGTCTGCAGCGCCAAATTGCGTCCGCGAACCTTGCTTATCGGGATCAGTTTGCCGTCGTTATCGACGTGCAAAACAGGTTTTATGTTGAGCATGCTGCCCAGGAAAGCGGCCGTCGCCGACAAGCGTCCCCCGCGCCGCAGATGTTTCAGATCATCGACGGTAAACCAGTGCGCGATGGTGTTCCGGTTGTCCTCGACCCACTTTGCGGTTTGTTCTATCGAAAGGCCGCTGCGCTTTTGCTCTACCGCGAGATAAACGAGCAGTCCCTCGCCCATCGAAGCGGCCAGCGAATCGACAACTATGAGTTTGCGGTCGGGATACTTTTTCGTTAGTATCTCGGCGGTTTCAAATGCGAATCCGACAGACCCAGACAGTCCGCTCGAAAAAGCTATATAGAGAATGTCTTTTCCGGATTTGAGTTCGGGTTCGAAAATCTCGACATACCGCCACTGATTGATAAGCGACGTCGTCGCCTGCTTTCCGTCGCGAACCATATCATAGAACTCTTTTATCCCAAGTTCCCGGCGGTCGGGATAATCGAGAAACGTTCGATCATCGATGTTAAACTCCAGCGGGATTATTTTTACGCCGAGCTCATCGATCAGCTGTGGGGAAAGGTCTGTTGTGGAATCTGTGTACACAATAAAATCTTTCATATTCTCAACCTCGGATTACATTTTTTCTTCGAGCACATTTTAAAAACTGAAAATGATACCTTTGTCGCATGCATACAGCGTCGTCAGGCCCTTGGTTTCAAGGATTATTATCCTGCCAAAGCCAAATTTTTCGCGCGCTTTTTGTCCCAGTTCGTTGGCCAGCGAAGGATTGTTGCAATGCGAGATGACCAAGTCGGTTCCGCTTATTTTGCGTTTACACTGTTCGATGCAGCCGAGCAGCTTGCCGACAACGTTTGATGAACCGCGGAATTGACTGTAAAGATCGATTTCGCCGTCGTTAGCGCACAGAATAGGCTTGATGCCGAGCACGTTTACCAGCGTGCCCTTTATTTTGCTCATTCGCCCGTTTTTGACAAGATTGCTGACGTCTTCGAGCAAAACAAAAGTTTTCATCTCTTCGATAAAGCTCTCCACCTTTTGCACGATGGCATCGAAGTTGAGGCCGTTTTTTATAAACTCGCGGATCTTTATCGCAACCAGCGCTTCGCCGCACGAAGCTGATTTTGAATCGAACACATGGCCGACAAGCCCCGCGATTTCGTCTTTTGCCATTTCAAAACCAATTTTCGCTGCTTGATACATACCCGAAAGTTTACTGGAAATGGTGACGGCAAAACCGCCGCCGGCTTTTATAAAGGCGTCCATCCACTGCTGCGGCGACGGCACTGCCGACCCCATCTTTCCGACGCACGCTTTCATTTTGGCCATCAACTCGGACATCGAGAGGTTTTCGTCGTCGACGATAGTCTCGCCGCCGATCTCGACGTAAAAGGGTACCGACCGCTCGGTGTCAAGCTCCTGTTCCAGATCTTTTGTAAAGTCGCAGGCGCTGTCGCCCAAAATTTTCATGTTTTCCATGTAATAATATTCTTCCTTGGATTATTTTTTCTCTTTAGACATTTAATTCCGACATTAATTCCTCATCGATAACTTTAAGCATGCGCTCGAAATTCCGGACGTCTTCCGCGGAAAAATTCGAATGTATGCGCTCCACCACTTCGCCCACGAAACTGGTGTACAGCTCGCGGTACTGATGATATTTTTCGGTCACGCTGAGATGGAATATCCTCTGATCGCTCTCGGATTGAATCTTGCGAACATATCCCTTTTTCATCAGATTTTGAATCTTTTTTGCGGCGTTTGCCTGCGAGATGCTCACGAACTTGGCGAAGGTGTTGACCGTGGGTTCGCCCAGCCCGCAAATGACTTCCGCGCAAAAGGTTTCAACAGCCGTCAAACTGGCTTCACGCTCTTCAAATCTGCTGAAAATCTTCTGGTAGTAGTGCAGCTTGAATTTTGTATAAATGCTGTTAAACGCCAGTTCCATCGAATCGTGTGACAATTCTATTCCTCCTTTTCCTGTACGCACACAAAACCGTCTAAGATTAAAAAAATTTAATTAATTTTTTTTAAGTATATTGCGCTGATATTAAATTGTCAATGCATCCGATAAACTGTTTTTAATATGTTAACATTTATATAATGTACTTGAATGTCGCCTTTTGCGGCAAAAAGTTATGTATTTTTTAAGAGCCTGCAGTGCTGCACTGCACTTTAAATTATGCTATAATTAAAAAAATATTTTGACAGGAGAAATGTATGGCTTACACAGCGTATGAAGACCGATATAAAATGATTCAGTACCGACGCTGCGGCAAAAGCGGGCTGATGCTGCCCATTCTTTCAATGGGGTTGTGGCACAATTTCGGCAACATTACGTCCTTTGAAACCCAACAAAACATGCTGCGAACGGCGTTTGACAACGGGATTACGCATTTCGACGTCGCCAACAATTACGGTCCGCCGCCCGGAGAGGCCGAGCGCAACTTCGGCGCCTTGATGGACCGGGACTGGCGCCCCTATCGCGACGAGCTGATAATTTCGACCAAGGCCGGATACGACATGTGGGACGGCCCGTACGGCGATTTCGGCAGCCGCAAATACCTGATATCGAGCCTTGACCAGAGCCTCAAGCGCATGCGTCTCGATTATGTCGATATCTTTTATCATCACCGGCCCGATCCCGATACGCCTCTTGAAGAGACGATGCAGACGTTGCACGACATCGTGCGTTCGGGAAAGGCGCTGTATGCCGGCATCTCGAACTACGACGCCGAGGGCACGGCCCGGGCGGTGAAAACTCTGAGAGACATGGGCACGCCCATGCTTATACATCAGCCAAAATACAATATGTTCGAGCGCTGGATCGAAGACGGCCTCACCGACGTGCTGCGCGCCGAGGGCGTCGGCTGTATAGCGTTTGCGCCGCTTGCGGGCGGAATGCTGACGGGCCGCTATCTAAACGGGATTCCCTCCGACTCCCGGGCCGGGCACGATCCCAGATTTTTAAAGCCCGGCGACATCACCGAACAAAAGCTGGCAGTTATCCGAAAGCTCGACGCCGTGGCAGAGGAACGCGGACAGAGCCTCGCGCAGATGGCGCTGGCGTGGACACTGCGCGACGAGGCAGTAACGAGCGCGCTTATCGGAGCAAGCACGCCCGAGCAGATAACCGAGAACGTAGACGCGCTCAAAGCCGGAGCGTTTACGGCGGAAGAGATAAAGCATATTGACGACATTTTGCAGAATATAGAGTAGCTTGGTAAAACAAAAGAGCCTACAGATTTTACTCTGTAGGCTTTGCTTATGAATGCATCAAGTTTAGTTCTGTGCTTTGTAATCCACAAAACAGATATTAAGGTCAACGTCGCCCGATATTCCGGGAACGCTGCCTTTGCTGGTGTATTGAAGTATTTGGAAATTGTAAAAGAAGGAGGGCGCGGCGTTGTATTCCGCCAGCCAGAAGTCATAAGCGGATATCGCTTCGAGGCCTTCGGGGCCATAGTAGTTGTATCCAAGATCCTGATTGAAATAAACCATAGGCGTGTATCCGGCCTGATAGACGGTATTACAAAACTCAACGGCACACGCGGTGATGATATCGCCGGCGGTATCCTTCGTTCGTGAACCGTCAAAGGGTGAGTGCTCCCAGTCAAAGACAACAGGATATGTGACGTCGTATCCTCTGATCCACTTCAAGAGAATTTCGGCTTCTTCCCGGGCTTCGTCAACTGTCAGAGCCTGTGAAAAAAAGTAGATACCGACGTCTACTCCCGCGGCCTCGGCATAGTTGATGTTTGCGATAAAGCGGCTGTCCATATTGATTTTGCCCGCGGTATATCCGCGAAAACCCGCCCGGATCATCGCAAAATCTATCCCGGAAGCTTTTACGGCGTGCCAGTCGATGACGTCCTGGTGCGACGAAACATCGATGCCTCTGAACGTCTTGACGTCGGGCGAGTCGTATATCATAAATCCGTTTTCAAATCTGAAACTGTCGGCGTCGTAGGAGTTTAGTTCGACCCCTTTTGCTACCGGGATCGTGCGGTCGCCGAAGGTTATAAAGTCGGGTATCGTGTCGGTATCGGGAATCGGTTCCTCGATTGGACGCGTATACCAAAAAGTAAAGGAGACAATGACGAAAACGATCACCAGAAGGCTGGCCAATATCCAGCCGAGACCGAGTTTCTTATGGATTTTTGAAAAAACATTTTTCTTTGCAGACATATAACAAAACCTTTCCAAGCACCTTCGGGCGCCAGTTTCACTGACATGATTCGACATATTATAACACGTTTCGAGGGGTTATATGTTAATTGTCCGTTACTAATGCATGACAAATTTTTGATAAGTCATTGAGATTATGATACTATTAATCAATGACATGAAAGGGGATTTTCAATGAAATCATATAGACAAGAGCTGCATTTTAACGTGCCGTCACGGCGCGAAATCATCAATATCACCCGGGAAGTTCAGGCCGCTATCGACGAGTCGGGTATTAAAGAGGGGTTAGTTTTGGTTAACCCTATGCATATAACGGCCAGCGTTTTTATCAACGACGACGAGGGGGGGCTGCATCACGATTATGAGGTGTGGCTTGAAAAGCTGGCACCCGAAAAACCTCATAGCCAATATCGCCATAACGGTTTTGAAGACAACGCCGACGCGCATCTCAAAAGGACGATAATGGGGCGCGAAACGGTGGCGGCGATCACAAACGGCAGGCTGGATTTTGGGACATGGGAACAGATATTCTATTTTGAATTTGACGGAAAAAGAGATAAGAGAGCGTTGATCAAGATAATAGGGGAGTAGCGCGCTCTACCCGGAAACAATATACAACAAAACCCCAAACAGATTTACTCTGTTTGGGGTTTTGTAATGTGAAGTATAAAGTTAAGACATCCAGACCCGACAAGGAGGAATGCCGCGGCTTTCGAGGAGTGCTCGGGCTAGGTCACTTTTTTTTAACGGCCACGCAGACCTGGGCCAGATATTGAGAAGGATCTTTAACACATATTTCGTCAAATAAATACATCGTATATACAGGACCGAAAGTCGTAATGGAATTTTCTTTCGCATAAGTTTCCATTCTATGAGCAAGGTCGCCGAACTGACCGTAATAACCCAGGGAAAAACCGATAAGGTAATTTCCGGCTTCGCGCTTGACATTCCCTGTCGGGTCCATCGAGAAAAAGTAATCGGGCTGGCCCGGGGCTTTCAGGAATGATTCCATGTTGTCGTGATATCCGCCGATAGGGAAGTTGAGGTTTATACGCAGCTCTTCTGCATGATTACAAAAATTCATGAAAGGCTTGTAAAATTCGCCGCTTTCATCAAAATGGTTGCGCGGCCCGAGAATCGCCGCCGCATCGTCTCTGTACATAACAGAAATCTTGGATACGTCTATTGGGATGGCGTCGGCATGTGATTCGTCGGCGTCTATTCGTACTCCGTCAACGATATTAAAACCGGCCATCAATTTTATTCCGTAATTCATAAATTCGCGCCTTTTATGTATTATGGAATAACATTCACGCAGACGGCGCATCTCCATATCGAGCAGTTTTTCCTGCTGCTCGATGAGCCGGACAATTTTTTCGGGCGTGCGTTCGTTGTCAATTTCGCCGATTGTTTTCAGCGGGACATTGAGGCTGCTCAATACGGTAATAAAATTAACCGCAATGATCTGGTCCGGAGTGTAATACCGGTAGTTGTTTTCGGGATCGCGTTTTGCCGGCATGAAAATCCCGAGATCATCCCAGTACCGCAGAGTAGTTTGCTCTATACCTGAGAACTGAGAAAACTCCTTGATAGATAAAAAATCTTTCATATCAACACAATCTCCTGGTTTAATAGAATGGCAGAGACAAACGCAGTAGGCATTGGCGCCGGGCGCTCTGCGAACTAAGCAAATTATACCATAAATTGTGTTAAAATTCTATAAAGCTCGAATTGATATGTAACTTTTAAAAATCAGACCGGCTCCATTTGAGGTATTGTTCCATCAGGCGGTTTCTTGCTTTAACAAAGCATGTCACGGCGCTTTCGCAAAATTGTTTGCCCGATTCGGCGATAACTTTCTCGAAAGTGGTTGCAATGGTTTCGCCGTCTTCTTTTTGCGCTTCGGAACAAACACGGTTGTCGACCCAGTTTGCTATTGAGCACAGCCCTGCCGCAAACGGAATGTCCTTTGCCCACAAGCCGTACGGAAAGCCTGTTCCGTCGGGCCGCTCGTGATGATAGCGCACCATTTCCAGGACGATATCTGCCTGGGACTGGTTGTCAAACAGCGTTTGTGCGTGCGCTCCGAGCAAATCTGCGCCGGTAATTGGATGGTTGAATAGGCTCGATTCATCCGCCATTAAAGAGGGAAGCGTTAATTTCCCTATATCGTGGCACATACCTCCCAGATGTACAGTTATCAGAAAACTCATATCGCGAGGCAGACTGTATGTGTGCATGTAGTCGTCTGCGTACTCGGCCATAGTTGAGGCGCAGAGCGCAACGCGCCGGCTGTGATTTCGCAAAGGAAGTGAATACTGATTTAAAAGTTCGTCCAAATCCTTTCCGGAAAATTGAGATAATGTATTAAACATCAGGTTTTTATTTTTCATCGTGATCACCTCTTTCTAACTTAATTTATCGAAAACTGGTCCGTTCCAGAGACCGCCGCTTACAGCGTAAGCAGATATCTCTTATAACGGGGAGTCCATAAAAACTTAAATCCGTTCAATTTTTCACGAGCCGCTTGTTCAGCCGGTTTGTTTGTGGGCTGCACGTGTTTGTCGGACAGTTTAGCGAGTTCACTTTGCAGGTAGTCGCTTGTGATCTTCCGGATATATTTATTCATTTGTTTTTTGTCGTCACCCATTGCATAGCTGTTGGAATTTGCGTTCATTTTCTGCCTCCCCAAACGTGGTGCAAACACGTGTTTATTTGTTGATTTTCTTGTGCGTTCACAGTATAAGGTATGCTGTAACTTTAAGGTCAACCCACTTTTTGAAATTTTTTTGAAAAGTTGTTAAATGTATAAATACAGTATGAAAGCACAAAAAAACGCGAAACTGCGCGTTTTTTTTGTGGGCTTGGTTTATAACGCTGGTTTTTTTGTGCAGTTATTTATGTAATTACTTAAAGGTGAGTTAAAAGAACGCTCAAAAAAGATTAAATAATTCTAAGGTTTTTGCTATATTTTATGACAAAAATGCTTGATTTTGGACATTGTTTTTTAATTTATTTTTCTTTACCTGCAACAAAAACGCTGTATTAAGAGTTTTATAAGTAGAATGGAGCGAAACATGAATAATCGGGAAACAAATTTAAAAGATGTACAACGCGCGTTTGATGTACATGGCGACATGGTATACAGGTTGGCGCTCATGCGCACACGAAACAGAGCAGACGCTGAAGACGTTGTGCAGGATGTGTTTTTACGGTACATACAATCTGCCCCGGACACAGCGGACCGGGATTACGAAAAGGCGTGGTTGATCAGGGTAACGGTAAATCGTACAAAGTCGCTGGCCAATTCGGCGTGGAACCGGAAAACGGTGTGTCTCGCACACATCACCGAGCCGCAGGCAGAGACGATGCCCAGCGAGGTATACGAAGCTGTTTTGCAGCTGCCCAGAAGATACCGAACGGTAGTCCATTTGTTTTATTACGAGGGATTTAAAACGGCGGAAATTGCCGGACTTTTGTCGGCAAACGAAGCGACGGTGCGCTCGTGGCTGCACCGTGCAAGACAAGAGCTGCGAAAAACGATAGATATTGAAGACAAGGAGTGATTTTACATGTCATTTAAGAAACGATATCAAAAAGACAACGACGCGCTTCATATTGATAAAGATGCGCGTAAAAGGATCGGGCAGTCGCTTATGGAAGCGCAATCGGGACCGAGCCGGGCAGACCATAAAATTTGGGTGCGCGCCGTTGCTGTGGCGGCGTGTGCTGCGTTGTTGGCGCTGGGTCTCCAGATATACTGGCCGCAAAGTCAGATTGATGTGACACAACCTATAGACCCGACGACATACGATGATATATATGCCAGGATATCGGAGATAGCGGAAACGGCGGGATATCGGCATGGCTGGTTTTTGAACGAGGGCGAGATAGGTAATGATGTGGCTTTTAGTGAGGAAATGATGGTGCCGTCTGAAAACGACAGCAGCAGGGATTTTTCCACGACCAACACACAGATAGAGGGCGTGGACGAGGCCGATATCGTCAAAACCGACGGCGATCATATCTATATCCTCGCCGACAACCGCCTGGTGATTGTGCGGGCCAACGGCAAGGATACAAAGGTGGTTTCGGACACCGAGATCGGAACCGTGAATGATAAAGTGGCGATATATCCGATGGAGATGTTTATGACCGGAAATAAACTCATTGTCCTTTTTTCGGAAAACGAATATATCGACTACGAATATGAGCGCGACTATAACGGGTATTGGTATGCGAGTGTCAGGACAGTTGCGGCCGTCTATGATATTTCCGATCCCACCGCCCCAAGCGAGATATCGCGATGCGGGCAGGACGGATATTATGTAACGTCCCGAATGCGGGAAGGGATTGTATATTTAATAACCACACATAGTGTATATGATATTGAGCGGTATGATCCCAAGACATTTGTGCCGTGCACCTATCGCGACGGCGTAAAAACTCCTATGGCAGCGGACCGCGTCGTACTGCCCGAATGTCCGGACAATACCAGCTATGCCGTGATCACCTCGATGTATGCGGATACGGGCGTGTGGATCGACCAAAAATCCGTTTTGGGCTATACCGACACGGTTTATATGAACCACAACAGCCTTGTTATTGCGCAGGGCGTATATGAACAAAAGCTCATCAGCAAATCGATTAAGGATCAGTACAAAGTGGAGCATTTCCGCGATGAATACAACACGCATTTGGTCCGTTTCTCCGTGCAGGGCGGCAACCTGACTTTCAAATCGGAAAGCGAAGTTGCGGGCGGCCTGCTCAATCAGTTTTCCATCGATGAACACAACGGTTATGTGAGGTTGGTCACATCGGTGGATTACAGTGAATACAAGATTTACACCGATGAAAAATATGATTTTATAAACTATGAATATATCGAAGGATCGCAAACCAACGCGCTGTATGTGCTGGACAGCGGCGGCAAAGTTGTCGGCGAGCTCACTGACATTGCAAAGGACGAGCGCGTATATTCTGTGCGTTTCGCGGGAGATATCGGATATTTCGTCACGTTCAGGCAGGTGGATCCGCTGTTCGCGGTGGACCTTTCCGATCCGAAGCATCCCACGATTCTAAGTGAGTTGAAGATCCCGGGCTTCTCGCAGTATCTGCATGTGTACGACGACGGTCTGTTGTTTGGTCTGGGCATGGAAGCTGATATCGATACGGGACGGACGACAGGAATGAAACTTTCTATGTTTGACGTCTCTGACCCCGCCGACGTCACCGAACGTCACAAGCTCGTGCTGGACACCTACTATTCGGAGGCCCTTTACAATCATAAGGCCATTCTTGTATTGCCGGAAAAGGATATTATAGCGTTCCCGACAGATAACGGTTACGCGGTGTATGGATATTCGGAGCGAGGATTTTATAAGCGCGGCGAGATGGAATTTGCGTACGCGTATACCGGGCGGGGAGTGGTGATAGACAATGAATTGTATGTATGCACGGTCAACAGCGTAGGTGTTTTTGAACTCGATCACTTTACGCCAATATACAGCTTGAATTTTTAGTGACTTCATCGAATAACAACTAAAAAAGCATCCCGCAAGGGATGCTTTTTTAAACGTAATCGACAGTTATCAAGTTGTTTTAAGCTCGTTTGCAAGAGCGTTTTTCATGACGTCGATCGGCGCGTCGTGCCCGGTTCACAGCTTGAAGCTGACCGCGCCTTGATTTATCAGCATAGAAAATTCGTCCAGCGTTTGGCAGCCCCTTTTCGCGGCTTCTTTTACAAAAAACTCCCGGTTATCCGATCAGTATAACCGAGAGTTGGCGCGTATGATACAAAAATTTTGAAAAATTTATCCATCAAATGAATTCATCGACGCTTAAATACCTGTCGCCTAAATCGACACAAACCGTTACGACGTTGCTTCCTTCGGGAAGTTTTTTGGCATATTCTATTGCGGCCCATACATTTGTGCCCGAAGATATGCCGCAGAATATCCCCTCTTCACGAGCCAGTCTTTTTGCCGTATCAAACGCGTCTTTATCCGATACGGTAACGACGTGCTCGAAACATTCCGTGTCGAGTATTGCTGGAATAAATCCGTCGCCGATCCCTTGCTGCGTATGCGACGTCACGACCCCGCCCGATAATATAGCGGCGGTTTCGGGTTCGACGGTCACCATTTTCGCGGTCGGATATACCTGACGAAGCCTGTGCGCACAGCCCGTTATCGTTCCGCCGGTACCGACGGCGGCGACAAATGCGTCGAGCGGGATGTCGCCCATTTGACATATGATTTCTTCAGCCGTGCCGTTATAATGTGCTTCACTGTTGGCCGGATTCTCAAACTGGCTTGCCAGAAAATAGGTTTTATTTTCAGCAACCAGTTGTTCCGCCTTTTCTCTTGCCCGGTCGAAAATCTCCTTTATGCTTCCGGCGTCTGCATCGGTGCAGATAACCTCGGCTCCGTAAGCGCGTATAATACGTCTGCGCTCTTCGCTCATACAGGCCGGCATCACGATGACACATTTATACCCAAGAACCGCGGACACAAGCGCAAGACCGATGCCCTGATTGCCGCTGGTGTATTCCACAATAGTCGATTCCGGCGTCAGGATACCTCTCTTTTCGGCGTCGCGTATCATATTGAGTGCCGCGCGCGTTTTTATGCTTCCGCCGGGATTCAAGCCTTCAAATTTAATTAACACGTTACGTCTCAGATCTTTGATCAGGCTGTTTAGCCTGATCAACGGCGTGCTTCCCACCGCGTCTAAAACATTGCTGCAAATTTTATCATGATTAAAAATGTCTATCACCTTGCCTTTAATTTAAAGTAGATATTTTTTATTTTAGTTACCGTTTTTCAAATCTAGTATTATCAAAAATCTCAATGCCAAATATTTTTATTTCAAGTCCAACAATGTATCCATATTCCCCGTCATCATTTATATGCGATGAATGACGATTTGTCACACTGTATATAATCGCACAATATTCAACCGTACCTCCGTCCTTATAATACCTTGGTACAGGGATACATAAAATCAAAAACAATACAATTGCAATTAACATGAGTATTCGTTTTTTTCTCATTGTTTTCATATTTCCCCCGTTAATGTCAATGACAGTTTGTGCGAAGCACTGATCCCGCAAGGAGCGCCCTTGCCCTTTTACAAGGCCGTGCGAAGCACTTTTCCGCAAAAAGGTGGTAGAATGGAAAGGTGCCGAAAAGTTGGTGCGTTTACAAACCAACCGGCGCCCCATTCGTGCCTTTTTGCGGAGACGAGGAGCAAGGGAGCAGGTGCAGTTTTGCCGTCCTTGGGCAAAACGGAGCATAGCGGACTTTGCGACGAGTATGGTCGGAGTGTTGATAAAGCACCTAACGAAAAAGCCCCTAGTTATCGGGGTTTTAGGGCAGTTATAGGCAGTATTATCTCTCCGAAAACCATTATAATATGTCAATTTTGTGCGTTTTAACTATTATACTGGACTATCTTACTACCGTCAACGGTGGACTTGATTTTCCAAACGCTATTGACAAAAAACAAGACAGCCCAATGGGATTCCACTAAAAAGTGTCCAATAAACTGTCTACCATACAAGGAGTCGAACCTGCGGCCTCTTGAACCCCATTGCGTTAAAACAAATTTTACAGAGCCGTATCTTTTTATTATCCAAAACATAAAATTCTTCGTAATACCGGGGAATTAAGCCCGCTTGAATGAGAATTTCATGCGGGCTGTTTTTACGACGTATATAGGGCTAAATAGGGACGTGTTTTTAAAAATGTTAGAAGATTTTTAGACATTCCCACTTAACTGGATTTCAAGAGGCGTAAAATACCTCTATGGCATATATTTGTCCATGAGAGAAACAAAACGCTTAAAGAAATATTTTAGATATCAAATATCAGACATTTATTTGGCCGATCTTTCTGTGTTTTTGTAAAAAACTTTAAGCAGTTTAAACTTTTTGGCACATTTTTCTTGTTTTCTACCCTCAAATCCGAAAAATATTTGATGCAAAACAAAAAACAGTTCCTGAAAACTACGGCCCCTCTTTTAATATAAGGGTTTTTAGCGTTTAATTATGCGTATGTTTTTGAAAAACTAAATTTCAGAACAAACCTATTGACCTTAGAGTTACTGTAACCCTTACCATAATGTCATAAAGTATGACACGAAGATATGTTTTTTGCGAAGAATGTCATAAACTACAACTTTTTGGAATAAAGAAGGTGATGTTACGAAACCAAGTATTGATTTGAAAGAACTGCGAAAAAATCGCGGCTGGACCCAACTGCAGGCTTCCATTGCATTGGGATTTTGCCGTTCCTATATATCAGCTGTGGAAAACGGCAAGCAGGGGATTTCAATCGAAATGATGAACGCGATTATACAGGTATTTAACGTGACGTATGATGATTTTTACATCAAAAGTTAACAAACAACAAATGCCGGGTTAGGAGGTGATGCATATGAAGCATCAAACCCAGGTGAAACAACAATTTACAAAAAATTATAAGGAGAGATTTATCATGAGATTTAAGTTTAGATCATTGCTAGCAGTATTCCTTGTGGTCAGTATGCTTTGTATGCTCCCGGCCATAGTTTTCGCGGCGAATGAAATTGATTATTCTAACAAAACGGGAGTGGAGACGGAGGAAGAATCTGCGGCTGATCCGGACACTGGTTATGAATCTGATTTGGTTTCTGAATTAGATCGGGAGGTTGAGCCCGACCAAGAGGAATCCGATACCGATACGGTTG
>Ga0209737_10001857_pt1 | contig 14890 bp, 15 predicted proteins | sample TergutCu122P3_FD_187284 | JGI IMG/M metagenome (GOLD analysis project Ga0209737, IMG submission 187284) | Cubitermes ugandensis P3 segment gut microbial communities from Kakamega Forest, Kenya - Cu122 P3 (SPAdes) (version 2) | ecosystem: Host-associated > Arthropoda: Insects > Digestive system...
CCGGCGATTAAGGGTTGCACTGTAGGGGCACGGCATGCCGTGCCCCTACAGGAAATGGCAATGAAATCATCTCAATCCGTAATTGCCGGGTGAATAAGGCCATTGAGGCGCGAGGCTTGAGCCGCTTGCCCTGGATCGTTGACAGCCTCCGGCACGACGGGTTGCGATGCGGTAAAATCGTGTCCTATCATGCTCTATTCCCTGATTCGCAAATTTTTCTTCGCCCTCGATGCCGAAACCGCCCACGGCATCGGCATGAGCGGCATTGATTTTCTCAACGCGGCCGGCCTTGCCGGTCTTGTCGCCAAGCCGGCGACGCCTTGTCCGGTCGAGGTCATGGGCCTCAACTTTCCCAACCCGGTCGGGCTGGCGGCGGGCCTCGACAAAAACGGCGACTATATCGACGGCCTGGCGCGGCTCGGTTTCGGCTTTATCGAAATCGGCACCATCACGCCGCGCCCCCAGGAGGGCAATCCCAAGCCGCGCTTGTTCCGCATTCCGGAAGCGCAGGGCATCATCAACCGGATGGGCTTCAACAACGCCGGCGTCGACCGCCTGCTGGAAAACGTGCGCCGCGCCGAATTCCCGAAAAAGGGCGGCATACTCGGGATCAATATCGGCAAGAACGCGACGACGCCCATCGACAAGGCGGCCGAGGATTACCTGATCTGTCTCGACAAGGTGTACAACGACGCGAGCTACGTGACCGTCAACATCTCCTCGCCCAATACCAAGAATTTGCGCGAATTGCAGAAGGACGAGGCGCTCGACGATCTGCTCTCTCGGCTCAAGGCCCGCCAGCGGCAACTGGCCGACCGCCACGGCAAGTACGTGCCGATGGCCCTGAAAATCGCGCCCGATCTCGACGACGAACAGATTGCCGCGATTGCCGATGCGCTACGCCGGCACCGCTTCGATGCGGTGATTGCCACCAATACCACCTTGTCGCGCGAAGGCGTCGAGGGCCTGCCGAATGGCGATGAAGCCGGCGGCCTGTCGGGCGCGCCGGTATTTCGCCCATCGACCGCCGTGCAGAAAAAGCTGGCCGCGGCGCTCTCGGGCGAAGTGCCCATTATCGGCGTCGGCGGCATCATGGGCGGCGAGGACGCCGCCGAGAAAATCCGCGCCGGCGCAAGCCTCGTGCAGTTCTACAGCGGCTTCATCTACCGTGGCCCGGAATTGGTGGCCGAGGTGGCAGAAACCCTGGCGCGGGTGATGGGCCAGAAAGGGCGCTGAGGCGATTTTGGACTGTTCATGGTCTTTCCCGCGCCCTTCGCCTCCATCCCGGCCTTCCTCCGCAAGCGGGGGAGGGCGGGGGCCGACAGCCTAAGACAGCGCGCCAGGGGCGCGCTTGCCGATACGCGGCCTCTCGCTCCCCCCCATCCATGAGCCACTACCTCTTCATTCTCGTCGGCGCGGTGTTGGTCAACAACGTCGTGCTGGTCAAGATTCTTGGCCTCTGCCCCTTCATGGGCGTGTCCAAGAAGCTGGAGACGGCCTACGGCATGGGCGCGGCGACGACCTTCGTGCTGACCCTGGCGACCGGGGCCAGCTACGTCATCGACCATTACCTGCTGATGCCCTTTGGCCTGGAGTATCTGCGCACCCTGTCCTTCATCGTTACCATCGCGGCCATCGTCCAGTTGACCGAAATGGTCATCGCCAAGACCTCGCCAACCCTGCAACAGACGCTGGGCATCTACCTGCCGCTGATCACCACCAATTGCGCCGTGCTCGGCGTGCCGCTGCTCAATGTCAGCAATGGCTACAACTTTGTCGAATCGCTGCTCTTCGGCGCGGGCAGCGCGCTCGGCTTCTCGTTGGTGCTGATTCTCTTCGCCGGCATTCGCGAGCGCATGGAAGGCGCGGACGTACCCGCCTATTTTCGCGGCACGGCCATCGCCATGGTCACCGCCGGCCTGATGGCGCTGGCCTTCATGGGCTTTTCCGGCCTGGATAAATACCAATGATCCTGCTCGCCATCGCCATCATGGCTCTGGGCGCGCTCTTGCTCGGGGCCGCCCTTGGTTTCGCCTCGATCAAGTTCCGGGTCGAGGGCGATCCGCTGGTCGACAAGATCGAGGCCATCCTGCCGCAAACCCAGTGCGGCCAGTGCGGCTATCCCGGCTGCAAGCCCTATGCCGAGGCCATCGCCAAGGACGAATGCGATATCAATCGCTGCCCGCCGGGCGGCGCGGAAGGCGTGCAGCGCCTGGCCGACCTGCTGGGCCGCGAAGTGAAGCCGCTCGATGCCGAGGAAAAGCCCAGGGCGCTCGCCGTCATCGACGAGGCCACCTGCATCGGCTGCACGCTGTGCATCCAGGCCTGCCCGGTGGATGCCATCGTCGGGGCCGCCAAGCAGATGCACACCGTCATCGCCAGCCAGTGCACCGGCTGCGAGCTGTGCCTGCCGCCCTGTCCGGTCGAATGCATCCGCATGCGGCCCATCGGCGAGAACATCGAAAACTGGAAGTGGAAGCATCCCGCGCGGGTCATCCCGCTCGCGCCCCCTCTCCCCGCCCGGGAGGCAGCCTGATGCTGACGCGGCTGTTTCGCTTCAAGGGCGGGGTCAAGCCGCCGGCCCACAAGACGCAGTCGGCCGGTCTGCCGATTGCCGATGCGCCGCTGCCCTCGCGCCTCGTCGTGCCCCTGCACCAGAGCATAGGCGGCACGCCTCGGCCCGTGGTCGCGGCGGGCGACAAGGTGCTGAAGGGGCAAGTGATCGGCGAGGCCGACGGCTGGATTTCGGCCGCCGTGCATGCGCCGACCTCGGGCACGGTGATCGAGATCGCACCGCACGTCCAGCCGCATCCCTCGGGCCTTGCCGCCCCTTGCGTCATCATCGCGCCGGACGGGGAGGATCGCTGGATGGCGCGAGAGCCCTTCGACCACGCCGCCGCGAGCCCGGACGAGATTCGCCGCTATTTGCAAGGCGCGGGCGTCGTCGGCCTGGGCGGGGCGGTTTTTCCGACCCACGGCAAGCTCGCGCCAGCAAAAAACGTGGCGATGGAAGAACTGGTCATCAATGGCGCGGAGTGCGAACCCTTCATCACCTGCGACGATGTTTTGATGCGCGAGCGCGCCGCCGACGTGGTGCGCGGCATCGGCGTGTTCCGCGACCTGATGCAGCCCAAGAAGGTCTTGATCGGCATCGAGGACAACAAGCCGGAAGCCGTTTGCGCGATGCGCGCCGCGGTCGCCGCCGCCGGCGAGGATTTCGCGGTCATCGACGTGCCGACGCTGTATCCGGCGGGCGGCGCCAAGCAATTGATCCGCGTGCTGACCGGCAAGGAAGTGCCGGCCGCCAAGCGCTCGACCGAGCTCGGCGTGCAGTGCTTCAATGTCGCCACTGCCTACACCGCCTGGCGCGCCATCGCCCACGGCGAGCCGGTCGTCTCGCGCCTCATCACGGTGGCCGGCAATGTCCGCCAGGCGCAGAATTACGAGGTCTTGCTGGGTACGCCGATGGACGAGCTGCTGGCCCTGGCCGGGCCGCTGCCAGATACCGACGGCATGATCATGGGCGGGCCGATGATGGGTTTTCTGCTGCCCGATGGCCGCGCCCCCGTGGTCAAGGCCACCAATTGCCTGATCGCCCATTCGGCCCGGCTCTTTCCGCCCAAGGCCCCGGAAATGCCCTGCATACGCTGCGCTGCCTGCGCCGAGGTCTGCCCGCACGAATTGCAGCCTTTCGAGCTCTACTGGTTCGCGCGCGCCAAAAATTTTGGCAAGACGCAGGAATACGCGCTGTTCGACTGCATCGAGTGCGGCTGTTGCGCCTATGTCTGCCCGTCGCGCATTCCGCTGGTGCATTACTTCCGCTTTGCCAAGAGCGAGATCTGGGCGCGCGAGCGCGAGAAAAACGCGGCTGACGAGGCCAAGGCCCGTTACGAATTCAAGCAAAGGCGCGAGGCGCGCGAAAAAGCCGAGAAGGCCGAGAGGCTCGCCCAGGCCGCCAGAAAGGCGGCGGATACGCCCCCGGCGGCCGATGCCGGGCAGGCGGCCAAAATGTCGGCCATCCAGGCGGCCATCGAGCGGGCCCAGGCCCAGCGCGCGGCCGCGCAGCCGAAAAATACCGACCATCTCACGCCGGAACAGCAGCGCGCGGCCGCCGATATCGAGGCCCGCCGCGCAGGCCTTGAGCGGGGCCATCCCAAGCCAGCCAAGCCGCCGGCCAGCGAGAGCCAGGAATGATGATCGCCCCCGCCCCCTTCTTCTTGCAGGACGCCAGCGTCCGCAACGTGATGCTCAAGGTTTGCCTTGCGCTCTTGCCGGGCATCGCCGCCTATGTCTGGCAGATTGGCCCCGCCATTCTCGTCCAGTTGCTGATCGCCAGCCTCGCCGCGCTTGTCACCGAGGCGGCCATGCTGCGCCTGTTGAAAAAACCGCTGGGCCTTTTTCTGGCTGACGGCTCGGCCCTCGTCACCGCCTGGCTGATCGCCTTGAGCTTTCCGCCGCTGGGGCCGTGGTGGCTGGTCGCCACCGGCACGCTATTCGCCATTGTCATCGCCAAGCATCTCTACGGCGGCCTTGGCCAGAATCCCTTCAACCCGGCGATGGTCGCCTTTGCCGTGTGCATCGTCGCCTTCCCGGCGCTGATGTCGCAATGGCCGGATCCCGGCCTGCAATTGCCGCTGAAGGATCAGATCGACATCATTTTCGGCCTCGCGCCGCGCTTCGACGCCTTGAGCGGCGCAACGCCCCTGGATGCCATGAAAACCGCCCTGAAACTCGGCGAGGAGGGCGGCGATGTCGCAAGCCTCCTGGCCAATCCGGCGCTCTACGGCCATTTCGCCGGGCGCGGCTGGGAATGGGTGGCTGCTGCCTATCTCCTGGGCGGCCTGTGGCTGTGGCAAAAGCGGATCATCAGCTGGCACGTTCCGCTCGCTTTCATGGGCGCGCTGACCGCGATTTCCGGCGGCCTGTGGCTCTATGATCCCGAGCGCTTCGCCGATCCGCTCTTCCACCTCTTTTCGGGCGGCGTCCTGCTGGGCGCATTCTTCATCGCCACCGATCCCGTGACCGGCTGCACCACGCCGCGCGGCAAGCTGATTTTTGGCGCGGGCGCGGGCCTTTTCGCCTACGTCATCCGTGTTTTCGGCGGCTATCCCGATGGCGTCGCCTTCGCGGTGCTGTTGATGAATCTGTGCGCGCCGCTGATTGATCTCCTCTGCCAGCCGCCGGTGTTCGGCATGAAGCAGGCCGGCAAGAAGGACCGCCCATGAGCGCCGCCCGGGAATTCACCGCGCCCGGCATGGCCGCGCGCACGGCCGTCATTCTGTGCATTTTCGTGATGGTCTTTACCGGCCTGCTGGCGGCTGCCTACCAATGGACCCTGCCCGCGATCGAGGCCTCGGCCGCCGAGGAAAAAATGCAGCGCATCAGCGAGGTGCTGCCGCGCGGCGAATACGACAACGCGCTGCTCGACGATGCGCTCTTGCTGCCGCCAACGCCCGAACTGGGTCTGGCCGAGCCCTCGCGGCTGTACCGCGCCCGTCTGGCGGGCCAGCCGGTGGCGCTGGTGTTCGAGGCGGTGGCCCCCGACGGCTATGCCGGCAAGATTCGCCTGATCATCGCCGTGCGCGCCGATGGCCGGGTCGCCGGCGTGCGCGTCACGGAACATCGGGAAACGCCGGGCCTTGGCGATTTCATCGAGCCCAAAAAGGACAAAAGCAAACCTGGGCCCTGGATAGGCCAGTTCGCCGGCCTGTCGCTGGCACAGATGCCGCCTCGGGATTGGAAGCTCAAAAAGGATGGCGGGCGCATCAGCTACCGCGCCGGGGCCACCGTTACGCCGCGCGCCGTGGCCAAGGCCGTCTTGAAGGCGGTCCAGTGGGCCGAGGCCAACGTTGATCGCCTGTTTGCCGAAGGAGGCCAGCCATGATTTCGGGAAACGAATTTCGCGCCATCGCCGCAAACGGCGTCTGGAAACAGAATTCCTCGCTGGTTCAGGTGCTCGGCCTGTGCCCGCTCTTGGCGGTGACCACCAATGCGGTCAACGGCATCATGCTGTCCTTGGCCACCATTCTGGTCATGGCGCTATCCAATCTCGCCATCGCGCTCTTGCGCAACCTGATTCCGCATGAAATCCGCATCCCGGTTTTCATCCTGATCGTCGCCGCCCTGGTCACCATCGTCGATCTCTCATTCAATGCGGGTTTACACGAACTCTATGTGGTGCTCGGCATTTTCATTCCGCTGATCGTCACCAACTGCATCGTGCTCGCCCGCGTCGAAGCCTTCGCCGCCAAGAACCCGCCCTTGCAGTCCATGTTCGACGGCATTTTCATGGGCGTCGGCATGCTATGGACCCTGGCCCTCTTGGGCGGCCTGCGCGAGCTGATCGGCGCGGGCACGCTATTCTCCGGCATCGACATGGTGATCCCTGGCCTTTCGCCCCTGCAACTTCTGCCGGAAAACTATCCCGGCTTCCTGCTGGCCCTGTTGCCGCCCGGCGCTTTCATCCTGCTCGGCTGCCTGATCGCCTGGAAAAACTGGCTCGATGCCCGCGCCGCCGCCCGCGCCCGCGCCAAGGGCGTCGGCCGCGGCCTGGGGGCGGCATCGGCGAGCGCCAGCCGTTAAATTTCTTGCGCCACGACAGCATGCGACTCGCCGATCTCAGAGCATTCCTGCGCGCCCACGGCGCGCGCCCCGAACATGAGGAACGCATCCTGCGCGCCTGGACCGCCGCCCGCCCCCTGGATGCCGGCCCGCGCCAGAAACCGGCCGACAAGCATCTGCCGCTCGCCTTGCGTAATGCCCTGCCGGCGCTGGGCGAACGGCTGGCGGCGCTGGCCCGGGTCCGCTCCGAACACCCCGGAGCCGATGGCTCGCTTCGTCTGCTGGTCGATCTGGCCGACGGCCAGACGGTCGAGAGCGTGCTGCTGCCAAAGGATGGCCTATGCGTGTCGACCCAGGTCGGCTGCGCGGTCGGCTGCCGTTTCTGTATGACTGGCCGCGACGGCCTCTTGCGCCAGCTGACCAGCGGCGAAATGGTTGCCCAGGTGGTTGCCGCGCGGGCGCGCCGCCCGGTCCGGCGCGTCGTGTTCATGGGCATGGGGGAGCCCGCCCATAATCTCGATCATGTGCTGGAAGCCATTGATCTTCTCGGCACCGCTGGCGGCATCGGCCACAAGAATCTGGTTTTTTCCACGGTCGGCGACCGCCGGGTGTTCGAGCGCCTGCCGCGGCAGACGGTCAAGCCCGCGCTGGCGCTGTCGCTGCACACCACCGATCCCGAATTGCGCGCCCATCTCTTGCCGCGCGCGCCGCGCATCGCCCCGGCCGAACTGGTCGAACTGGGCGAAGCCTATGCCCGCGCCGTCGGCCATCCCATCCAGTATCAATGGACCCTGCTTGCCGGCGTCAATGACAGCGAGTTTGAGATGGACGCCATCGTCCGGCTCTTGAGCGGCAAATACGCGATGATGAACCTGATTCCCTTCAACCCGGTCGAAGGCGCGGGCTTTGAGCGCCCGGCGGCGGAACGGGCGGCGGCGCTGGCGGAAAGCCTGAACCGCCGCCGCATCCTGACCCGGCTGCGCCAGTCGGCCGGCCAGGATGTCGAAGGCGCCTGCGGCCAACTGCGCGCCCGGGCGGCTGGGGCGGCAACGCCGGAATCAGGCCGGCGCGTCGGATTGGCCGGGGGCCAGTCGTTTCGCTAGCTCAAAGGCCGGCTGGGGCTTGCCGAACAGGTAGCCCTGGAACTGGTCGCAGCCGTGGCGGCAGAGGTAGTCGCGTTGGCAATCCTTTTCGACGCCTTCGGCGATCACCACCAGATCGAGTTCGTGGGCCATGGCGATGATGGCCGAGGCGAGCTTGACCGATTCGCCGCCGTCGTCGATTTCGCAAACGAAGGCGCGGTCGATTTTGAGCGCCTGCACCGGGAATTGCTTGAGGTAGCTGAGCGAGGAATAGCCGGTGCCGAAATCGTCGATGGCCACCTTGATATTGAGCCGGCGCAGGGTGTCGAGCACTTCGGCGGCGCGCCCGGCGTTTCGCATCAATAGCGACTCGGTGAGTTCGAGTTCAAGCAGTCGCGCCGGCAGCGCGTATTCGGCCAGGGCGCTGGCGACGATTTGCGGCAGATCCTGCTGGGCGAATTGCTGCGCCGAGATATTGACCGCCACCGGCACGGCCGCCAGCCCCGCGTCCAGCCAGGCCCGCTGCTGGGCGCAGACGGCGCGGATCGCCCATTCGCCAAAGCTGTGAATCAGCCCGTTGGCCTCGGCCATGGGGATGAAGACGCCGGGCGACACCATGCCGTGCGTGGGGTGCTGCCAGCGCATCAAGGCTTCGATGCCGACCAGTTGTCCGCTCGCCGCATCGACCTTGGGCTGGTAGTGCATCAGCAATTCGCCGCGGTCCAGGGCGCCGTGCAGATTGTTTTCCAATAAGAGTTCGCCGAGCGTGGCGGTGGCGATTTCGGCGGAGAAGAAACGGAAGGTATTGCGCCCTTCGTCCTTGGCCCGGTACATCGCCGCGTCGGCCTTGCGCAGCAGGTCGGAGACGGTGTGTCCGTCATCGGGATAGATCGCGATGCCGGCGCTGCCGGTGACCGTCAGTTCGTGACCGGCCAGCAGATAGGGCTGGGTCAGCGCCGCCAGGAACTTGCGCGCGGCGTGCATGGCGTCCTGGCGCTGTTCGAGTTCGGGCAGGACGATGACGAATTCGTCGCCGCCCTGGCGCGACAGGGTGTCGGTATCGCGCAGCACCGACAGCCCGCGTTGCGCCGCCTGCACCAGCAGTTGATCGCCAATCTCGTGGCCCAGGGTGTCGTTGATATTCTTGAAGCGGTCGAGGTCGACGAAGATCAGCGCCATCGGCTTGCCGCTGCGCCTGGATTTGCGTATCGCCTGGGTGACCCGGTCTTCCAGCAGCAGGCGGTTGGGCAGGCCGGTCAGCACGTCATGGTGGGCCAGATGGTGAATGCGTTCCTCGCTCTCTTTGCGCTCGGAGATGTCGATGAAAATGCCGATGTAGTGGGTGGTGAGGCCCCGGTCGTCGCGCACCGCGGCGATCGACAGCCATTCCGGATAAACGCCGCCGTCCTTGCGCTGGTTCCAGATTTCGCCTTGCCAGTTGCCTCGGGTCAGTAGTTCATGCCACATCGTGCGATAGAAATCCTCCCCTTGCCGGCCGGAGTTGAGCACGGCCGGGGTCTGGCCGATGACTTCCCGGGCCGAATAGCCGGTAATGGCGCTGAAGGCCGGATTGACGGCGACGATGCGCGACTCGGCGTCGGTGATGGTCATTCCCTCGGTGGCATTGGTAAATACCGTGGCGTACAGGCGCAATTCGCGTTCGGCGGCCAGTTGTGCGGCATAGCGCTCGGCGAGATCGTGGTGGGCGATGGCGAGATCATGGTGGGCCAGCGCGAGTTTGCGCCGGTCGCGCTCGAAGCGGACCAGGGCGTACAAGGCATAAGCGACCAGCAGCAAGGTGGCCAGATAGAGGGCTTGGCGGTAATGGCCGGCCTTGTGCTGCGCTTCCTCGTAGCCTTCGATATAGGTGCGGGTGACTTTTTCCAGCAAGAGGCTGGACGCGGGGCGCAGGATGCGCTCGACCAGGGCGTCGACTTCCGGGCGCAGCTCGATGATTTGCTCGGCGTGCACCAATAGCTGATTGATGGACAAGGGCCCTTCGAGGCGCAGATTCTGCTGGCGCAGATGCGTGAGTTCCGAGCGCAAGGGCTCGCTGCCCGCGACCAGGGTGCCGGCGGACAAGGCCATGACGCGGCGGATGAATTGCTCCAGTTCCTGCGGCGGCCGCTCCTTGGCCCGGCGCAGCACATCCTCGGCCGCCTGAGGGAAATACATTTCGGAATTGCGCAGCACCGATGCGCGGCGCTTGAAGCGGTCGATATCCTCGGCCTTCTCGCGCTGGCTCGTCAGCAGTTGCTCGACCAGGGGTTGCAGGCGATCGCGCGAATTTTCCGAGAGGACGCCGGGTATGGCCAACAGGCTGGCCTCCTCGGCGCGGATGTCGGCAAGGTGGCGGACCAGGGGATCGTAGTTGTGCAACAGATCGGAATAACTGGCGAGCACGGCGGCGTTGAGTTCGACGTCGGCCTGCAATACATGACGCAGCGACTGCATATAGGCATTGTGGGGTTCCAGGGAAACCCGTTCGGCCCGGGTAAACAGCCAGAACAAGAAGCCGAGCAGGGCGGCGAAACCGCAGACCAGAACGAGGCGGCGCAAGGCGTCGCGGTTCGCGGCGGATTTCGCGTTCATGGCTCGAGCGGCGGCGCGGCGCCGCTCAGGGTGTGGAGGAAGGCGACGATGGCCTGAATGTCGGCAAGCGAGAGGTCGCGGCCCAGTTGGTAACGGGCCATCACCGTCACCGCCTGTTCCAGCGTCTCCGCCGAGCCATCGTGGAAGTAGGGCGCCGTCAGGGCGACGTTGCGAAGGCTGGGCACCTTGAATACGTGCCGGTCCTCCTCGCGGCCCGTCACGTTGTAGCGCCCGAGATCGCTGGGGGTGGTGGCGCGGCCGGCGAAATAATCGCCGAGCACGCCGAATTTCTGGAACATGTTGCCGCCGAGCAGCATGCCCTGGTGGCAACTGGCGCAGCCGAATTCGCGAAAGCGCCGGTAGCCGTCGATTTCCAGTTCACTGAGCGCCTTCGGGTCGCCGGCGAGATAGCGGTCGAAGCGCGAATCGACGGTAATCAGCGAGCGCTCGAAACTCGCGATGGCATCGAGCAGGTTGGTCGCCGTCAGGCCGTCGGCATAGAGGCGCTTGAATCGGGCGACCAGATCGGCGTCCGCTCCCAGGCGTTCCACCACCTGCGCCAGGGTGGCCCCCATTTCAACGGGGTTATGGATGGGACCGATCGCCTGTTCCTCCAGCGTTTCCGCCCGGCCGTCCCAGAACTGGGCGAGCTGGTAGGCGCTATTGAACACGGTGGGCGCATTGATACCGCCAAGCGCGCCGCCGATGCCGGTGGAAAAGCGCTGGCCATCGACGCCGCCGGCCTTCAGATTGTGACAGGAGGCACAGGAAATGGTCCCGTCTCCCGACAGGCGCGCGTCGTGGAACAACTGTTCGCCGAGCGCCACGCGCCCGGGGTCGAGTCCCGTGATCGGCGTCAGCGGCAAGATGGGCTGGAACACGTCGCCCTGCAAGCCCAGCGGGGGGGATAGCGGCTGCGGCGGCTCCTGCGCTTCGTGCCCGTGCAGAAATAACCAGGCCAGTATGCCAGTCAGCAAAATGACGCAAAACGCGACAGAAAAGGTGTGACCGGCAACTTTCATCCCTCGATTATGCTTCATTTGCCGCGCGCCAAGCCAGTCAGCGGGCGGAGAAATTGGACCTTCCCGCCGGCGCTGCCTTGGCCCGTACAATACCGCCTGTTCCAACCCGCCTGTTGCCCTTTTGCCCTTTTGCCCTTTTGTCACCTCCGCCTTGAAAAAAGCCGACATCGCCGAGTTCTACCGCCGCCTCAAGGACGCCAATCCGACGCCGACCACCGAGCTTGAATACGCCACGCCCTTTCAGTTGCTGGTCGCCGTGATTCTGTCGGCGCAAGCCACCGATGTCGGCGTCAACAAAGCCACGGCGCGCCTCTTCCCCGTGGCCCCGACGCCGGCCGCCATGCTAGCGCTGGGCCTCGATGGCCTCACCGAACTGATCCGAACCATCGGGCTTTACCGGACCAAGGCGAAAAATCTCATCGCCACCTGCCAGTTGTTGATTGAGCGCCACGGCGGCGAGGTGCCGGCCGAGCGGCAGGCCCTCGAAGCGCTGCCCGGCGTTGGCCGCAAGACCGCCAATGTCGTGCTCAATACCGCCTTCGGCGAGCCGACCATCGCCGTCGACACGCATATTTTCCGGCTCGGCAACCGCACGGGCTTGGCGCCCGGCAAGAACGTCGACGAGGTCGAAGCCCGGCTCGTTCGCGTCACGCCCGTCGAATTTCGCAAGGATGCGCATCACTGGCTGATTCTGCATGGCCGCTATATTTGCAAGGCCCGCCGGCCGGAATGCCCGCGCTGCATCGTCGCCGATCTGTGCGCTTACCGGGGCAAGAGCGCGTGAAGGCGGCCAGCGGCTTCGAGAGCGGACGGCAGGCGGACAAGGCGCTGGCGGCAAGCGCCGTGAGGAAAGCCCTGGCCGCGGCCGGTCTGGAACGCGCCGAGCAGGTATTGCTGCTGCTCAGCCGCGAATTCGCCCGAGAGCCGCAGCCCGCCGTGCTGGCCGCCGCCAATGCCGCCGGCTGTCTGCAAATCGGCGGCGGCACCGCAAGCGGCCTCATGACCGAGGCCGGCTGGCTGCCCGACCAGCCAGCCGCCGCCGCGCTGGTTCTCGGCGAACTGCCACCCGCCGCGCCACACGAAACCCCGCTCTTGTCATTGAGCGGCTGTGCGGCGCTGCCCTACGATTGGCGGGGGCCGCCGGCGCGCGTGGGTCTACTCGAAGCCCATGCCGCCACCTGGAGCCAGTCCCGCCCGGGCGGCCCGGAAGGCGTCAGCATCGCGCTGCCCGGCCTCAGATGCCAGATGCTGCGGGCCGATGGCCTGCACCCTTTGGAAGGGGCGCTGCCGGTCGAGCAATGCGCCGGTTACGAATTGCGCCGCGTCGCCGGCCTGCCGGCGGCAGAGAGCCTGCGCCGCGCCCTGCCGGCCCATTGGCGCGCCGCGCCGCCGCTGCACCAGATTGCCGTGATCGTCGCCGATGACGCGCCGGCGCTCGGCATTCTCGCCGCCCATGCCGACGGCTCGCTGACACTGAGTGCGCCGCTCGCCGCCGGCCAGCCGATCACTTGGGCCATGCGCGAGCCCTTGGCCGCCGAACAGGAAATGCGGCGCTTGCTCGCCGCAGCGGATGGACCCGCGCCAGCCTTCGCCCTGATGTTTTCCTGCATGGGCCGCGGCCCCTTGTTCTACGGCGGCGAAGATCGCGATCTGCTGGCGTTTCGCGAACGCCATCCCGGCGCGCCGCTGCTCGGCGCTTACGGCAGCGGCCAGATCGCCCCAACGCCCGACGGCAACCGCTTGTTCCAGAATGCCGCCTTGACCCTGCTATACCGGAGCCACGATGTTTAATCCTTCGCGCGAACAAGTCCGCCGTTTTTTCTGCGATGCCTGGCGCAAACACCAGGAACGCCTGCCCCTGGTCGGGGCCGAAGTCGCCGCCGCCGATCTGGCCGCCCGCCACCCCGAATACCACGCCCTGCTCTCCGATGCTAAAGGCGCGCTGGAAAAGGAATGGACGCCGGAGGGCGGGCAGATGAACCCCTTCTTGCACCTCTCCTTGCACCTTGCGATCCACGAGCAATTGAGCATCGACCAGCCCGCCGGCATCCGCGCCGCCTTCGAGCGCCTGGTCCGGCGCATGGAGCGTCATGATGCCGAGCACGTCCTGCTCGAAACCCTGGCCGAAGCAGTCTGGCATGCGCAACGGCATGGCGGCCAACTCGACGCCGCCGCCTATGTCGAGGCGGTGCGCCGCCATGCGGGGCTAGCGCAATTTTGATTCAGGTGCGAACAATCTTGTAGGTTGGCGGAGAGCGTAGCGAACCCCAACATCATCCCGCCTGGACAGGGTGGTCGTGTTGGGCTTCGCTGCGCTCAGCGCCAACCTACCATCCGTACAGGATTGAACCGAAACCGTTCTAGCCCAAATCGGCGGTCACATGCGTCTGGCCGTCCTTACTCTGGCTGCCCAGGCTCAATTCGCTGTTTTCGCTCAGGGCGAAGAAAAAGGCTTCGACGGCCTTGGGCTCTCCCGAGGCGGAGAAGGTCGTCTGACCGCAGGCGCACTGACCAACCCAAATGGCCTCGATGCCCGAGAGGCCGCGCGCGCTGACCGGATGAATGTCGGTCACGTCGCCGCCGCAGCCATTGCAGACCAGCTTGTCCGGCCGCATCGCCGCGATCCTGGCCTGTGCCTGAGCCATGCGCTCGGCCTGCGTGCCGCGTGCTTTCGCTTGTCCCATGTCCTTCTCCCGTCCCCAAAAGGGCGCAGGATAGCGGCCCGGCCGGCAACTGTCGAATGCCGGGCGGCGGCTACTCGCCCATCCCTCCCTGTGGCACACTGCCGCCATGCATGCCTTTCCCCATCTTGAGCCCGCCGACTGGTTCGCCCTGGCCTTGTTCATGACCTGCTGGAGCGGCTACGCCTGGTTTTCCGAGCGCAGCCGTCAGGCGGATTCCGGTTTGATCGGCGCGAGCCACCGCTACCGCGAACTGTGGGCCTACCGCATGCTCGAACGCGAGGTGCGGGTCGCCGATTCAACCCTGATCGGCAATCTGGTCAGTAGCGTCAGTTTCTACGCCAATACCACGATCTACATCATCGCCGGCCTGGTCGCCGCCCTGGGCGCTTCCGACACGCTGATCGGCCTGGCCGCCGATTTGCCTTTCGCCGGCCGGGGGAGCCGCGAATTGCTCGAAATCAAGCTGATGCTGGTGCTCGCCTCTTTCGTTTTCGCCTATTTCAAGTTCACCTGGGCCTTGCGCCAGTTCAATGTGCTCTCCATCCTGGTCGGCGCCGCGCCGCATGGCCGCCGTGGCGAACCCGGCATCGACAGGTATGCCAAGAGAGTCGCCGGCACCAACAACCTGGCCGGCGACGACTTCAATCGCGGTATTCGCGCCTATTATTTCGGCCTCGCCGCCGCCGGCTGGATGCTCCATCCCCTGGTCCTGGCCGCTCTCGCCCTCGGCGTTCTGGTCGTGCTCTACCGGCGCGACTACAGTTCGCCGGCGCTTGCCTTTCTGCGCGACGACGAGTGAGCGAGCCTTGGGCTTCGCGGCGCCTGGCTCAACAAAATCAAACCGAAACCGATCCTACTCGCCGGGCAGCGCGTCGGCCGGGCGGGCCGGGTCGCCGGTGTGGGCTATCCAGCCGCCGCCCAGGGCGCGGTAGAGGCCGATGAGATTGGA
>Ga0209737_10001858_pt1 | contig 14886 bp, 13 predicted proteins | sample TergutCu122P3_FD_187284 | JGI IMG/M metagenome (GOLD analysis project Ga0209737, IMG submission 187284) | Cubitermes ugandensis P3 segment gut microbial communities from Kakamega Forest, Kenya - Cu122 P3 (SPAdes) (version 2) | ecosystem: Host-associated > Arthropoda: Insects > Digestive system...
CCCCTACGCCCTCTCCCCCAGCCCTCCCCTGCAAACCCCCGTCGGCTTCGCCGACACCCCCTTTGAAAAGGGGGCTTTTCGCTCCTTCGCGCACTCCGCGCCTTCGCGTGAAAAGATGTTTCTCTGATACCTGACATCTGACATCTGACATCTGACATCTGACATCCGGCACCCCATCCCTGCCTTCCCCCGCAGGCGGGGGAAGGGAGTTTTGTTATTCGTCTTCGTCCGGCTCTTCCACAAGAACCTCGCGGCGCAGCAAATCGGTCGGCAGCGCCTTGCTGTTCTGTAAAAGCCCTTCCAGATTGTCCATCCGGTGACGCAGATCCTGAATGATCGAGCGACGATCCTCGTCGTTTTCAATCACGCGCGGCGTCAGGAAAATGACCAGTTCGGTGCGCGCATTGGTCCAGGATTGCTCCCCAAATAGCGCTCCCACAACGGGTATCCGCGAAAGGAGCGGCACCCCGTCACTATTGGAGGTGTTGTCGTCACGGATCAGGCCGCCGATCACCATCGTGCTGCCAGAGGGCACCATCAGTTGCGAAGAGACATTCCGGCTCATCAAGGGCGGCGCGGCTCCTTCCGAAGACGGCGCGCCGGAAAGGGCGCTGAATTCGATGTCCGCTTCCATGCTGACGTTTCCGCCGTCGTTGATGCGCGGCTTGACTCTTACGGTCACGCCCGGGGTGGCGTACCTCCAGTCGTCCGACCGATAATCGCTTACGCCTCCACTAAACGAAGTCACCTTGTACGGTATCTGTTGGGTAATCGAGATGGTCGCTTCCTGATTGTCCAGCGCCGCGATGTGCGGATTGGCCACCAGTTTGACGTTATTTGTACCGTCTGTCGCCGAAATGAATGCATCAATCTGTGAGCGATTGAGGATCAGGTTAAACGCTCCACCGCCAAGGCCGACGGGCATCGTTGGTGAATCTATCCCTCCATAGGTGTTTCCGCTTTTGCTGGTAAACCACCATTTGGTGCCAAATTTCAATGAGTCGGAAAGCGTCACTTCCGCCATCGTCACTTCAATCACAACTTGCCGCTGCGGCACGTCGAGTTTTTTCAGCGCTTGTTCGACCAGTGTGTATTCGGACGGTGTCGCCACGATCAGGATCGCGTTGTTGTCTTCATCGGCAACGACTTGGATGTCTTGCGCGATTCCCATGCCGGCGCTTCCCGTGGCCAGGGCGCCGGGTCGCGCGGGCATCCCCGGACGCGCTGCGCCCGCCGCCATCTGCGCTTGTTGCTGCCGCGCGGCGGCTGTTGTTTGCTGTTGCTGCGGTCGCACTCCGGTGGTGGTTCCGGGTCGCGTTGTGCCTGCCCCCACCGTGCCGGCGGGAAGGCGCGCGCCTCCCATGGTCACGCCTGTGGTTCCCGGCGCGGTGGTCGCCTGCTGTATCCGCGTCGGCCCGGTGTTTTTGCCGGTGAACGCTTGTTGCAGCAGCGGCGCAAGTTTGTCGGCGCGCGCGTATTTGAGCGTATAGACGTAAAGCCGCGGGGTTTCCATGTTGTCTTCTTCGTCGAAGCGCTCGATCCATTTTTTCACTTCATCCAACTGGTCCGGCTGCGGCGTGATGACGATCAGCATGTTCATCCGCTCGATCGGGATGAATTTCATCGCACCGAGCATCAGCCCCATGCCGCTGTCGCCGCCGATCGCGCTCTGAATGTCCTGCGCCAGGTTTTTCACTTCGACGTTTTTCAGTTTGAAGAGGCCGACGGACATTCCCGACATCCAGTTGATGTCGAACATTTCGATGGTGTCGAGCAGGTGGCGCAGTTCCAGTTCGGTGCCGGAAAGGATGATCAGGTTGCGAACGTCGTCGGTGCGCGTGGCTTGCGCGTCTTTGGCGAACGGCTCCAGGATTTTCAGCATTTCTTTGGCGCTGACGTAGCGCAACGGCACGATTTGCACTGAAAAGCCCTTCGGCAACGGGCGCTGCGAGTTGCCCAACTGCGGCGTCACGCTGCCTTTGAAACCGACGGCAGCGGGAAGAATTTTATAAATCCCTTCTTCTTTGGTCATGGTTGCGTTGTTCATCCGCAACAGGGTTTCAAGGGTGGCGTACAGCGAATCACGCGGGATGCCGGACGAGGTTCGGATGGTGACTTGTCCGTTGACGGTCGGGTCGATCAGATACGCTTCGCCGAGGATGTCGCCGAGGATGTTGCGGATGACTTCGCGCAAATCCGCCGCTTCGAAATTCAGTACGATGCTGCCGCCGCCTCTGGCTGACGGCGGGGTCGGCGGCGGCGCGGACTGCGCCGCTCGGCGGCTGCTTGGCGGTGTGGCGGAAACAGCGGCGGAAGCGTCCGGCGCGGCGCTCTGGTCGGTTGTTGGGGCGGGCGCGGTGGCGGGCTGTGCCGGCGTGGCGCTGCTGTCGGTTGGAACAGGTGCAGGAGGTGTCGGCGCGGCTGGCGCGGTCGGTGGCGTGGCCGCACCAGCACCGCGGGTTCTTCTGCTGGTGGTCGGTGTTGTCGGCGGCGTGGTGGTTGTGGCTGCCGATGCGGTTTCCGGCGCAGTTGCCGACGCAGTTGCCAATGAGACGCTGCTGTCGCTCTTGGTTTCCGATGTCGGCTGCGTCGGCGCTGTGGTCGTAGCAGGCGGCGTGGCGCTACTGTCGGGCGGCGGCGCGGCGGGTGGTGTGGCCGCACCAGCGCCACGGGCTCTCCTGCCGGTGGTCGGCGTGGTTGGCGTTGGCGGCGCAGCAGGCGTCGCTGTCGGCGCAGTTGTCGCCGAAGCTGCCGGCGCAGTTGTCGGCGTGGTTGCCGGCGTAGTTGCCAACGAGGCGCTGCCATCGACTGCCGGCGCCGGTGGCGTTGTCGTCACCGGCTGCGGGGCGCCTCTGCCGCTTCTGACTGCCGGTGTCGGCGGGGTCGGTGCGGCGCTTCTGGCCGGAGGCGTCACGATAACGGGCGGCGCAGACTCCCAGGGGGTCTGTCCCTTGACCATGATGCCGCTGCCTTTGAAGATTTTGATCCGATCATCGTCTTCGGAGCCCGTTTTGACGCGCTCGACCGTTTCCGCCAGCGCCTGCGAATACGGCATTTTGCTGCTTTTGATCACTTCCGCCGTGCTGGGATCGACTTCAATCGGCGCGTCTTTGCTGGCGGGCACACAGGACGACAATACGAAGATCAGTATCGTCAAAAGACCCGCGCTTGAAACATGCCGCTTTAATTGTTCAGAAATCATCCGATTTTCCTTATAAAAACGTTTCAACCTGAAAGCCTCCCACGGGGGTTTTCAGGTTCATTGCCCTGCTCTATTTCTTGCCGCTCTGGCGCGCTCACGCGCCGTTCCGCCCGCATCTCCTGCTTGTACCGGCGCTGCCCCCAATTCCGCCCCGGAAACCGCCTGCGGACTGCCCACCGGCGGTCTCACCGCAGGTTGTCCCGGCTGCGGTTGCGGTATGGCCGCCGGTGTCACGGCGCCCTTCGGGCCTGATGCCACTTTCAGCAGCAATTCTTCTTCCTGTCCGCCCGCGGTCAGAATCACTTTGTCAGCGGTGATGACGGAAACGCTCATCCCTTCAACAACATCGCCAACCCGCACGGTTTTCGGTTTATTGTCCCTGGCGTTTCGCAGGAACGCAATACGGGTCTGCCCCTGTATCGCCGTCCCCGACAAAACGAACAGGCCGCGCTCGACTTTGCTCGGCTCTTTTTCGACCGCGTCCGGCGGCGGCGCAGGACGGCGCGTCGGCACGAACAACGGGCGTTCGACGGTTTCCCTGCGCTCGTGCAGTTCGCTGGTTTTGAACTCCGGCAACAAGGTGATTTCCAGCGGATTGGCGGCAACAACAGGCGCGGGCAACTGTTTGCGCAATTTCCGCCCCCGATCCACTTCCCAGGCCAGCGTGATCAGCAGCAACAACGCCAACGCGCTGCCGATGATGGTCAATGTCCGCAAACTCATGGCGCGCCTCCGCTGTCGCTGCTCCGGTAGGCCCAGCCAGACACTTCGATTTGCGCATTGATCTCCGGCTCCTGCCCCGGCGCCGGTTTGAAGTTGCGGTTGGTGTTCATCGGTCGCAGGGTCATGCCGTCGATGATCAGGTACGGCTTTTGCGATTCCAGCGCCTGAATCGCTTTTTGCAGGTTTTCCGTCGTGGCAAAAAACTGGACGTTGACGCTGATTTTGTAAAAGTCGCCATCTTCTTTCGGCGCGATGTTCTGGCTGGTGGTGACGCGCCCGCCACTGCGCTCGATCCCCGCCCGCACCAATTCCTGCAACTCGGCGCCGGCCAGATTGGCGGCGGTGTTCTTGAAAAAGAAGCGGCGACCATCGCGCTGCCTGACTTCTTCGAGCGCCGTTTCGACTTGCGGCTTTTGCGCGATCATGCGCTGATAACGTCCCAACAGGTCTTGCTGCTGGGCAATGGCTTTATCGTAGCGGTAATGCAGCTTCAACGTCGGCACGGCGATCGCGGCAGAGACGCCGACCAGCGCCAGAATGAGCAGTAAAAACGCGAGGCCGCGCGATTGCAGCGGTGTCATCCTGACGCTCATTCGCTTTCCTCCGTCGTTTCGGGCGGCGCGTAGCCTTCTTCCGCTTCTTCGCCATTCGCCGCCATTTCGACCACAGGCTCTTCCACCGGCGCGGGCGGCGTAGCGGCGGCCGCAGCCGCCTGCTGCGCTCTTGCGGCTCTTCTCGCCGCCTGCGTTGTTCTCGGCGTGGGCGTAGGCGCTGCCGTCGGCGCGGGCGGCAGCGGTATCGGCTCAATGACCGGCGGCGGAGCCATCACAGGAACAACCACAGGCGTAGGCTCCGGTTCCGGCTCCGGCGGTGGCGGCGGTGGAGGTGGCGGCGGTGGAGGCGCTTTTTCCGTCACCACGGCCACCCGCTCGGGCGTCGGCAGCCGCTTGATCTGAGCGCCGATATCGAATATTTCTCCGCCGGCGCTGCCCGCCCCCTGAATCGCGGTCAGCGGCGAACGCGGCGCGGCCTGCGTCACCAACCCGGATTCTTCCAGCAAGGTCACCAACTGACTGGCGTTCGCCGACTCGCCGCGCAAAAAAACTTCATAACGTGTCTCCTTGCTGCCCACGGTGTTTTTGAGTTCCATCTGCGTCAACCAGGTGTCGTCGGGCAGCAGCTTGGTAATTTCATTGAGGATGTGTGCTTTCGTCGGATACGCGCCCTTGCGTTCAGGAACGAAATCGTGATCAGCGACCAGACGATCCAGTTCGTCGTGCAGCCGCGTCACTTCGGACGCCTGTATTTGCATCACCTCGGCCTGCTTCCGCAAATCGATCGCCTGCGCGCGCTTCTGCCAGATCGGCAACGCAATCGTCGCAGCGAACAGCAGCAACACGATGAACGCGGCAGCACCGACAGCCCAACGCTGCCAGAGTTGCCAACTCGGACGGTCTTCGGTCGGCAGGAGATTGAGTTTCGAATCAATGTTTTCGGGCGGGTCTGCCGGCAAGGCCACGATTTCAGCGCCGACTTCGCGCAACTTCGCCATGATACGGTCGGCGTGACCCCGTTGCACCGCCGCCAGCGCCACTTGAATTTCGCCGCGCTCGGCGTTGCGTCCGATAACTTGCGCATCGAAGTAAAGTTCATCGTCGCGGAACGGCGTGTGCCGATCGAGGTCGTAAGCCAGCGCCTGTTTCAGATTTTCTTCGAGCGCGGACGGCAATACCAGCGTCCGCCGCAGAATCATCGACGACGGCAACGACAAGGCCACCGGCGATTCCAGTTTCGCGATGGCTTCCCGCACCTGAAACAAGCGCACCTCTGGCTCGACCGTCATGTCGAACACCATTTGCAGCACCCGTGTGGCGCGACCGCTCTCCAGCGAGGGCGTCCACAACTCCCATTGCTTCTCGCTGCAAACCACGACCGGCAACAAGCGCCGATGTTGCAGGCGCGAACGAATCGTCACCGGCAAAAGCTGCACAAGCTCATTCTGCCACCAGCGCCAAAAGTTACACGCCGCAGCAGCCATACTGTTCTGCAATGAATCCGTCAGTGCCGACACCCGGAAACTACCCCTGATGGTATTTGGTGAAAATGAGACATTCTACCTGCCCCCCTTGTCTCGCGCTATCCGCCGCTGTCATTTAAAGTCACAATCAGGTGTCAGAGGTCAGAGGTCAAAAATCAGAGATCAGAACCTCGTCATTCTTTGTAAAAAGGTGGTGCATTTTCCTGATTTCTGATTTCTGATTTCTGAAAATCACGCCTCCCCCCACAACAACGCCACAAACGGGCGCTTCGGGTTGCCGGTGCGGCGGATCACGGCTTTTCGCGTGAACTGCGTCCCGTCCTCCATGGTCACGGTGGCCTCGATCCGCCAGGCCGGCGCGCGCCCCCCGCCGCCGCCCGGAAACGGCGGCAATGGCTGACGGTTGGCTAACGCTTCCTGACGACGCGCCAGATATTCATCGACCATCTCCTCCGTGACATTGAGAAACGCCAGCAACACTTCGCGCGGCGCTGTTCGCGGATTGACGCTGGACTGGCGTGAATTGACCGTTAAAAACGGGGACAAGCGCCCATACAACTCCGGTGTCACGCCCAGCACCATGCCGAACTCTTCGACCGCCTCAAACGGCGCATTGGCCGGGCCGTAGGGCAAACCGGCTTTCCTGTAGTCCGCTTCCTTGGCGCCGCCGATCCGCTTCACGTCCCCTTCGGTGCGCCAGTTGACGACCGAATCCACCAGATTCGTCGCGGCGATTTCGTCCAGCCCGCCTGTTCTCACGAACAGCCCTTTCAGCAGCATATCGCTGCCCGTGTTGAGGTCGATGTATGCGCCCTCATCGACCGCCTTCACCTCGATCCGCGCTTCGCCTTCCTGCCAGGTATGCGTCCGCCCGTCCGGCTGCCAGGCGTCTTCCAGCGCCAGCCGCGGTGTCGCCAGTTCATAGACCGTCCGCTCCACCGCGCCATTGGCGATCCAGCGCGCGGCGGCGGCCGACACCGCGTTCTGCGTCGCCAGCGCCTCATTGCGCATCGAAAACGCGAAACCGGCGGCAATGACCGTCAGCAACACCGTCGTCCACAAGACGATGATCAGCGCGATGCCGCGTTGGCGAAAAGCATCTTTCTCACGCGAAGCCGCGAAGCCGCGAAGAAGAGCGGCGTCATTGCGAGCGGCCTTTAGCCGCGAGCGAAGCGTGGCGGGAAGCAATCCAGGAAACCCCTTCCCCACCCCAGCCCCCCCCTTGAAGGGGAGGGGGCGCATTTTCCTTCGCGCCTTCGCGCCTTCGCGTGAGAAACAAACCCCCGTCGGCTTCGCCGACACCCCCTTTGAAAAGGGAGCAAGGCGGGGGCTTTCTGATCCCTGAGCTCTGCCCTCTGATCCCTGACGCTGACTCATACGCTTGAACATTTTCCGGCGCCCTCGTTCCACTGCCGACAACCCGCTTCCATGCCCTTGCGCACTTCCGCGTAAAACGTCGGCCATTGTGTGCCGTCTTCCAGCTTGACATCCATCCGAATCATCTGCGGCAACCGCTGATCGTCTTTCCAGTCGTTGCTCCATTTCGGTTCCGTATTGACCGCCGCCTCGCCCTGAATTCCGAAATACTGAAACGTCACGCTATCGACGCGATCCGCCAGAATGGATCGTTTGTCCGGCGAAAATTTCAGCGTTTTCTTTCCCATTTTGTCGGTCTCGGGAATCGCGTGTTCGAGCACCAGCCGACCGTGACCGCCCTCACGCACCACATGCAAGCGCCAGGCCCACAACCCGCCGCCCAACACCCGTGGCGGCAACGCCGAGATGTACGTCAGTTGATGGCGACCGCCTTCAAAAATCAGCGGGAATTCGTTCATCTTGCGCTGGCGCGACGGGTGCATGTTCTCCCATTGCGCCCGCAAAAAATCTTCGACCAGCCGGATCGACGCCGCATCATCGACGCGCTGCTCACCCACTTCGACGCTCTTCCCCGCCGTGCGGAACACGCCGAACAACGTCGCCGAAATCAGCGACAGCAACAGCAGCGCCACGATCAGTTCGACCAGCGTGAACCCCTGTAAACGGCGGCGGGAGGAATACATCACGGTCACTTCCCCTGCTCGATCTGACTGATTTTGAGCGTTTCCAGTGAAAACGTTCTGTCTTTGGCGGCCACGCCGGGAAAACGAACGTCCACTTGCAAGCGGTACAGTCTGTAAGTCAACGATTCCGTCGGTTGCGTCGTCTCGCCTTCGAGCGCCGCCGGTGTGTACGGCTCAACCACCAACGACCAGTGCACATCGCCGTCCTTGCCGCTGGCCGACGTCGCTTGCAACGGGTGCATCGCCGCCGCCTGCGCCAACTGGTTTTGCGCCACTTGCGCGGCGCGACTCCAGGCGTCGACCGACGCGGCGTTGTTCATCGCGCCGCCAAACAGCCGAAACAAGGCTGTGCCGATCAGCGCCAACACCACAAACGCCACCAGCACTTCGAGAAGCGAGAAGCCGTGCTCTTTCCTCCGCTCTCCTCTTGCGGGCAGCGCTTTATCCATACACGTGGCGTCATTGCGAGCGGCCTTTAGCCGCGAGCGAAGCGTAGCGGAAAGCAATCCAGCCCAACCTTTCCCTTTTTCGCATCCGTTGCGGAAAAGGGGAACAAACCCCCGTCCGCCTTCGGCGGACACCCCCTTTGAAAAGGGGGCTTCAACCTCGCTTCGCGCCTTCGCGCCTTCGCGTGAGCTTTTTCTGGATTGCTTCGCTTCGCTCGCAATGACGCCAGAGGTCATGAGGCCGCGCCTACGGACACCCCTCAGCGTTGTGAGAAAAGGGTTGCGACAACGCGAAGTATCGCGGTTCACGCAAGTCACCATCGTCACTCCAGAATCGCCACGCGGCCTGTCAGCCAATCAATATCGACTTCGTATTTGCGGTCGCTGTTTTCACCGGCGCTCACCGTGATGCGTCCACCGTTGGATCCACCGTCCGGAAAGAAACGAATGCTGCCGACCGTTTCGCTGATCTGATCCGTTTGTGCCGTAAACAACGCCAGCAGGACGGCTTCCGGCAACTGATATTCGCGCGAATCCTGATCGATTCTAAAACGCTTGTTTTCGAGATCGAGCACCAGAAACGTCTCGCGCCGTTGCGCTACGGCTTCTGCGCGCACATGCCGCGCCGCTGCCGCCAACTGACGGGCGGCGCTGCGCATCTCTCTGTCCGTCGGCCCGTCGCCAAGAAGTATCGGCAACGCCGTGCCCATGACGATCGCCACGAGCACCAGCACCACCATCATTTCCAGCAGCGTAATCCCGCGTACAGCATGGCGTCTCACGCTGCCGCGCCGCGCTGCTGAAAAGCTTATCGCCGAACCGTGATTACAGATCGGCGCTGGAGATGTCCTTATCGGCACCTTCGCCGCCCTCTCTGCCGTCCGCGCCCAACGAAATCACTTCATAGGGCGCGCCGCCCTTGCCGGGCACCACGTATTTGTATTCGTTCTGCCAGGGGTCTTTCGGCACCTGCGTATGTTTCCCGTAAGGTCCGTTCCAGCGGTTCAATCCCGAAGGTTTGGTGACCAGCGCCTGCAAACCTTCCGACTGGGTCGGATACCGGCCTATTTCCAGCTTGAACAAATCAAGCGACTGCGAAATTTGTTGAATCTCGATACGCGCCGCGTCAGCCTTAGCCTTTTCACCCTGTCCGATGAAGTTGCCGGCAACAATCGCCATCACGATGCCCAGCAGCACCAGCACGACCAGAATTTCGATCAGCGTCATCCCGCGCTGCCGTTGTTTTCTTAATTGTTTCTCTTTCCACATAGTTTCCTCTCTTTTCCCCCGTCAACGCACGAGGTCGGTCATTCCAATGATGCCGAGCATGATCGACAACACAATCATAAAAACCACCACCGCCAGCGATAAAATCATCACCGGCTCCAACACGGACAAAAACCGTTTGACCGCGATCTGCACTTCGCGGTCGTAAATATCGGCCACGCGCATCAGCATTTCTTCCAGACGGCCGCTTTCCTCGCCGACGATAATCATCTGCGTCGCCAGCTTCGGGTATCGCCCGGTGTCGGCCAGCGGTTTGCCGAAACCGCGCCCTTCGCGCAGATGCGCGATCACACCGTCCAGAACCCGCGCCATTTCCAGATTGGTCATCGTGTCTTTCACGATGGCCAACGCCGACAACAGCGTGACACCGTTGCCGATCAAGGTCGCCAATGTTCGCGCGAACCGCGCCGTTTCCGTGCGCGTGATCACATCACCGATCAGCGCCCGTCGCAACACCCAGGCGTCCCAAACCGCCCGCGTTTTCGGACTTTTGAGAAATCCGCGCAACGAACCGCCGAACAAAAAAGCAGCGATCAGCAAAGTCCACCACCAGTTTTTCATGAACGCACCGAGCCAGACGACGATCTGCGTCGGAATCGGCAAGGCCTTGCCCGATTGCGCGAAGGTCGTCTCGAATTGCGGCACCACCCAGATCAACAGAATGATCACCGACAACACTGCGACGATCAACAGAATCGTCGGATAAATCATCGCCGATTTGACGGTTTCGCGCAGTTCCTTGTTGCGCTCCATCGTATCGGCCAACCGCGTCAACACGGTTGACAGCGCGCCGCCCGCTTCACCGGCTCGCACCAGATTGATGTAGAAGCGCGTGAACACGTCCGGTCGCTGTTCGAGCGCCTGCGACAAGGCTCGCCCGCCGCGCACGTTGTCGCGGATGCCTTGCAGCAACGCAATCAGCGGCGGCGCTTCGGCCAGCGCGATCAAAGTTTCCAGCGCACGGTCGAGCGGCAAACCGGCGCGCAGCAAGGTCGCCAGTTCGCGCGTCAGCGACATCAATTGCTCGCGCGTCACTTTCCGGCTGGCGAAAAGACTGACGCTTTTTTTGCTTTTCCCTTTCCCTGTCGCTATGTCAGCGGCGCTGCCCAACGCAATCGAGATCGGCATCATGCCTTGATCGCGCAAGCGCTCGATCACGTCCATTTGCGTCGGCGCGTCGATCACACCGACGGCGGTTTCGCCTCCGGCTTTGACGGCTTTGTAGCGGTAGGTCGGCATCGTTTATCGGCTCTCGTTATAGTGGACTGCGTGAATTTTTAGACGAGGCGACGAGCCGCAGACAGTACAAACAGTACGGCAAGGCGAAGTCAACGAAGTATAAAGGTTCACGCAGTTCACTATAATTAATCTTCGCGGGTCGCCCGCAACACTTCTTCGATGGTGGTGATGCCGACCAGCGCCTTGCGCAAGCCGTCTTCGTACATCGTGACCATCCCGTCGGCGAGCGCTTGCTCCTTGATTTCGCCGGAAGTCGCGTGTTTCATCACCAGGCTGCGCACCGCGTCGGTCATCAGCAACACTTCAATGATGCTGACGCGCCCCATGTAGCCGGTGTTCGCGCATTCTTTGCAACCTTTCGCATGCCACAGCATCACTTCCTGCTGCGTTGCCGGAACCAGCCGCCGCAGGCCGAGTTCCTCGACCATTTCCGGCAACACGGTGTACGACTCTTTGCAGTGTTCGCACAGGGTACGCACCAACCGCTGCGCCTGAATACCGATCACGGTCGAAGTCAGCAGGTAGTCTTCCATTCCCATGTCGAGCAGCCGGTTGACCGTTGACGCTGCGTCGTTGGTGTGGATGGTGGAGAGCACGAGGTGACCGGTCAGCGCCGACTGCACAGCGATCTGCGCGGTTTCGAGGTCGCGGATTTCACCGATCATGATGATGTCCGGGTCTTGCCGGACGATGGAGCGCAGCGCGTTGGCGAAGGTCAGGTCGATTTGCGGCTTGACTTGAATCTGGTTGATCCCCGGCATCTGGTATTCGACCGGGTCTTCGACAGTCAGAATTTTGACGTCCGGCTTGTTGACGCGATCGAGCGCCGTATAAAGCGTGGTCGTTTTACCGGAGCCGGTCGGCCCGGTCACCAGCAGAATCCCGTTCGGCTGCATCAGCGCCGACAAAAAACGCTCCAGCGTTTTTTCGGTGAAACCGAGTTTGTGAAAATCGAGCGCGACGCCGCCTTTGTCGAGAATACGCATCACCACCGACTCGCCGTGCATCGTCGGCACCGTCGAAACCCGCAAGTCGATGTCTTTGCCCTGCGAGCGCAAACGGATACGACCGTCCTGCGGCAAGCGCCGCTCGGCGATGTCGAGGTTGGCGATGATTTTGACGCGCGAAATGACCGCTGCCGACAAGCGTTTCGGCGGCGATTCGATTTCATGCAGTACGCCGTCGATCCGGTAACGAACGATCAGCCGATCTTCAAACGGCTCGATGTGGATGTCGGACGCGCGCATCGACAGCGCGTTGGTGATGATCAGCGACACCAGCCGGATCACCGGCGCTTCCGACGCCAGGTCTTTCAACTGCTGCACGTCGGCGTTCAATCCGAATTCGTCGGTCTCGATCCCGATGTCGCCGACGATCTGTCCGACCGCCGAACGACCCGCGCCGTACAAGCGTTCGAGCGCCGCTTCGATTTCCGACGGCAACGCCACTTGCGGCACGATGCGCTTGCCGGTCGCCATCGTGAACGCTTCGATGGTGAAGGTGTCGCTCGGATCGACCATCGCCAGCGTCAATTCTTCTTCGTCCTCGTGCAACGGCAAAACTTTGGACTCGCGCAAAAAACGCGGCGAAACCCGCTCTTCGAGAATCGGCAATTCCGGGAAGCTGTCGGTGCGCACCAGCGGCACGTTGTAAATCTGCGCCAGCGCTTCAGCGACATCGATCGGCGCCACCAACCCCAGCGTGATCAGCAGGTTGGCAAATTTTTCGTTCGGGGTGTCCTGATACAAACGCTGAGCGCGCTCCAGCGCCAGCGCGTCGAGCTTGCCGCGCGCCATCAACGCTTCGCCCAGCAACTTCTGCGGCGATTTCGCTTCCGGCGCAGGCGGCGGCGGCGTTTGCAGCGATTCCGGCAGCGATTCCGGCAGCGATTCCGGTAGCGGTTCAGCCTCCGGTTCCGGCACCCATACAGGCGCCACTTCTTGTTCCGGCTCAGGCTCCCAAGCCGATTCTGCTTCTTGCGGCAGTTCCGATTCCGGTGCTTGCGGCAGCGTCGTCTCCGGATTCTCGATGAAATCCGAAAACGCCTGCTGCGAAGGGGACGATATCAAAGCGTTGGTGGCTCCCTTGTTGGCATCCACGTTAATACCCTAAGAAAAGGTCTTGTAATTTTCGATCATAGCACGAAGCCCTGTTTGCTATGTATCGTTATTTCACCGGCAATGATGAAGCACCTCGCGGCAACACCGCCGCGAAAAACGTGAGGGGTTGTAACATTCCATTTTGCTTGCTTTTTCATCACTCCCGAATCGCCGCAAAAACTTTCCTTGCCGCCGACACGGTGGCTTTTATGTCGTCCGGCTGGTGCGCCGCCGATACAAATCCCGCCTCGAATGCCGACGGCGCGAAGTAAAAGCCCTCGTCCAGCATGCCGTGAAAGAAGCGGTTGAAACGTTCGACATCGCAGGCCATCACTTCCGCATAGCTGCCGGGAACCTGATCGGCGAAATAAAGCCCGAACATGCCGCCTTCCGAGGTCGCTGAAAACGCTACGCCTGCCTCTTTCGCCGCCTCCTGCAATCCCTGCGTCAACGCCCAGGCGGCCGCCGCGAGTTTGTCGTAGAACCCGCGCGCATCGGTCAACGCCAGCGTCGCCAACCCCGCCGCCACCGCCACCGGATTGCCGGACAGCGTTCCGGCCTGATACACCGACCCCAGCGGCGCAAGACATTCCATGATCGCCCGCCTGCCACCGAACGCCGCCACCGGCATACCGCCGCCGATCACCTTGCCCAGCGTCGTCATGTCGGGCGTGATGCCGTAAAGCCCTTGCGCGCTGCCGGCGTGAACGCGGAAACCGGTCATCACCTCGTCGAAAATCAACACCGCACCATAGCGGTCGCACAGCACCCGCAAGCCTTCGAGAAAACCGACTTTCGGCTTGACCATGTTCATGTTGCCCGCGATCGGCTCGACGATCACGGCGGCAATCGCGTCGGGCGCTTCGTGGAACGCCGCCGTCACGGCGGCAAGATCGTTGTACGGCAGCACCATCGTGTCCTGCGCGATCGACGGCGGCACCCCCGCCGACGACGGCTGCCCGAAGGTCAGCATCCCCGACCCGGCTTTCACCAGCAGTCCGTCACTGTGACCGTGGTAACAGCCCTCGAATTTGATGATTTTGGCGCGCTTCGTGAAACCGCGCGCCAACCGCAGCGCCGACATCGTCGCCTCGGTGCCCGACGACACCAATCGCACCATGTCCATCGACGGCAAGCGGCGGCACAGATATTCGGCCAGTTCGGTTTCGATTTCGGTCGGCGCGCCGAACGACAAGCCGTCGCGCGCTTTGTCGCTGATGGCGCGCAACACGTCAGGATGCGCGTGACCGACGATCAGCGGCCCCCATGAACCGACGTAATCGACGTATTTGCGACCATCGGCATCCCACAGATAAGGCCCTTCGCCGCGCGCGATGAACGGCGGCACCCCGCCGACCGAACGGAATGCCCGCACCGGCGAATTGACGCCGCCGGGAATGATTTTTTGCGCGCGCTCGAATAGCGTTTCATTGTGAGACATGATGATTCCTTTACCGTTTTATCGCTGACAACATACCATTTCAAACTTGCTCGTCCTGCTTACCCCCCCCCTCTCCCGCTTGCGGGAGAGGGTGCCCGAAGGGCGGGAGAGGGCAGCCCACTCTGCCCGATCCCAAACCCCCGCCCGCCTTCGGCGGGCGCCCCCTTTGAAAAGGGGGCTTTTCTTCTCCGCGTCTCCGCGTGAGGCATGAGGGCGGGTTTGAAACCCGCCCCTACGACCCTACGAGGTTTGAATGTCGCGGTTCGCTACGCTCACCACGACCTATGTTCTACCTGCGTGTCGTTTTCTTTGCCGTCTTTTTGACGGCCACTTTCGTCGCCGTTTTTTTCA
>Ga0209737_10001859_pt1 | contig 14886 bp, 14 predicted proteins | sample TergutCu122P3_FD_187284 | JGI IMG/M metagenome (GOLD analysis project Ga0209737, IMG submission 187284) | Cubitermes ugandensis P3 segment gut microbial communities from Kakamega Forest, Kenya - Cu122 P3 (SPAdes) (version 2) | ecosystem: Host-associated > Arthropoda: Insects > Digestive system...
CAACGCCCCGCTGTCCCCCTCTTTGAGGGGGATGTCGGCAAAGCCGACAGGGGGAGAGTGGGGGAGCACGTTCCCCCGACCCCCTGCGATGCTACAGCATCGCTCTGGGTCAAACAGCATCGCCTTCGGATAATACTTTTGTACCCATGGAAGATTTTTTTGAACGCCTTCTTCGCAATGCCTGCGCATTGATTTTTGCCAAAAATGATTGTCTTTGAATGAAAGTTGGTGCGTTTTTGACATTTTTTCCGTCCAAAATTCAACGTTGCGTTCTTTCCATATAAGATAACGCAGTGCGTCAGACAGCGTCTTAACTGCGGACTGGCAATTCCGGCACAGTTATCGTAAATTCATTCTGAGAAATTTATCACGGCGCGCCTGTCGGGGTTCGCCTCATGTACCGCACAGTGCTGGTTTGGATAGGACGCGCAAGATGTTTCAACGAAGTGGACAATTTCCGGGGTATACCATTCAGGAAGTGGTCGACAGTCCCCGCCATTACGGGAAATATCTTGCCACAGAGGACAACGACCAGGGGCAATGGTTTTTGATCCAGTCACTGAGCCGTGAACTGGCACATACGATGGAGCTGCGCCTCGGTTTTCAGGATGTATGTCGCCAGCAGGCACGCGTGCGGATTGATGGTGTCATGGCCGTACGCGAGGTTGGCGTCAGCGAACGGGCGGGCATATATATCGTTCACCCCCACAGTTTCCCTTCCCTGACACTGGGCGACCTTTCCGTGCTCTGCCATGACGGCATCCTCCAGGTGAGTCCTGCTTTCTGTGCCTCCGTACTGCTTGAGGCCACGCGCATCCTGGAGGCTGCCCATCAGCAGCAGCTCTCCCACTTCTCTCTTCTGCCCAACAACATCCATATTTCTCCGATGGGTGATGTGAGTGTCACGGGGTTTATCGAAGCTTCCATGCGCCGCAAGTATCGCTTCGAGACCGAGCTTGATGCCAAATTCGATGCACCCGAGTGGCGCCACTGCAAATCGCCCGGTATTGCCAGCGATGTTTATGCCATTGGCGCTTTTTTGTATCAGCTCATCACCGATTCGTTTCAGCCGGATGAGTGGGAACCTCGCTGGACAGCGATGATGATTGATTTGGATCGTGCGCAAATCCCCGGCGATTCTCTGGCAACGGCCATATACTTTTTTCAGCGTGCCCTTGCCGAACGGCCTTCGCAGCGTTTTCAAAGCTATAACCACCTGGAACAGGCGCTCTCGCAGCTCATCGTCGAGTTTGGCACCTATCATCCGCGCGAGCTGCGGGCAGCCATACTGGCCAATCACTTCCCCGTTTATCCGCCGCCCATGAGGAGCGATTCACGCGAGCTCCGAAGCGATGTCATCAGCCTCATCTCGGCTGATCTGCAAAGCATCTCGGGTGATTTATCATGTCTCTCTCATGATGGCACTGCCCTTCCTATCACGGACGACATCTTGGTGGAGGGGGGGGATACGCTAATGCCGGCGACATCGCAGGAGGGGCGCGACACGCGCGTCCTGCAGCGGAGTACCGGCGGTTTTCGAATGGTCAGCCCGGCATTGCGCAGCAGCATCACGGCACCACCGCTTGAGATTCTATCGCGCTCCCGATATCAGATTCTCGACCAGCTTGGGTCCGGCGGTACGGGAACAGTCTATAAAGTGCTCGATACGACCCTCTCAGAAGTTCTCGCGCTGAAAGTCCTGCGCCCCGAGCTGGTCTCGGACGTCGCCTGGCTGCAGCGATTCAAACTCGAACTGCGCATCACCCGCGACCTGGAACATGCCTTTATCCTTCCCGCCTACCACCTGGAACAACTCGAAGGTCTGTACTTCTTCACAATGCGTTATGTCGACGGCCAGAACCTGAGTGAGAGGCTGCGCACATCGCCGCCATCCTTCCTGCTGAGCCTGCGTATCATGTCACAGGTGGGACGAGCACTGGTCGCAGCGCACGATCGCGGCATCATCCATCGTGACTTTAAGCCGGCCAATATCATGATAGAGTCTCACACGCAGCACCCTTACCTCATGGATTTTGGCATTGCTTCTGTTCAGGATACGCCTTCTGTCACCATTGCCGGGCAGGGCATAGGCACGCCCTGCTACATGGCCCCCGAACAATCCCGTGGCGAGCCGATTACCTCTCAAGCCGACATCTACTCTTTTGGTGTCGTATGTTACGAATGCTTCGTCAACCAGCTGCCCTTTTGCGGAAAAACAGCCATTGCCATCTATACAGCACAGGTTTCCGGGATTTTCAGTCCCATCCTCGAAACCAATCCCGCTATTCCACCCAGGATTGCCACTTTGATCGAATCGTGTTTAAACCCGGTGGCGTCGCTGCGTCCCTCTTCCATGCGCCTCGTCCTGGACGAGCTCGACAGCGCCCTGATCTGACCCACGCTCTCGCCTGCCCCCGGGCTCTGCGTGATCCATCCATGACCCAAGCTGGCGCTGCTGCCAATCCGAGTCCTTTTCCATACGGAGGTTCCATGTCCAAGCCCTCATTTATCTGTATCGATCTTGACGGCGTTCTGGTCGATATGCATACGCCCCTCGTCAGGCTCTTTGGCGAGGATCCATCGACCTACACCGACGCCCAGTGGCGTGAAGTAGGGCAATGGGGCCTGTCGATCCCTAAAGACAACTTTTGGGAAAAAATTCGCGCACAGGGCAGCCAATGGTGGATTAATCTCCCCAAATTGCCATGGACCGACGAACTCTGGGAGAGTGCACTTGCCACTGGCGCAACCTGTGTTGTTCTTACGACGCCAGGCCCCTTCCCCGAATCCGCCTACGGAAAATGGCAGTGGGTCAATGATAATCTCCACACCCAAAACGTTCTCATCGGCCAGCCCAAAGAGGTATGCGCCAAACCCGGCTCGTGGCTGATTGACGATCGCGCAGGCTACGGTCCAAAGTGGGAGGGCAACGGCGGAACCCTCCTTTCCCTGAAGCGCCCATGGAATCCAGAAGGCATGACCATCGAAGACATTCTGAAGACACTCAAGGAGATTAAAGCATGATACTGCTCGACGGCAAAGCCGTTTCTTTGGGCATTCAGGAGACGATTAAGACAGAGGTCCGCATGCGGTTTACCCCCGAGACGGCACCGAAGCTTTGCGTCATCCTCGTCGGAGAGAACCCGGCCAGCGCCAGTTACGTCAAGACAAAGTGCGCCATGGCACAGCGTTTGGGGTTTCGGCATGAGCTTCACCATTTTCCTGCCGACGTGAGTTCCGATCAGATCGAAGCACGAATTGACGCCCTCAATGCCGACCCTGACTGCGATGCTCTCTTTGTGCAGCTCCCGTTGCCAAAGCATCTCGACAGTGTTGCGCTTGCCAACCGGGTTCGTTCGGAAAAAGACGCCGACGGACTGACGCGAGCTTCGATGGGTGCACTGCTTTTGGGTGAGTCGCATGGCTTTCAGCCCTGCACGCCGCGCGGTATTATCCGGCTCCTGGATGCCTACGGCATTGAGCTTTCCGGTAAAGAAGCCGTCGTCGTGGGGCGAAGCAATATCGTTGGCAAACCCATGGGCGTACTCCTTCAGCAGCGCCACGCCACCGTGACGACCTGCCACACCAAAACGCTGGATCTGGCAAACCACGTCAAACGTGCGGATATTCTGGTCGCTGCCGTCGGCGTGCCACACCTCATTAAAGGGGAATGGATCAAACCGGGTGCTGTCATTGTCGACGCAGGTTTCACAAAGACTGCAGACGGCACCATCCTTGGCGATGTTGAGTTCGAAGCGGCCTCCCTCAGGGCAAGCCACATCACGCCAGTACCCGGTGGCGTGGGTCCCATGACGGTCATCACGCTCATGGCGCAAACGCTGCATGCAGCTCTGAGACGAAAAACGCCGTCAAAGTCCGAAAATTGAGAAAAACAGCGCCCAGAGCCGAAGTGCTTGGGATTTTCCTGGCCCATTGGGCCAAAAATAAAGTATCTACAAGAGCATCCCGGTGCAGCATCCTAAGACTGCACCACCATTAACCCCACACCAAGGAGCGCAGGCCATGAGCAAGACCTTTGACCACATTATCCTTAACGGACGTCCGGGCGGCGGGAAATCAGAACTCATCGACTTCATCAAGAACACGCCCCTCGAAAAACGTCAGGAGCTTTTCCACATTGGTGAATTGGTCGAAGAAGACGATTTCCTGTGGCTGTGGGAGAAGTTCGTCGAGGATGATCTCTGGGAGCAGATGGGCGAGAAGCGCCTCTACACGCGAACCCACGAGTTTGGCTATGTCCAGCTTGAAGGCAATCGACTCCTCGATCTCGTTGCTGCCAAGTTCAACGTAGCCGTCAAAGAGAAATACTTCAAAAAGCCTGGCTTCTACGATGATCACACGGTTTTCATCGAGTTTGCACGCGGCAGCCATGATGGCGGCTTTAAGCGCGTCTACGAAATTCTCGACGACGAAATCCTCAAGCGCTCTGCCATCCTCTACATCAATGTTTCCTACGAGGAATCGAAGAGAAAGAACCAGGCGCGCTACGAAGAGGCCCTCAAAGGTTCTATCCTGGCCCACAGACTCCCCGATGAAAGTCTCGAACGCTTCAGTTCTTCGAACGACTGGGAAGAACTCTCTGGCGGCAAAGAGTCGGGCTTCATCGAAATCCGCGGCATCAAAATTCCCTTCGTCTCCATGCTCAATGAGCCGGAACTCAAAGATGGCCCCGAACTCGACGCACGCTACAGCCGCGCCCTGACCCTCCTTAAGAGCCTCGTCAAGGAGTAAGTTCTTTTTTTGTGGGGGTGTAGGAGCGGCAATCTGTCGCCCTGCTCCCCTACACCCCCTGCGTGGGCCTGGCACTGCCAGGCCCCTACAGCGTATCGCTTGTGAGTGACATTTTTATCGAACAATCAGAGTAGGGGCGAATCATTATTCGCCCCTACTATTTTGTCCCAAAGCCATGCGCAGCATTTGTTCGCAAGGTGAGGTATGTCGCCAAAAACAATAACATTTCGCCTTCACCCACAAGCAATGCGCAGCATTGCAGGGGGTGTGGGGGAACGAGTTCCCCCACAAAAAACTGAAAATGCTCTAAGATGTGCAAGCGCAAGATGTCGAAGCAAGCGAGCAGCGTTCGATTTTGGCGCCCAGCGCGCGGAGCTTTTCGTCGACGCGTTCGTAGCCGCGGTCGATTTGGCGGACGTTATAGATGGTTGACTCGCCCTCGGCGCTGAGGGCAGCAATCAGCAGCGCCATACCCGCCCGAACGTCGGGAGATTCGAGACGCGCGCCCAAAAGCTTGCTCTTGCCCACGACAACGACCCGGTGTGGATCGCACAGGATGATTTGTGCGCCCATCGACACGAGGGAGTCGACAAAAAACATGCGGCCTTCGAACATTTTTTCGAAGAAAATGATCGTCCCCTCACACTGCGTCGCCACCGTTATCGCAATGCTCATGAGGTCTGTCGGGAACGCTGGCCAGGGCGCATCATCGACCTTCGGGATCGCATTGTGGAGATCCGCACGGATGCGCATTTCCTGGTTTGCCGGTACAATGATGCTCGTGCCATCGGGCACAATCCGAATCCCAAGCTTTTCGAACACCATGCGAATCATGCGCATATCCGAAAGGCGTACATTGCGAATGGTGATTTCCGACCCTGTCGTCGCTGCCAGCCCAATATAAGAGCCAATTTCGAGATAGTCCGATCCAATCGTGTGTTCTGTCCCGTGCAGGCCACCCGTGCCATGAATGGTCAGCGTATTGGAGCCAATGCCCTCGATATGCGCACCCATCGAAACCAGCATTCGGCACAGTCCTTCGACATGCGGCTCACAGGCAACATTGCGAAACACTGTCTCTCCCCTGGAGAGCACCGCCGCCATGATCGCATTCTCTGTAGCCGTGACCGACGGCTCATCGAAAAAGATATCGCTGCCTACCAACTGTTTGGCCGTCATGTGGTACGTATCGCCCACTTCAATCGACGCCCCCAGCCCCTGAAACGCCAAAAAGTGCGTGTCCAGGCGCCGCCTGCCAATGACATCGCCGCCGGGAGGCGGAAGACTGACCTCGCGATAGCGCGCCAGCATCGGACCGGCGAACAGAATCGACGCCCTGACCTTGCGGCACAAATCCGCACTGAGCTGCGTCTTGTCGATATTTCGACAACAGAGCCGCGCACTGTTCTCAGCCACGAAATCGGCCTCTCCGCCAAGATCGCGCACAATCTCCATCATCACTTCCACGTCGCGAATCCGGGGCACATTGTGCAGAATGACCTCATCGCGCGTCAGCAAAGTCGCCGCAAGCGCTGGCAAAACCTCATTCTTATTTCCACCCGGCGTCAACACACCACCCAGCTTGTGACCACCCTTGATGACAAACTTTTCCATCACCATAAACCACCCATCCATGGCATTGGCGCACCAGTGCGCAAACCGAACACAGCCCGCAGGCTCTCTGCCATATTGGCCACAGGCAGGCAAGGTTTTTGTGGGGGCAGTCGCCCCCTGCGCCGCTATCGGCCTGGGCGACTACGTCGCACGGGCGACCGGGACGGTCGCCCCTACAGGCCGATACGCGGCTACCCCCACTGCGGGGCCTCAATCGCCGGCCCCGCAACGCCCCGCTTTTTTGATTTTTTTGTGGGGGAGCATTGCTCCCCCACACCCCCTGCAATGCTGCGCATTGCTTGTGGGTAAAGAGGCAACAACTGCGGGGATGCATGATTCGTCCCGCAACGCCTCTGCAGCTGGAGATTTGATCTCCACTTAGTCGTTTTTGCTAATTAGGTGACCAACGTAACCTTCACAACAAGGGCAGCCAAAGTAGTCACTTCCTACATAATGATCAAAATCATATCCCGTAAATGGCATTCCGCAATGTTTACAATATTTGAGACCCTTGCTGATCTCAAAACAATAGATGCAAAAACTAAAGGAACCTCTGTCAACTACGCCTTCCCAAGAACCGCAGCTTCCACAATAGCCAGCCTGCCAGTGAGCAGGATCATCTCCTCTCATAATAGCGGCAGTCGCTGCTGCATGATCCATCAACGCATCCAGCATATAGGAATCTCCGATGGAGCCTCCGCAATTCTCACACAACGCAAAACACTCGTTCTCAATAACAATGGATTCGTTACAATGCGGGCATTTGAGCTCGACTTGGTTTTCGGCGTGATCGCACACCAAGCAGCGCGTGGATTTGAAGACCTTGCAAAGTGGCAAGAGCTTCCAGGTACGTTGTCTGACGTTGCATATCGACTATATTGTGCCCATCGTCTCGGATTCGTGAAGTGAAGTAATGCGTTGTTGTCAGTGTTTGGTAGGGTTTCAACAATAAAGTTGCCAGTCTGTTCAGATCAAGCCAATAGTGCCTCTTCCACCCCTTGCTTTTGAGACCAAAGTACAGATTGAAGCCATCTACATAGGCAATAACTCGGGTCATTGGCTGTATCCTCCAGAAAAACTTGTGTCTCCATTGACAGCTCGCGCTCCGGTGTGCATAATTTACTTTGCTAACCCCGCCGGAGATCGCATCTTCGGCTCGACGCCCCGAAAGGGGCGTTTCTTTTTGTGATACGAAGTATCGCAGGGGGTTGCACATAATTATTGCTATCCCCCCCGGAGATAGCATCTCCGGCCCGACGCCCCGAAAGGGGCGTCTCTTTTTGAAGAGGGTTTTAACCCCTTCCAACACGACGCGTGTTTCAGTCACCCTTATACGACGATCCATATGAAGAACTCAGGGATTGTGCTTAATTCATTTTGCTATCTCCTTCACGTCGTCGTCCAGGCCGATTTCCTGCCCCTCGGTACATGCCCTGTGGGGACAGGCGTCTAACGCCAACAGTGTCGGCGCGTATTCGTAAGGGCGGTTCGTGAACCGCCCTCACGAATAGCGACGACGCGCGGCGTATCGACCAGCGGGAGATAGACGCGCCCACACAACAAAATTTGATGGGCAATGGGTAACAACTGCAGGGGGCGAATCATTATTCGCCCCTACTCAAACGATGCACTATAGATGGTCAGCTTCAGCTCACTGTCATCGATCATCCTGAACTCTGGCTCCTTGCCAGACAGCCGGGTACTCTCTCTTAGAATGACCGGGACGCCTTCACCTCGCCTATCCATGATGCGGCTGCGCCTTCCGGCTTCCACACCCGACGGCACGGGACAGCGTGCCAGCAGACTGGCAAGCGCTTCATTTCGGCATGCCTGCCGGTATCGGAGCGTCTCAGGCGTCATGGTATTGGTCAGCATTCCGGGCGTGAAGATTTCCAGGCGGTCGTCGAACATCCGCAAACGAACCTTGCTTCCCCCCAGGGAATAGTCTCTGTGGGCCACGGCATTGGTAACGGCCTCGAACACAGCCAGGGGGTCATATTGCGGCGTATCCGTGCGGCCTCCTTCCGGGCCTTTTCTGGCCCATGTGCGCATGTTCCTGCGAACGAAATGGCATGCATCCGAAATCTGCCGATCCAGCGGCCCAAAGATGTCCGCCGCGTCAAGTTGGTACGGCACATTCTGGTTTGGCGTTATCTCCGTGCCTGAATAGGCAACCGCTTGAATATAGGCCGCTGGGAAGAATTTGCGTGAATCCGGTGCAGCCATCAGTATCCCCGCCACCGATGGACGCCAGATGCCTTCATCATCCGCGCTGCCCATTGCCAGCTTGCTCAACACGTCCTGGGCGGATTCTCCTTCCAGGTCACCCGTAAAACGCCGCCAAAGGATTTCGTCCAGATCCGCAAAAGTGGCGCGAGGCACCAGCGCTTCATCAAAACGAATCAGGCGCGACTGGCTGCGCTGCTGGAACAGGCGCGCAAGCTGATCGGGTGGAATCGGACGTCTGGACGAACCCACTCGCTGCAAGTAACCGCTTGGGCTTTGATGGACGAACAGGCTGCGCGCGACTTCAACACGAACGACAGGGCGCTCAATACCCCCCGTATCGGGCAAGGTCATCCGTTCGATAATCGGTGCCAATGGCGGTTTGACAGCATCCTCACACGCCTGACGCAAAACAGCTTCCACGGCATCAAGCTTGTTAAGTTCGATGCCAATCACCGTACGGTGCTTGTCCTCAATGCCCAGCATGAGCAAACCACCAACACTATTGGCAAAAGCAGCCAACTCGTCAGCCAGATCATCCTGCGAAGACCCTCTCATCTTGTTGCCCACAAAATGAACCTCTTTCAATTCGAGGTAACTATCCTCGCCAAGGCGAATTTTTGCCAGCAGTTCAGCGCGCGTACTCAGCATCTCAAACCTCCGTTCCCACGTACGCCTTGCGTCGCACAAATACCCTACACTATTTTCAAGAGGTATGTGGCCTCAAACAAAGCCCTCTGCCACATCTTCCACAAGCGATACGAAGTATCGCAGGGGGTGTGGGGGAGCAATGCTCCCCCACAAAAAACAAATCACTCCCCCTCCCACATCGCCCGCAGCGCCAAAATACGCTCGCGCGGCCCCTCGCCAAAGCGCGATATCCCCGCCAGTACTTCGTCCCACGATTTCTCGACGCTAAGGCGATCTGGATTTTTACTAAAAAAATTATCTGCGTAGGTGATGAGCTTTTCTTCAAAAGTTTCCGGCAGAAAATCGCGCGCTGGCATGGGAAGACTTCCCTGACGGATCTCATCTGCCGTCAGGCCAACGCCAATGTGGCGCTCGCAAACGCGGGCATGGCGGGCATAACGAACAGGATCAAGGCCTCGCAAATACTTCGCACCCAAAATGCCGTGCGCCATATAAGGCGCCTCGCCAAAACAATCGATCGATGGCGCGTGCACGCCAATTACCCCCCAATCGTGAAGCATCGCTGCCTCGCGCAGAAACACATAGTCGATGGCATCCGCATACTGACTTTTGCGGGCAAGGCAAAGCGCCTTCTCGTAAACACATTCACAATGCACCCGCAAGATCTCAAGACATCGCGCACTGGCCGAAAACATGAGGCTATCTCCTATTTTATTTTTTCGTGGGGGAGCATTGCTCCCCCACACCCCCTGCAATGCTGCGCATTGCTTGTGGGTGAAGTGGCAAAGCATATCGTTTATAGCCACATATTTTATATTGCGAGCAAAGAAGAAGCAATCTGCTTTGTGGATAAATGACAACAACTGTAGGGGCGAATAATTATTCGCCCTTATGCTGATAGCCCCACCTCAACGAAACATTAACATCATAAACAACACGAACAAACCCAATCCCATGGCAATACCAATGATGATGCTCATGCGGCCAGAGAGGCCAGGGAATAAGGCTCTTGTCCAATCATGTTTTCCGAAACACGGAATGTAACTGCGCTTACCCTCTTCTTCATGAACCGATGCCATCTCCGCACCAGAGACGGACTCTCTCGTCTCCCCCTCTTCAGTGACCTCCACCTCTGATGAAGATGCCTCCTCACCATCCAGCGAGTCGCTTCGAACCACAGCCCGCTCCTCACCCGAACCCTCCGCTGGCGCTGACCAAATCGCCGACACGATCTGACCGAGGCTCGATGCAGGGCTTTCCATCGCCACATACAACGCGCGAAGTGCATCCGCAAACGCACGCGCCGTCTGATAACGCTCCTCGCGATTGCGTGCCAGCCCTTTGCGAACGATTGACTCCAGCTCGGGAGGCACCGATGCGTTAATCGGCGAAATCGCCGGAACAATCGACTTACGCACAAGCTCAAGAATCTTCATCTCGACAGGATGAACAAACAGCGGACGCGCCGTCAGCATCTCCCACAAAATGATCCCCACCGCGTACACATCGCTTCGGACATCCACGCTTTCGCCATAGGCTGCCTCCGGCGACAAATAGCTGAACTTGCCCTTAATCAACCCAGGCACCGTCCGCGTCATCTGCGTCTTGGCCTTAACCAGACCAAAATCCGTCAGCTTCACTGAACCGTCACACCCCAAAAGAATGTTCGGAGGACTCACGTCGCGGTGGACAATGCTCAGCGATTTTCCCGCATCGTCGCGATACCCATGCGCATAATCAAGCCCATCCAAAACCGCGATGGCAATGCGCATCGCCTCATGCACGGGCAGAAAAAAGTCATACTTGTTCGAAAAATTCAGCAAATCCTGGAGATTGATTCCATCCACATATTCCATCGACAGGAACATGTCCTCACCCATCATGCCGAGCTGATGCACGCGCACGATGTTCGGATGCACCAGTCCCATGCACACCACAGCTTCGTCCACAAACATGTTGACGAACTCCGGCTGACGGCCAAGCGCAGGCAAAATGCGTTTAATGGCGACGATATCACCGGTCTTTTCGTTGCGTGCACGAAAAATCTCGGCCATCCCGCCAACGCCAACTCGCTCAAGTATCCGAAACTGCGTTCCCTCTCCCGACATGTCGCCCTAAGCCTAACCTATGATGAACCGACCCATTCACGCCTTACAACGACGCGCGTTCATTGAGTGCCGCCAGCAGTTTCCTGTGCAAATTGCCAAACGACGAGCCGCTCATCCCTAATACCACATCCCCGCGCTGCACGTGATCAGCTAAATAACACACAATGTCATCCACCTCTTCGATCAGCCGCGCATCCACCCCAAACGCACGCAAATCCTCCACTATGCGCGGGATGTCGATCAAAGCCTCTGCCGGCAAATCATCCTTCTTCCACGGCGCACTCAGAATGACATCATCACACCCTCGCAGGGCTTCTGGATAATCATGCTGAAAAATAGCCCGGCGAGACGTGTTGCTCTTCATCTCAAAAACGCCCCACAGCCGCGACGACGGGTGACGAAGGCGTATCGCACGCACCGTCTCCCGCACGGCCGTTGGATGATGTGCAAAATCATCATATATGACCACCTCGCGCGATTCCCCAATCTTCTCCTGGCGCTTCTTCACCCCCCGATACCCCGACACCCCCAAATCAACCGCCGAAGCCTCAACACCACAAACCAAAGCCATCACCGACGACAGCAACAGGTTGTACACATTGTGCATCCCTGTCAGCGCGCTCCTGATCGACAGACTATGCCCGCCGCCCACAAGTTCAAAAGCCACCCCTCCCCCATCAAACCTCACCCCGCGCGCCACAAAGTCTCCCTCTCCTTCCACACTAAAACTTACCTTCCTGCACCGCGCCCCTTCAACCACACGGCGTACATTGGCATCATCCGCATTGTAACAAATACAACCGTCTCCCCCCATGTCAGAAACCAGTTTCGAAAATACAAACAGTATCTCATCGAGGTTCTGATAAATGTCGGCGTGGTCGAACTCTATATTGTTAATCCCCAACACCGTCGGCGCGTAATGCCAAAACTTCGGCACCTTATCAAACCAGGCCGAGTCATACTCATCCCCCTCCACAATAAATGCATCCCCCCCACCTCTGTGCGCCCCACACTGATACGCCAGGAGCTCCCCGCCAATAAAAAATGACGGATCCCACCCTGCCGAAACCAGCATCGACGCCAGCAGCGAAGACGTCGTCGTCTTCCCATGCGTTCCCGTTACCACCAAACGATGTGCCGACGGCTTAAGAAAGAAATGATACAGCGTTTCAGGAAGTGACAACGTCGAAAAACCACGCGCCATGGCCGCCTGACACGCCTCATTCGTCCGGCGGCAAACATTGCCCACCACGACCACCACCTTCCCCGGGTCGAGCCCATCAAGCTGCTCTGCCCCCCACCCCTCAAATGTCTCAATCCCAAGACGTACCAAAATGTCACTCATCGGCGGGTAAAATACTGTATCCGACCCACTCACCACATACCCGCTCTCCCGCAGCAGCACCGCCAGCGCACCCATCCCCGTGCCACACACACCCAGCAAATGAAACCCACTCGGATGCGCCAAAAAATCCGGCAAAATTCGCTTCTCTAACGCCGTCATCTCACCCCTCGCAATGGCCAAACCAATACACACCGCCGCCATACCAACACAAATATTGCAAAACACAACCTTTTGATGTGGGGGAGCCAGCTCCCCCACACCCCCTGCGATACTTCGTATCGCTTGTGGGTGAGGTGGCAACATGTATCGCAGAGACAAAAATTTGCGCAAGGCAACAACCTGCCTCGCACCGCACAGCACCACACAGTGCATGCTTTCTTTTTTGGCTGGCGCGCCCTATTCGTCCCCCTTGGGGGACGAATACGGGCTGCGGCGTGCGCTATCTTGGCCAGCCGGCCAGATACGCGCACGCATTTTTTGGAGGGTGCAACTGTTAAATGACACAATGCTACCGCGAATATGCCCAGAGCACTTTCAACCTAAACCACGACATGCTCTCCACCTCTTAGCTGGCTTTGATTTAAAATAATATTGTACAAACATTATACAATGCGGCCACAAACACAACCGTGAAAAACAGCAGGATGAAGAAGCTAACGGACGGAAATTCGCCCTCTTTACTATGGCGTATCACTCGAATGATCGCAGAGATCAGAGCAATGAGAATGCTGATGATAAAAGCCAAGATAAGTAATACGAAGACAAGCATTTCAGCGCCGTGGGCCAGCATTATTGTCAAATTCATACGACTCCCTCCTTCTGGACAAATTTTTCTATAACAAAGCCTCACCGAATCAGCAAACCTTCGCGTACCATCATTTCCGAAATGTTATGAGGTAAGTCAGTACGACGGTCGGAATGAAAGTGATGAGGCCAGCGACTGCAATAAACACTCCGACAACAGCAATGCCTGAATCTCCCATGAATAAAACAAGTGTGCTCACGCCAAAGAGGAAAAAAAGCCAAAGTACGAAGTACATCGCCCAGGTCTTCATGAGTTTTTCCCAGATTATCGCATTCACGTCAGGTTTTTGGCCTGTACCATTGGATTCAGGTATGATGCGTTTTTTTGCGCCAAAGTAAGTCACTGCGAAGGCGATACCGTGGAGAAAGAGGATACCAAAGCTTATGCCGATGCCGAGGAGAAGGCCAACTAAAAGCGCAGCAATCGCACAGGAGAAGGCGAAAATTCCCTTTGGAATGCCAGTTTTTTTCGAAAACTTCCCATCTGCGATGACCTCTTTGACGACACAGCCACGGCGAACAAAGACTTTCTGATCATCCTGGCACTGCATAATGCTCTTAATCTGCACTTGCATCACGGCGATATTTTGCTCGACCAGGACTTTGCCCAAATCGTACTTTATGCGTTTGCAAAGCTCATCCTGTTTGCCCAGACAGCGTTCAAATTCGCAGGAACCCCAAAACCTCTCCAATAACGATTCAATCGTCTGACCAGTGCTGATCGCGCCATTTTTGATGTCATCATGCGCATATTTTTTAGGATCAATGATCTCAGCACTGATAAGCATGTCTGCCAGTATAGTTATTTTATCCTTGGTTGACACTGGTTTAAGCTTGACATCAAACAACAAGGCTTCTGGAGCACGAAGCTGTGCATGACGGTCGCGCCTTAGCTGGCAAAAAACTGCACTGATCACAGCAAAGAGAACGCAAACGATAAGAAAAAATCCTGCTAAGAAAACGGCAATTTCACGCTCCCAATTTATGCCAGGAACAAAAGCTATCATCAAAGGGCCTGGCAGCAAACTGTCATAACTCCAAAGTGCCAACACCGTCGTTAGATTCATGCCAAATGCTCCTTTGCTAAGAAACGGAGTACCCTCTGCTTCTGTGAATGGTAACAGGGGTGATGATTTTTGTCCAAAGACAACCATTTTTTACCCCACAAGCGATACGCAGTATCGCAGGGGGTGTGGGGGAACACGTTCCCCCACAAAAAAAATCTGTAGGGGCGACCGTCCCGGTCGCCCGCTGCGACGCAGTCGCCGACGGGGCGTTGCGGGGTGTCCCCGCAGAGGGGGTAGACGCGTATCGCGCTCGCCGAGGCGGTGCATCGTCGTCGTCAGCGGCGTCGTTGTGGTCGGTCACGTACGAAGTACGCTCCCT
>Ga0209737_10001860_pt1 | contig 14882 bp, 11 predicted proteins | sample TergutCu122P3_FD_187284 | JGI IMG/M metagenome (GOLD analysis project Ga0209737, IMG submission 187284) | Cubitermes ugandensis P3 segment gut microbial communities from Kakamega Forest, Kenya - Cu122 P3 (SPAdes) (version 2) | ecosystem: Host-associated > Arthropoda: Insects > Digestive system...
ATCTTGGTTTTCGTTCGCACTTTGGCTATAGTCATCTTGGTTTTGGCTATAGTCATTTTTATTTTGGCTATAGTCATCTTGGTTTTCGTTCGCACTTTGGCTATAGCCATTTTTATTAAGTGCCAAAATTATTAGAGTTTCGCCATTAATGTCTATATACTTTGTTCCTTCTTTTATTGATATATAAGGTTGTATATTTGTGTATAATGGATCTCTTGCCATTCTTTTTTGTATTTTATTTTTTGATACTCCAAGCTCATTTGCGATTTGTTTGATCGTTTTCATATTAAAGTTCCTTTTTTCTTTTTAAATTTATAAAAATGTATTGACAAACGGAACTTTATCTGCTATAATGTAAATACAATATAGCAAGGAAGAACACGCAAGTGTTCCGTTTGTGTTTGGATTAATGTTGGAGCCGGGAAGCTATCAAACATTAATCCTTTTTCTTTGTGTTTTATAGATATGATTATACCACATGGAGTATATTTTTGTCAAACTTTTTTTTGATACCCTAAGTTCGTCTGCGATTTGTTTTATCGTTTTCATTTTAAAGTTCTTTCTTTAATTTTCAAAATTGGTATTGACAAACGGAACTTTATCTGCTATAATGTGAATACAACACAGCAAGGAAGAACACAATCAGTGTTCCGTTTGTGGGTAAATATCTTGAAACTTGGTCGGTTTGGGGGATATTTACCTTTTTTCTTTTTTCTACTATAAAGTTTATCATAAATTTTTTCGTTTGTCAATAAAAAAGTTTCGGGCAAAAAGAGAGTTTTGTATATTTCCAATATTAACATTATAACACATTCCAATGTTACATTCAATTACATTTATAATCATCTTTTTTTATTTTTGACGAGAATAATCATCTGCCATTATATGATTATATTACTAAACAATTATAATCATATAATAAATTGGTATTTTAAATATAAATGATTACAATCACTTAATCATTTAGTACTATAATAACATAATCGTTGTTCGCCAAAGCCCTCTTTAGTAAAGAGGGTGGCGCGCGGAAATCGTGAGTGAATCCTTGCGAACCCTGCGTTATCCCGCGTGACGGGTGTTTTGTGAGCCTGATGCTGATGTGACAAATATCGTATTTTTTAAAAATACGAAAGGACAATTAAAATTTTTGGGTAAATGATTAAATGATTGAGTGATTATAATCATTTATATTTAAAATACGAATTTATTATATGATTATAATTGTTTAGTAATATAATCATATATGATCATATAATAGCGATGGACTGAAAATCAACGCAGTATAAACCCGGCGGAGTTTTTTGCCGTAGATCAAATTATTGTGTTTTTTATCGAAAAATATTGACTTTTTTTTCTGCAACTGCTATAATCTATACAGCCCTACAATCTATACAATCTATATAATATTGAAAAAAAACTTCTTGCAACACAGATGTAAAATTGTATATTTAAAATATATAGGCGGAGAAGAAGAAATATATGAAGATAAGATTATTGATAGCGGTTGCGGACAGCAATTATGAAAAGCGTTTGTCAAAGATTTTAGGCGGTAATTCTGAAATACATTATGATATTACTGCTTTAACGAAAAAAACAAGTTTTATTGAATCGCTGAATAAAACAAACTATGACGTCGTTTTATTTGAACATTCCATGTTTGAAACGTCCCTGAAGTTCAAAAACGGCAGGCTGTTTGTTTTGCTGACGGACGATGAAACGGATTTTGACTGCTTTGAAGAATTTCCGTTTATTCAGAAAATATACAGGTATCAGAGAATCTCTGCTATATCAAAAGAAATATTGGAATATTATTCAAAATTTCTGGATGTTAAAAAGTCGCAGGGGATCAATTCTGACGTGAATATAACCGCGATTTTTTCTCCGGCCGGCGGCTGCGGGAAAACCGCGGTGTCTGTCGCTTATGCGATGAAACTCGCAAACTTCGGGGATGAAGGCGGAAGTAAAAAGCGGGCGCTGTATTTGGGCCTGGAGAGTTTCTCAAGCGCCCATGTGTATTTCCCGGATACGGGGAAAAGCCTGAGCGATGTGCTGTCAAAAATTGACCGCATCAACGCCGCCTCGCTGATGGCCTCGAAACAGCAGGACCCCAGGAGCGGGATCGCGTACTTCTCCATGCCTGAGAATTACGACGATATGGTTGTCATTACGGAAGATCATGTGAGCCAGCTCATAACTGCCATCGCAAATGCCGATATATGCGACGAACTGATCATAGACCTGCCAAGTATTGCCGACGGCAAAACTGCCCAGGCCTTTGAAAAAGCCGACAAAATATTTCTTGTTACGGATTTTACGCAGACTGCCCGGCAAAAACTCTCTCAATTTGTAAATCAGCATAATATCTTTGACGGCATACGGCATAAAACCGTTTTGGTTATCAATAAAAACGGCGGCGATAAGAGTAAAATAGACGGGATAGAAGAGAATATAAAGCTTCCGTTCGTCAATTTGTCCGACAGCTATGCCGTATGTGAGAACCTGGCAAAAGTACTGCAGGAAGAGATGGGTTAACGCCGCATGGATAACGATATACGCACAAATTTAATCTCGGAATTAAAGGCCGAACTGCAGTCTGACCCGGATTTGCCGCAATACAACGACGAAACGCTGTATGAAGCGATTGAGAAAACCCTTAACGGCAAAACTGCCCGGACAAAAGAAAACGATGCGCAGTTATATAAAGTTCTGTCCGGGTTGAATTTCAGGGAAAAAAGAGATATTTTCACTTCGGTCTATAACTCGATCAGGGGTCTGAGCGTCCTGGGCCAGATTATAGAAGACCCCGACGTCACGGAAGTGATGATAAACGGGTACAGGGATATTTTTGTCGAGAAAAACGGCAAGCTGACAAAACTGGACCAGCAGTTTGAAAGCAAGGAAGAACTGGGCATTATTATCAACAAATTTGTTTCGACCGCGGGCAGGCAGGTCAACGAGAGCGAGCCGATTGTCGATACAAGGCTTGGGGACGGGTCGCGCGTGAACGTCGTCATGCCGCCGATCGCCCTCAACGGGCCGATCGTCACGATACGCCGTTTCCCGAAAGAAGCCATGACCGTTCAGAAATTGATCAATTACGGGTCGATCACCGGGGAAGTCGCGAGGGTGCTGAAGCTTTTTGTGGAGGCGAAATACAACATGTTTATCAGCGGGGGCACAGGGAGCGGCAAAACAACTTTTTTAAACGCGCTGTCGAATTTTATTCCCAAAGACGAACGGATCATAACGATTGAGGACTCCGCCGAGCTTCAGATAAAAAATATAGACAACCTGGTCAGGCTGGAAACGAGAAACGCCGGCCCGGACGGGACGGGCGCGATTACGATAAGGGACCTGATCAAATCTTCCCTGCGCATGAGGCCGGAACGGATCGTTGTCGGGGAGGTGCGCGGAGCCGAGGCGCTCGACATGCTTCAGGCGATGAACACGGGGCATGACGGCTCGCTGTCAACCGGACACGCGAACTCTACATATGATATGCTGAGCCGCCTTGAAACAATGGTGCTCACAGGGGCGGCGGGGCTGCCGCTTGAGGCCATACGCCAGCAGATCGCTTCGACTGTCGACATCATCATACACTTGTCGAGGCTGCGCGACCACAGCAGGCGCACAATGGAAATAAGCGAAGTGATCGATTATGATTACAAAGACAAGAAGATCATTTTAAACCAGCTGTACAAATTTGAAGAATCCGAAAAAAGTACGATCGGCAAAGTCCACGGCTCGTTAAACCGGACACGCAATAAAATGCAGAACGTGCAGAAACTCCGCGACGCGGGGATTCTGGAAGAAATCTGATCAGCCATACAGCCGTACAGCCTAAATTGCGGTAAAAGATAAAGAAAGAATATAAAGAAATTTTGCAGGATTTGATAAGGAAAGGATATGATATGATGCGGAAACCGGGGCCCAGTTCCAATGCGGCCGCGAAAACGCCGTCCCCGCAGAAACAGAAACAGAAAAAATCCAAGATTACGGACTATACAAAGTCACCCGCGACTTTTTTTGACTGCATTATCTATTTTGCGGTCGGCTGCGCCGCCGTATTTATCGTATTTTATATTTTTTATAAGATACTGCCGCTTAGTTTTTTCGGGGGGCTTGCCGGCGGGTTTGTCAATATATATTTATCTGCGAAATCTGCGGCGAAAAAGAGGGTAAGGAATTTTCGCCTGCAATTTTTTGACATGCTTGAATCGCTCTCGGTTTCCATGAGGGCGGGAAACAATGAATTCAACGCTTTAAAGAGCGCGAGGGAAGACCTGAAACTGCTGTATTCCGAAAAGAGCGATATCATTATTGAGCTTACAAATATCATAAACGGGTTTGAAAACGCCATACCCCTGTCAAGGCTGTTCAGCGATTTGGCAAACCGGACGGGGCTTGAGGACATAAAAAGTTTCGCTTCCGTTTTCAGCGTCATTGAGGGCAAGTCGGGGAAATCAAATGAAATCGTAAAGCAGACGCAGCGGATCATCTCGGAAAAAATGGAAATAGAGCTTGAAATGGAAACGCTTTTGACTTCCGCGAAATCCGAGGTGAACATCATGCTGGTCATGCCGCTCGTCATACTGCTGATCGTGGGTTATATGGGCGAGGGGTTTTTGGACGCGATTTATACAACTACGGTCGGCAGGATTGTTTCGACGGTCAGTCTGGGCATATTTATATTAAGTTATGCGATGTCAATGAAATTTACCGACATAGACGTATAGATATACGGGAATCGGATGTTTAAGAATGTTTTATCAGATTTTTTATTGTATTTTAGCGCTTGGAAATGTGGAGGGTGTATTATGCCGTTCGTAGTGTTTTTAGTAATCCTGGTTCTCGCAAGCATCGGGGTTTTATTCTGGATTGTTATGTTCGCGCTGGCGGGCGACGAGGAGATGAAGCAGTCCGCGATTAAAAAGATTATACAGAACAACGCGCTGATAGCCGAACTTGAAAACAAAGATCAAATAAATACGCTGAAACTGTCCAGAATGAGCGGGGCCGAACGCGTTTTCATGTCGTTGTTTTTAACGGTGGATTCTTCAAAAGAAATAAACAGACGAAAAGAGGAGAACAAACGGATCCAGAACGGGAAATTATCGTCCGTCAACATATTTGTCCTGCCGGGGTATTCGGTCATGCGGATATTCGGACTTTTTGAAAACGGCAGGATTTACAAAACGCTGTTTATGAACAACGCGGAACTTTTCGGCAGAAAAAACGCGGAAAAAAACACAAAATATATGCTTGCGGCAATGGCTTCCTATTCGCTGATCGGGATAAGCCTGGTTATACTCGCCGGACTGCTGGTTTCGACCGTCAATCTGACGATCGGCGCGATTGTGGGCGGGGTCGGAGTTTTACTGGTCAGCGTGTTTGTGTACGCGATGTATGACGACGTGGCTTCAAAAGTAGCGAAACGCAAAAGGGAGATTGTACGGGAATTTCCCTCGGTTGTTTCCAAGCTCGCGCTTCTCATGAGTTCGGGAATGATTATGGCGCGCACGTGGGTCGAAACGGCAAACAGCGGCTTTTCCGCGCTGTATACCGAGATGAAGGCGACGTCGAACGACCTTGAAAACAATATCAGTCCGGAAGAGGCATACGGGGGATTTATAACGCGGTGCAACACCAAGGAAACATCAAAACTGGCTTCCGCGATATTGCAGAACCTGTCGAAAGGCAACGCGGAAATTGCCGAGCATTTGAGAAATCTGTCAAGGGAAAGCTGGCAGGAACGAAAGCATTACGCAAAGCGCGAAGCGGAAAAAGCAAATGCCAAGCTCATAGTGCCTACAATGCTTTTGTTTGTCACGATTATGATTATTATCATGGTGCCGATCGCCATGAATTTCTCAGGCGGGAGTTTTGGCTTTTAAACATACGTGAGATCGTTAGAAATAATAATGATGTATGATTCATGAACGGGATTTGATTTGTAGGGGACGACGCCCTCGTCGTCCCGCAAGTCTGATTTTACATTGGTTTACACGGCGGGACGTCGGGGACGCCGTCCCCTACACGATGATCGCCCCATATACCGCATTCATCCGTCATTTATTCGTCGTACTCACGTTAAACATGTTAGTTCCGGCATAGGTATAATATACAAAATATACAAAATCTTGCGGAAAGGAGGCAAAACGATGTTAAAAAAAATAGAGATGGGTCTGCTTCTTACCTATTTAAATATTTGCGGGTTTTTCAGCGGAATAAAGAAAGATGAAAGAGGAATATCGGGAACGGTGGTCGCGGTTTTACTGATACTGATCGCCGTAATCGTAATCGCTTTCATATGGTTTATGTTAGGCCCGATGATAATAGAATGGTGGGAAACAATCACAAGTCAGGCAGACTCAGTGCAGCCGCTGGTATAATACGGGGGCTTATTACAGAAGGAAAGAGGGGGCCGGGTCAATGAAGCCAGTGAAGCCAGTGAAAAAAACGGATGGTTTTTTGAAAAACGAAAAAGGCGACGCCGCCATTGAAGCGACTTTCCTCTTTCCGATTATGATTATGATTATGGCGGCATTGGTTCTGCTCGCCACATATCTGCCGCAGGCCGCGCTCTTGCAGAGGGCGGTGCAGTATGCTGCGACAGAGCTTATGCCGGAACAAACGGATATGGGTTATAAATATAATGCGGATACGATGCAGACAGAATGGGATATGCATTTACATAATACGTGGAGCGATTTATTCAAAGGCAATTTTGACATCAGCAAAGTGAACCAGCCTTTAATACAGCTTGTGCTGTGGGCGCGCGACGATAAAAGCGAAATAAAAAACAACGCGGAGCATATCGCCCGAAAAATCATTGAAGACGGGAGCATCAACAGAAACTGGTCGCTCGACGTTGAAGTGGAATACAGAAAAACGCTTTTGTACAACGAGATTGAAGTGACGGCGACGCGAACGGTCAAAGTGCCCATAGATTTGTCTTTTATCGGATTTCCGAAAAAAATAACCATCACCCGCGCCGCGGTTGGCGTTACAAAAGACGGGGACGGTTTTATGCGGAATGTGGACGACGCCGTGGCCCTCCACGACATCGTTGAAAGGACAATGGATATTGTGAAGTTTTTTGGAAATTTATTGTTTCCGAGCTTGTTTTGACTGTTTTTTTGATTGTTTTGACTGTTTTTGGATTTTCGCGGCTGGTTGAAGGTCAGGGCGTCAGCGAATATTGATGGGGGAAAATAGGGAATTATTATGAATAAGTTTTGGCGCAATACAAAAGGCGCGGTGAATGTTTTTGTGACGCTTATGCTGATTCCGGCGATTTTGGTTACTGGAACCGCGGTTGACCTCACATCGGTATACGCCGCAAAGGCATATCTGAAAGATGCGGAGCAGCTTGCCGCAAACTCCCTGCTTGCCGATTATGATAAGCTCCTCCGGGATATTTACGCCCTGTATGCCGTCACCGAAGATGATGAGGAGATGACGGCAGTCGTGAACGCCTATCTGGCGGCCACGCTTTTCGGTGAATTGTATAAACCGAACGCCACAGGCACGGGGAGCAGGGGCAGGATCCTGTTCAACAGCGTAAACGCCGAAAGCAAAGTTGAGGCTGCGGATCAGGCCAACCTGCGCAATACGCATGTCCTGCGCAGGCAGATCGAGGACTATGTGAAATTCCGGGCGCCGGAGTATGTGATTGAGAATATACTTGACTCAATCGAAAAATTTACGAAGTTTTTGCCCGATATGTGGGCGATCATACTGAAACTGCTGCTGGACCAGAGCATGGCGCAGCTCATGGAGCTGTACGAGCAGTTCTATTACTCGGTATGGCTGCATGATTTATATCTGCACGAGCTGTGCATAGAAACCGGAAGCGCCCCCAGCCCGAGCAGTATGAAGGACCCGGCGGGGCTGGAGGTTTCGCTGGCGGACGAAACAAGCGAGAAGATAGCGGGCCTGCACATCGAGCTTACGCTTATATCCGGGTGGAAACAGACTTACGAATACGCGGTGCTGTGGTATCAGGCTGCTGCGGCGGCGGAAGACGAGGCCGGTATGGAAGAAGCGAGAAAATTGATGGAGCAGGCAATAGACAATTTTAACAGGTGCAAGGCGAATGCGCAAAGCCAGGTGAACGGCGCGGCGGAAACGGCGGCGAAGCAGGGGGAGCAGATTTTAAAAGAGTTAGGCAGCTCCCAGATGCCCACTGTCTCCGGGCTCGCTGTTCTTGTAAACAACATAAAAGGCTATGCCGTCAGCCACGTGCCCGGCGGCAACTTTTTGGAGATGCTGACCAATGTCATCTTCCCTGTCCAGGGCGCGCTTAACGCCATCCTGGAGTTTACGACGGCGATGCAGAAACAGAAGCTGAGCGGCAGCAACGCGTATTATTCGAAGAACGGCTGGGTCTGGGGCGGCAGCTATGTAAAGCCGTATATACAGAATATCCACGATATTGGGCTGCTGATACCCGTAATCGAAGCGCAGGCGAAACTGGTGGACGAGCTGCTCAAACAGCTTGAGGCCCATCTGCCGAGCTGTTCCTCCGCGCTGCGGGGAACCGAGAAAAATCCGGGGCTTCAGCAGCAGCTGGAGCAGTATAAACAGTATACCCGGCCCGAAGATATTCACCCACAGTACAACGTCATAAAATCCGGCGTGACAGACAACAGCGGGGGGGCGTACTTCTATCGTCTGGGCATGTATCTCAATGACCCGGACGCGGAGCTGTCAAACGGGAATATATACAAGCTGTCACAGATAAAGACTGCGGTCGACAGCGTGAATATTACGGACGAAGGAAACCCCGCGCTGTTCGACGAGGTCGCCCTCAGCTCGGCCCCCGTGAAGATCAGGCCCTATTTCAAAACGATCACAGCCGGCAGATATATTTATTTCACCGACAGCGAAACGGTTTCCGATTTATTCATGCTGCTTTACGAAAGCCACGGGGGGGATTCGTATTTTTCTTTCGTGCTGGAGAAATTTAAAACTTTCTTGGAGATATTCGGGACGAATTTAGTGAAAGAGTTTAAAAATATGACAAAGGGCTTCAGATATGACCCCGACGGGGCAAGTATGTCGAAAGAAGTGCACGCCGCGCTTGTTTCACAGTCGGGAGGCACGCGCTATGATACCAAAACGCCCCTTGACGTGATGGCGCACCTGGGTGAACACGGGCTGAACCTGACGAATAACCCGATAACGACGATCACCAATACCGTGAGTGCGCTGCTGGACTTTGTACACATATTTACCGACCTGATCCCGTCGTTTAAAGACGAAGGCGTGGATATATTAAACAAGATGCCGATCGTGGCGTACAATATCCATATGTTTTCGTGTTATACCACAAAAGACGGCGGCGGCGATTCTTATTCGGGGTATCCGTATTCGACGGCCACAAACAACATGTTCGGAAGCGAGCAGGAATATCTTATTTTCGGGCATTATGACAGCGCGCCGTGGGTCTCAGCGGTTTTCACGTACATACCGGGCTTCTCCTCGCTCGCCGCGAGCGGCGCGGAACGCAATGTGAAAGCGGCGGCGGGCATGATATTCTCGATCCGTTTCGTGTTTAATTTTATAAGCAGTTTTATCGTCCAGGGCGTCAACAAATTCTGCATGGCAGTCGAGGCCGAAACCGCCGGGCTCGGGATCATTGTGCGGATCGGGCTTGTTTACGGCGAAACCCTCCTGGACGTGTTCAGGCTGAGGGGGGGCAGCAAAGTCGCCATCGTAAAAATCCTTGATTCCCAGTGGACGGTCGGGAACCTTGAGGGGATGGCGAAAAAATTGGGGAGCGAACTAACCTCCATGGTTTTTAAACTGATCGATATTCTGGCAAAAAGCGTGGGGCAGACGGAGCTGAAATACAGTTACCTGAAATCGCTTGACAGCGAGGAAATATACGGCTCTGCCCAGACTTTGCAGGTGCTGACGCTTTATGCCACAAGGAAAAACGGGAAGTCGCCGAACGAAGAGAAAAAAGCGATCATGAACGTATTTATGGACGGGTTCAAAGAAGGCGCCGAGAGCTGGGTAAAAAAAGCGGACTTGAATCAGCAGAGCATAGATAAGGCGGCGGAAGGGTTCAAGAGCAATTTTGTCGTTACCGACGCGATGGACCGCTGGAATAGACTGGAAAACGGCGAGGAAGCCAAAGTTTTGCAGGACGACATAAAAGACGCGGTAAAAAGCGGGCTCGGCGATCTGTACAAAGAATTGTTCGGCAAAACGTACAGTGATTATCTGGCTATCTTTATGTCGTATCAGATGTTTTGGATGTCTGAAACGATGCTTGCGCGGACGGGCGACCTTATCACTTTAAACATGGCTCACATAAAAGAAAAAGTCGGCGCGGGGAACGCGGTCGGCACGGACGCCGTAAAGAGGCATGATTTGAGAAAGGCGCATACCGCTTTTAACTTCGAGACGACGGCGAATATAAAGCTCGTATTCTTGTCGATGCCATTCGCCCGGAAAGGCGTCAACGGCATAACCCCCCCGACGGAGCTGGAAATCATCGTAAGAGACAAAAGGGGTTATTAAAGAATGTGAGTTCGATGGAAATAAAAATGGATTAAATAGATTAAATAGAAATGAAAGAAATAGAAATAGAAATAGAAGAAAGAAAAAAACGGAAAAAATGAAAAAAATGAAAAAAATCCGTAAAGATGAACGGGGTTATATTGCTTTAGAGACGATTGGCTCGTTTGTGCCGCTTTTTTTGCTGATATCGAGTATACTGCTGCTTGTGGATGTTGCGGCGACACAGGCGCGGGTTCATTATGCCCTGACGCAAACTGCCGAAGAAATGTCAATTTACAGTTACCTGGCCGAAAAAGGCACGGACGAACAATTATTTGCGGGCGAGTTTTTTACAGTAGTCAACGGGCTGATCAGCCTCGGGCAAAGCGGCAGCGCGGAGGCGAACGGCGCTATGTCGCGGAAACTAAGCGCAGCAAATGACTTTGAGAGCTGCGCGGAGATGATTTTCGATATGTATGTCAGGAAAGGGCATTCGGATATTCTTATATACAACGGATTTGACGGGATTACCCTGAACGCTTTGTGGGACGGGGGAGAAATTACGCTTACTTGCGTATATCAGATTGACTTCCGGTTTTTCGGGATCGTAATGCCGTTCGGGTTCCTTGAAATTACGCAGACGGCAGCGACAAAAGCCTGGAGCGAGGGCAACGGCAAGGGCCTGAATTTTTTCCGATAAAATAAACTTTAATTATTTAATGAAACTGTAAAACTGTAAACTGAAGGCGGAGGTATAATTGTAGAAAATATGCTTGTCATATCAATCATTGCGGCGGTTTTTTCCCCGGCAGCCGCGGCTTACGCGATCGCTTTCGTCAATCAGGAAAAATTAACGCTGCGCACGCCTTTTAACCGATTGAAAAGAGGGCAAAAAAGGGTGCACTATATAGGCCTCTATATTTTACTGCCTGCGTTTTATATATTATTTTATATATTGAAACTGAACCGTTCGGCGGCATCGGATTTATTTAATATACTGAACATTCAGGGTTATATTTTACTGTTTTTCATGGCGGTAATTGCCGTAATCGATTATGAACAGAAAAAGATACCGAATATGATCCTGGTTTATATGCTGATAGCCTGGGCATTGACTATGGCGCCTCAGATAGGCTTAGATGTGGAAGCCGGATTTTCGCAGCTGGTTTATTCCATTCTGGGATTGCTGCTTGGCGGGGGGCTCTTTTCAGCCGTCTATATTATAAGCCGTAAAAACATCGGCGGCGGGGACGTTAAGTTAATAGCGGTCGTAGGCCTGTATGTCGCGGTTCACAGAATTCTGCCGGTCATATTTTACGGAACTCTGCTGGCTGCCGTTGTCGGGTTTGCGTTGATTTTGTTCGGGAAACTGACAAAAAAAGACAGTATACCCTTATCTCCGTTTTTATTTATAGGCGCGTATATAACCCTTTTAATTACGAATTAGCGATTAGCGATTAGCAGTTAGCGAGGTGTGAATAAAATGAATACAGCGAAAAAAATAATTGTCATATTGTTGTGCATGGGGATACTGGCGGTATCATGGCTCGCGGTCGTCAGCACAAGAAACGATGGTATAGAAAGGCAGGATACCCTTGCCGATGAAGCGCGCGGGTATATAGAAGACAAAGTATTTGTGAAAGCGGCGCCGTTACTGGAAGAGGCGGCAGGCATAAAGACAGATAAAACATATGAACTGCAGCTTTTATTGAAAGATACTTATTATAACCTGGGGGAATTTAAAAAATATTATGCGCTGCTTGAAAGCCTGCTGCCGTCCGAATTGTCGGACGCCGATATGTATCTGGAAGCCGCCGACTATCAGCTGAGTGTCCGCAAGTATAAAAATGCGCTTGCCATATTACTGGAAGGCCATAAAAAGACAAACGACGAAAGGTTAATCAGTTATTACGAGGCGAACCGATACAGGGTTTCCAAATTATCATCAAAATATCAGTATATTTCTGAAATCGTCAGCGGGGCGGCGATCGTCCAGAGCGGCGATAAATGGGGCATCGCGTCTAAATCGGGGGCTATTGTGATCCCGTGCGAATATGATAAAGTTTCGACGTATGCCGGCGGTGTGACCATCGTGTCGAAAGACGGCGAGATTTACGCCGTAAACCTGCTGAACCAGAGAACGGCGTTATTAAAAAAAGAGGGCGTGACGGATTTTACCAATCTTTCGGATTCAAGACTGGGGCTGCTTATATCGGGCAAATGGATAAAAAGCACGGATGACTTCCAGACGGGGACAACAGAATATGAAGATATGGGGATATTGTCAGACGGACATATAGCCGTAAAAGAAAACGGCAGATGGGGAGTGCAAAACAAAAGCGGCGAGTATTTAATCCCGGCCGAATATGAAGAAATAAAGATGGACGAACTTGGGAGATGCATGTCTCAGGGATCCGTGTTTTTGAAAAAAGGCGGGGCATATTATTTATATAACAAAGACGGCATACAGGATACCGCATATGATGACGCCGACATTTTCAACACATCTTACGCGGCGGTTAAAAAAGGGGATAAATGGGGGTTTATCGACAATACGGGAAAAGAGGTCCTGCCGTTTGAATGGGACGGCGCGCTTTCATTTGGCATGCATCTGGCGGCGGTGAAAGTCGGGGATAAATGGGGATATATAGATCTGTCAGGCAATATCGCGATTGAGCCTGCGTATCATGAAGCGAAGAGTTTTTATGACGGTTACGCGCCGGTTTTGGATGGCGAAAGATGGATTTTTATCGTGCTGGACGAATATCGCGAGTGAACATCAGGAATAATTTTTAAATTACAAATTACAAATTTACAAATTTACAATTTACGGAGGAATAAATGTATGAACAGTCCGGGGAACGCCGAAAAAAAAGATATAAAAGGATTTACATGGGTTGAATCTTTGGATGAAGACGACGTCGATTTCAACGCGCTGAAAACGATTGAATGCGACTGCCCTGATTTTATCATTCCTTTTACCCATAAAAAAATCGACGGCAGAATGGAATTTACATATAATTTAAACGGGCTGGCAAAAATGCGCCATTTCAGCGGCATGAAATCAAAAGATGAGTATCTGGATATGTGGAACGGCATCATAAACCCGATTATTGAATGTGAGGACTGGTTTATGGAACCGTCGTCGTTTTTATTTGATATTGACAAGATATATATTGAACAGCGGGGAAACAAGACCAGTTATAAATATATATACATCCCCAATATGAATTCATCTTTCAGCAATGACGATTTAAAAGCGTTTCTTGCTGAAATTGAAAATATGTACAGCACGGATTCAAGCGAACTCTCCCATTCGGTTTTAAGGGCGATTACCGCAAGGGAATTCAATATTACAGAATATAAAAAAATTATAAATAATTTTAGATACGGCAAAAATACCGGCGCCGATACTGCCGTTCCCGTTTCCGCCGCCCGCATCCAGGAAGAAATCGAATATAATAATAATGCAGGCGCTGCGGAGGCTGTCAGGAAAGAAAAGGAAAAAGATGAGATTACGGTAAAAATAAAAAACAAAAAAGAGGACGCCGATGAAATCGTAATAAAAACCAAACAGAAAGGCGAAAAGAACAAAAACAAAGGAAAAGGGTTATTCGGAGGGGTTTTCGCCAAGAAAAATGATCATGATAAAGAATTTGCAGACGGGGCTTTTGCGGAATCTTCAGATGACGGCAATTCATACGATCCGGCGCCAGTCAATCATTTTCAGAGTGTTCCCGAAGAATTTGAAGACGACGGCATGACCGAAATTTTTGAAGAAAAAGAGATACGGGCGCAGGCGGTTTTGAAGCTGGTCGGGAAGAAAGATTTCCCTGAAAGCATTAGTCTTGACTTTTCTGGCAAAGATGCTTTTTCAATAGGCCGCTTTGACGGCAAATCAGGAATAAAGCAGAGTGATTTTGAATTTGAGGGAAAAATAAAAAGCATAAGCCGCAGGCAGGCAGTCATTGAGAAAGCATACGACAGTTACGCGATCATCTGCATAGGCTCCGCCAAAATTTATGTGAACGGCAAAAGTTTATCAAGGGGCGAAACCATGCGGATAACAACAGGAGACAAAATATCATTCGGAACAATCGGGGCAGATTATATTTTTAGTACGTAGCCGGCATGAAGCAGATACGAACTTTGTATTCCGGAGTTCTGTCATATAACTCCATAACAAAAGTTGGGGGCCTCTCGCCGACGTTTGGCGAATAGTCATCTGCTATTATATGATTATATTACTAAGCAATTACAATCATATAATAAATTCATATTTTAAATGCAAATGATTATAATCACTTAATCATTTAGTACTATAATAACATGAGTTCGACGAATCAATGACGGATGAATGCGGTATATGG
>Ga0209737_10001861_pt1 | contig 14882 bp, 14 predicted proteins | sample TergutCu122P3_FD_187284 | JGI IMG/M metagenome (GOLD analysis project Ga0209737, IMG submission 187284) | Cubitermes ugandensis P3 segment gut microbial communities from Kakamega Forest, Kenya - Cu122 P3 (SPAdes) (version 2) | ecosystem: Host-associated > Arthropoda: Insects > Digestive system...
TTGCAAGGCCAGTTCCAGCACCGGACTTTCGGTATAGCGATGACCGCGTTGCGGACGGCGGCGAACGACCATCAGCGTCCTCCCGCCGGCCGGGCCGCCATCACGATGGGACGCCCGGCGATATCCGGCTGGACCATGCGCAGCCGTTCGCGGGCAATCTTCTCGATGCGCGGATGGGTGGCCCAGGTCGACATTTCCAGTTGCAACTGGCCGTATTCGACATCGAGCTGGCGCGCTCGCTCCTGCTCCTGCTCAAGTTCCTGGAAAAGCTTGCGCGCCCGGTGCTGCGAGGTCACCAGCGCCAGCGCGCAGACCACCAGAAGAAGCAAAAGGCTCATGTTGAAGCGCAGCATCAGAGCTTCTCCGCGACCCGCATCACGGCGCTGCGCGCGCGCGGATTGGCCGCCACCTCGGCGGGCTCGGGACGGATCGCACGGCCGATCTGGCGCAGCTTGGGCCGAGGCAATTGATCGGCGCGCAACGGCAAGCCCTTGGGCAGCGTATCGGGCGAGGCCTGGGCGCGCATGAACTGCTTGACGATGCGATCTTCCAGCGAATGAAAACTGATCACCACCAGCCGTCCGCCCGGTTTCAACAGGGCCAGCGCCTGGGGCAAGGCTAGCGCCAGCTGGCGGAGCTCTTGATTGATATGAATCCGTAGAGCTTGAAAGCTGCGCGTCGCCGGGTCCTGCCCTGGTTCACGGGTGCGCACGGCCGCGCGTACGAGGGCCGCGAACTGAGCTGTTGTGACAATAGGTTGTTCGAGCCGAGCAGCCACAACCTTCTTTGCAATCTGGAAAGCAAACCGTTCTTCGCCATAATTTTTAATAACCTCCGTGATTTCCCTCAATTCGGCCCGCGCCAGCCACTCCGCCGCCGTCTCGCCCTGCGTCGTATCCATGCGCATATCGAGCGGCGCGTCGTGGCGGAAGCTGAAACCGCGCTCCCCGTCGTCAATCTGCGGCGACGACACCCCGACATCGAACAAAATTCCGTCAAGCTCAAAGACCCCGGCGTCGCGCGCCGCCTCGGCCAATTCGCCGAAAGCCCGGTGCAGCAACAAAAAACGTGCATCGGCGATCAACGCGCCGGCGGCAATGGCCTCGGGATCGCGATCCAGCGCAATCAGCCGGCCCTTGGGGCCCAGCGAGGAAAGCAGGCGGCGGCTGTGGCCGCCGCGGCCGAAAGTGGCATCCAGATAAACGCCGTCCGTCTTGATCGCCAGGGATTCCACCGCCTTGTCCAGCAGCACCGTGACGTGGGTGCGATCTGCGGTCACCGCGGCGCTCACAGCGCCAGATCCCCGAAGCAGCCCGGCAACTCGCCGCTGGACATCAGCTCGGCCGCCAGATCGTTTTGCTGTTTCCAGGCCGCCTCGCTCCAGATTTCGAAATGGCTGCCCATGCCGACCAGATAGACGGTTTTTTCCAGTTGAGCGTATTCGCGCAACTCGGGCGCGACCAGAATGCGCCCCGCCGAATCGGCTTCCTCGGTGCGCGCATTGCCGACCAGCACGCGCTTGATGGGCGCGGCGCGCGGATCGAGGCTGGATGCCTTCAGGATCTGGTCGCGGATCGGCTGCCAGGCCGGCGCGGGATAGAGCAAGAGGCAACGATGCGGGTGCGCGGTCAGGACCAGCGAACCCTCGGCGGCGGCGAGCAAGGACTCGCGGTGTCTTGCCGGTATGGCAAGCCGCCCCTTGGCATCCAGACTGAGCGCCGTCGCTCCCTCGAACATTTCGCCCCTCGTTTACCCACTTTTCAACACATTTTCCCACTTTAGGGCAAGGAATCGGCGCAGTCAAGGTAAAAATGGACTTTTTTCTTACGCAACAATGACTTAGAGCCGGTTTGCTCAGGTTGTGCGAGAAAAATAATCCTTAAAAATCAAAGGGCGAAAAATGACTCTTAAAGTAACTTGTGAGCATTGTGAGCGGTGCGGGCCAATCCCTGATCGCCCGGATCGGACAAGGAGCGAGAAAGGGGGCTGACAACAAACGGAGAAGCGACGGCGGACAGGGGCGTGGGCCAAGCCGCTTGCCGCCGCCGCCAGCGGGCGAGGGGCGCGAAGAGGCGTAAGCGCAATGCGCTTCGCTTATTGCGCCCTACCGAATTTCACACCAATTCAAGGGTATGGCGGTTCATGCAGGCTCGTTATTTCAGCTTGGCGCTGAGTGCGGCCGAGCATCATCCCGCCGGAAAACGCTGACCGCGTCGCGCTGCATTCGCGCCTCGCACGATAGGTAGCGCATGGACGCGACGCCGCTTCAAGCCTGCTCGGGATGGGCGGCCCCGGGTGGGGCCGGGGCGGCGTGTTTTGGCGCTCGAACGGCGTCGAGCGCGATTTCTTAGGGGGTCTGGGACAGCTTCTGCTCGATGCGCGTCAGCGGCACCGCGCCCGGCACCCGCTCGCCATCGACGAAGAAGAGGGTCGGCGTGCCGGAAATGTTGAGGCGCCGGCCAAATTCCTGGTTGCGCGCCACGGCCGAGGCGTCGCAATTCTCGCGCCCGGACGGGGTCTTGCCATCGACCATCCATTCTTTCCAGGCCTTGGCGCGATCGGCGGAACACCAGATTTGCTTCGATTTGCGCACCGAATCCTCGGACAGGATGGGGTAGAGGAAGATGTGGAGGGTGATGTTGTCGAGTTTCTGCAATTCCTTGGCGAGCCGCTTGCAGTAGCCGCAATTGGGATCCTCGAAGACAGCCAGCGAGCGCTTGCCATCGCCGCGCACGATCTTGATCGCCTGTTCCAGGGGCAGATCGGCGAAACGGATCGCGGTCAGCTTGCGCAGGCGTTCCTCGGTGACGTTTTTCATGCTGCGCCCGTCGATCAACTGGCCGCCGACCATGATGGCGCTGATTTTTTCGTCGGTGTAGAAGATATTGCCATCCGCGTAGACTTCATACAGGCCGAGATAACCGGCCTTGGTCACGCTTTCGACCTTGGCGCCGAGGCGCTCCTCCATGGCCTTGCGGATGTCGGATTCGTCCGCCGCAACAACGGGATGGGCAAGGATGGCACAGACCAGCGCCAACAATTTCTTCAACATGGGGGTCTCCTAGGGGGCAAGCGCGTCGCGCGCCGGGGCATTTTATTTAATTAATCCAGCAAGCCAATAGATCGTATTGCTGCCCCCATCCCGGCCTTCCCCCGCCAGCGGGGGAAGAAGTCGGATTTCCTCCCCCGCTGGCAGGGGAGGGTGGGGCAGCGGCGCCAGGATCAGGCGGGGCCGCCGCCAGAAGGCGGTTTGTTCGGGCGCGGACGCCGATTATTGGTCCGGGAGCGATGTTTTTTCTGGGCATTGCCAGGGCCGCCGGATTTGCCATGGGGCAGGGGCGGGCGTCCGCCCGTGGCCGCCTCGTTGCCCGAGATGCGGTTGCCGGGGGCCAGCTGAATTTCCAGTTCGATGATTTCGTCCCATTGCTCGTCGCTGCGGTCGCGTTCGGGAATGGACAACAATTCGCGCAGGCGGCGGCGGTTATCGCTGGGCGGCGGCGCGACATTCGGAACTTCGGCGGGGTTTTCAGGATTGTCGGATTGAGTCATCGCAAATTAAAACGGAGTCCGCTCGTCACGGACTCCGCGATAGAAGGGAGGCCAATTTTACTTCTTCTTGGCGGCAACAGAGGCTTTGAATGCCGCGCCGGCGGTAAACTTCGGCACCGTGGTGGCCGGAATCTTCAGCGTGGCGCCGGTTTTCGGGTTCTTGCCGGTGCGCGCGGCGCGCTTGGCCGACTTGAACGTGCCGAATCCAACGAGCGTGACCGACTCCCCCTGGGTCACGGTCTTGACCACTGCCGTGATGATGGCTGATAGCGCCTTGTCGGCGGCAGCCTTGGTAATACCAGCTTCTTTTGCAGCAACTTCGACCAACTCGGATTTATTCATCTAAGTGCCTCCTAGTTACCTGTATTGAATGAAGAAAACTGGCCGTCTGAACGGCAGCCCGCTAAAAGTAGCACACCTTCCCGGCGAAGTGTTGCCCCGAAAAGCCTTTATTCCTTGACTTTGCCCCATTCTTTGCGCTTTGGAGACGGCCTTTGCCGAGAAGGGAAAAGACCCCGGCCAGGCCGGGGTTGCGACGCCCCCACGCGCCTGGCATTAATTTTTCTCTTCTGCCTCGGCGACTTCCGCCGGCTTCTCGCCGTGGCTCATGATGACGGCCCCCTCGTTCTGCACGCCGATGTGCTGGTCGATGGCCGGCAACTGGTGGGCAATGCCCTTGTGGCAATCAATGCAGGTCTTGCCTTCGGCGAAAGCCTCGGGATGCTGCTTGGCCGCCCGCTTGCCCTGCTCGGTGTAGTCCATGTAGTCGTAGCTGTGGCAGTTGCGGCATTCTTGTGAATCATTGGCCTTCATCCGCCGCCACTCGTTTTGGGACAGCTGGGCGCGCTTGGCGTTGAATTTCTCCGGCGTGTCGATGGAGCCGAGAATCTTGTGAAAGACCTCGTTGGACGCCTGGATCTTGCGGATCATCTTCGGCCCCCACTCTTTCGGCACATGGCAGTCCGGGCAGGTGGCGCGCACGCCGGTGCGGTTGGTGTAGTGGATGGTGTTCTGGTATTCGCGGAAGACGTTTTCTTCCATCTCGTGGCAGGAGATGCAGAAGGCTTCCTGGTTGGTCGCCTCGAGCGCCCAGTTGAAGCCGCCCCAGAACACGACGCCGGCGACAAACAAGGAGAGGGCGGTGAATAGGCCGATGCGCCTGATCCAGGCAGGCAGGTAGTTTTGAAGGCTCATCATTCCCCCCTCTTGGCGGCCGGCTTGTAGGTATTTTCGACGAGCGGCTTGGCGTCGAATTGCGGCACATGGCATTGCATGCAGAAATAGCGCCGCGGCGAAATGTTCTTGAGCTTCTTGTCGTCACGGTCCAGATAGTGCGACTTGGCGACCAGGGTGGCGCCGGTTTCCTCGGCGCGCTCCTTGGAGTGGCAGTCCATGCACTTGTTGAAATTTTGCGTGATGTTGTAGCCCTTGACGGTGTGCGGAACCAGCGGCGGCTGTTTCTGGTAATCGCGAGGAATGATGTCCGAATCCCGCTCCGGCCGGAACATATCCACTTTCGATGCCTCTTCGATCGCCACGTCACCCCGCTCCGACAGCAATTTCTCCTGGGCTGTCGCGAAACCGGCCCCGGAGAGGAGCACGGCGGATGCCAGGGCCAGCGTTGTGATGAATCTCATGATGACTTACCTCCAAGTCGCGGCCGCGCTGATCGCGGCCGCCTGTCGCTTGTTATTCGTCCGGACCCTCAGGCGCGGGCGACCTTGACCGCGCACTTCTTGTAATCGGTTTCCTTTGAAATCGGGCAGGTGGCATCCAGCGTCAGCTTATTGACCAGACGCCCGGCATCGAAGAAGGGAATGAAGACCAGGCCGCGCGGCGGCTTGTTGCGCCCCCGCGTCTCGACGCGCAGCACGATTTCGCCGCGCCGCGAGCTGACCTTGACCTCCATGCCGCGCTGCAAGCCGCGTTTCTTGGCATCGTCCGGATGCATGAAAACCACGGCGTCCGGGAAGGCCTTGTACAGTTCGGGCACGCGCCGGGTCATCGAGCCGGTATGCCAGTGTTCGAGCACGCGGCCGGTGGATAGCCAGAGATCGTATTCCTTGTCCGGCGCTTCGGCGGGCGGCTGGTAGGGCAGGGCGAAGATCACTGCCTTGCCGTCCTTGTGGCCGTAGAATCTCACCCCCTCGCCCTTGGGAACATAGGGATCGAAGCCCTCGCGGAAGCGCCACAGGGTTTCCTTGCCATCGACCACCGGCCAGCGCAGGCCGCGCGTCTGGTGATAGGTATCGAAGGGCGCGAGGTCGTGGGCGTGGCCGCGACCGAAGGCGGCGTATTCCTCGAACAGGCCTTTTTGCACGTAGTAGCCGAAATGCCTGGATTCGTCATTGTCGAAGCCCGGCTGCAATTCGGAGAGCTTGTACTTGTCGACGACGCCATTGGCGAACAGCGCGTCATAGAGCGTTTTGCCCTTGAATTTGGGCGCTTTGGCGAGGAGTTCGGCTGGCCAGACTTCCTCGACCTTGAAGCGCTTGGCGAATTCCATGATTTGCCAGAGATCGGAGCGGGCCTCGCCCGGCGCCTTGATCTGCTGACGCCAGAACTGGGTGCGGCGCTCGGCATTGCCATAGGCCCCTTCCTTCTCGACCCACATCGCGGTCGGCAAGAGCAGATCGGCGGCCATGCAGGAGACGGTTGGATAGGGGTCGGAGACGACAATGAAGTTTTCCGGATTGCGCCAGCCCGGGAACATTTCCTCATTGATGTTCGGGCCGGCCTGCATATTGTTGTTGCACTGCTGCCAGTAGAAATTGACCTTGCCATCTTTCAAGGCGCGCTGCATGGCGACGGCGTGCAGGCCGGGCTTGTCGGGAATGGTTCCCTCGGGCAGCCCCCACAGCTTCTCGGTGATCTGGCGATGTTCCGGATTGGTGACCACCATGTCGGCCGGCAGGCGATGCGAGAAGGTGCCGACCTCGCGCGCCGTGCCGCAGGCCGAGGGCTGGCCGGTCAGCGAGAAGGGGCTGTTGCCCGGCTCGGAGATCTTGCCGGTGAGCAGGTGGATGTTATAGACGAGATTATTGGCCCAGGTGCCGCGCGTGTGCTGGTTAAAGCCCATGGTCCAGAAGGAGGTGACCTTGATTTTCGGATCGGCGTACAGCTCGGCCAGGGCCTTCAGGTCTTTCTCGGCGACGCCGGAGAGCTTGGAAACCTTCGAGAGCGTGTAATCGGCGACGAATTTCTTGTATTCCTCGAAAGTAATTGCCTCGGACTTGCCGGGATCGCCCTTGGGCTTGCCGTCGGCCCCGGGATAGCCATTGCTGGTGGCATCCTTTTCCAGCGCATGGGTCGGCCGCAGGCCGTAACCGATGTCGGTGGCGCTGTTCTTCACATTGACGTGCTTGTCGAGGAAGGCTTGGTTCACCTTGCCGTTCTGGATGATGTAATTGGCGATGTAATTGAGAATGGCCAGATCGGTCTGCGGCGCGAAAATCATCGGAATGTCGGCGAGCTCGAAGGAGCGGTGCTCGAAGGTCGAGAGCACGGCGACCTTGACATGCTTGTGCGAAAGCTTGCGGTCGGTCAGGCGGCTCCACAGGATCGGGTGCATTTCCGCCATGTTCGAGCCCCACAGCACGAAGGCGTCGGCTTGCTCGATGTCGTCGTAGCAGCCCATCGGCTCGTCGATGCCGAAGGTGCGCATGAAGCCGGCAACGGCCGAGGCCATGCAATGACGGGCATTGGGATCGAGGTTATTGGTGCGCAGGCCGGCTTTCATGAACTTGGAGGCGGCGTAGCCATCCCACACCGTCCACTGGCCCGAGCCGAACATCGCGACGCCGTTGGGGCCCTTGGCCTTCAGCGTGGCCTTGAGCTTCTCTTCCATGACGTCGAAAGCCTGTTTCCAGGTAATGGGCGTGAATTCGCCCTCCTTGTCGTACTGGCCGTTGCTCATGCGCAGCATCGGCGTTTTCAGGCGGTCCTTGCCATACATGATCTTGGACAGGAAATAACCCTTGATGCAGTTCAGGCCGCGATTGACCGGGGCGTCCGGATCGCCCTGGGTGGCGACGATGCGCCCGCCCTGGGTGCCGATCAAGACGCCGCAGCCGGTGCCGCAGAAGCGGCAGGGGGCCTTGTCCCAGCGTATTTCCTCGGGGGCCGCGAGGGCGCTTCCGGCTGGCAGGCCGGCAGCGGAAATGGCCGCCGCCGCGGCATTGGCCTTGATGAAATCCCGTCGATTGAGTTTCACGACTCTACCTCCTCGGTATCTGACTCTGACTCGTCGTCGCTATATTGATAAACCATGGCCACCGAGGCGACGCCGGGTACACCATGCAAGGCCGCGTAACGGTCAGCGGCCGCTCCTGTGTCGTCTTCCTCGAGCGTCACCACCACCTTGCCGGCATCCGAGCGGGCGTGGATTTCCACGCCGGGCATGGCGCCGAGCAGGGCGCAGACTTCGTCGATCCGCGCCGGGGCGACATACAAAATGGCACTCGATATGTTCATCCGGATTAATCCCCTCCGAAGGTCGTGACAGACAAGCATTTACGGGCCGCAATATTCCGGCCGGCGCTGGAATACGAACTTGATGCGCATCAAGCGAATACGACCGTTGGATAAATCTAGTTCCAATGCGGGAATTTAACTAGTGCTTTGGAACTATCAGGGCCTTGATTTCCTCTCGCAAACGAGCGAGGCATCCGCCAGGAGGGGCGGTCATGCCTTGTGCCGCCGCCCTCGTCAGGAGATAGCCGCTCCCTATACCAAAAATTTAGTCAATCAATTAGCGCCATGACCCGGCCCGACTTAATATGGCGTTTTCTCGATTGACCCGCCCACCCACCCACAAGGAGAAACGCCCATGTCCATCATCAATAGCCAACTCAAGCCCTTCAAAGCCGAGGCTTACCAGAACGGCAAGTTCATCACCGTTTCCGACGCCGACCTGAAGGGCAAGTGGTCCATCTTCTTCTTCTACCCGGCCGATTTCACCTTCGTCTGCCCGACCGAACTGGGCGACATGGCCGATCTGTACCCGGAATTCAAGAAGCTGGGCGTCGAGGTCTATTCCGTCTCGACCGATACCCACTTCACCCACAAGGCCTGGGCTGACGCCTCCGACACCATCCGCAAGATTCAGTACGTCATGCTCGGCGACCCGACCGGCACGATTACCCGCAATTTCGATGTGATGATCGAGGAAGCGGGCCTTGCGCTGCGCGGCACCTTCCTGGTCAACCCGGAAGGCGTGATCAAGGTTGCCGAAATCCACGATCTGGGCATCGGCCGTGACGCCTCCGAATTGCTGCGCAAGGTCAAGGCCGCCCAGTACGTCGCTTCCCACCCGGGCGAAGTCTGCCCGGCCAAGTGGCAGGAAGGCGCGGCCACGCTGAAGCCCTCGCTGGATCTGGTCGGCAAGATCTAAGTCCGGTTGCTGGCTCCTGGCCGTGGGTCGAAAGGCCCGCGGCCAGTGTCCAGCAACCGCCACGGGAGAGGACGCCATGCTCGATGCCGCCATCAAGGAACAACTCAAGGCTTACCTGGAAAAGTTGCAGCGCCCCATCGAACTCGTCGCCTCGCTCGATAACAGCGCCACGGCGGAGGAAATGCGCGCCCTGCTGACTGACATCGCCGCCCTGTCGGACAAGATCAGCCTCTTTGACAACGGCGACGCCGTCCGCCGTCCCTCATTTGCCATCGGCCTGCCTGGCGAAGCGCCGCGCATTCATTTTGCGGGCCTGCCGCTGGGCCATGAATTCACCTCGCTGGTTCTTGCCCTGTTGCAAACCGGCGGCCATCCGCCCAAGGTCGACGCGGCGGTGATCGAGCAAATCAAGAATTTGCCGGGCGGCATTCACGCCGAAATCTTCATTTCGCTCTCCTGCCACAACTGCCCCGACGTCGTGCAGGCCTTCAATCTGATGGCCGCGCTCAATCCGGGCGTCACCAGCGCGATGATCGACGGCGCGCTGTTCCAGGATGAAGTGAATCGCCGTCAGATCATGGCCGTGCCGAGCATTTTCGTGAATGGAAAAGCCTTCGGCCAAGGCCGGATGACGATTGAGGAAATTCTCGCCAAGCTCGATACCGGCGCTGCCGCGCGCGCAGCAGAAGAGCTTGCCAAGAAAGCGCCTTTCGACGTGCTGGTCGTCGGCGGCGGCCCGGCCGGGGCGGCGGCCGCCATCTACGCGGCGAGGAAGGGCATACGCACCGGCATCGTGGCGGAGCGCTTCGGCGGTCAGGTGCTGGATACCCTCTCCATCGAGAATTTCATCTCGGTTCCGGAAACCGAGGGCCCCAGGCTCGCCAGCGCGCTGGAAGAGCACGTCAGGCGCTACCCGGTGGATGTGATGAATCTGCAACGCGCCGTTGGGCTAAAGCCGGGCGAGCGGATCGAAGTGCAACTGGAAAACGGCGCCACGCTGACATCCAGGGCGGTGATTCTCGCCACCGGCGCTCGCTGGCGCGAAATGAACGTGCCCGGCGAAAAGGAATACAAGGCGAAAGGCGTGTGCTTCTGCCCCCACTGCGACGGTCCGCTATTCAAGGGCAAGCGGGTGGCGGTGATCGGCGGCGGCAATTCCGGCGTCGAGGCGGCTATCGACCTCGCGGGCATCGTCGGCCACGTGACCCTGCTCGAATTCGCCGACAGCCTGCGCGCCGACGCCGTATTGCAGAAAAAATTGCACAGCCTGCCCAACGTCACGGTCATCAAGTCGGCGCAGACCACCGAAGTCGCCGGCGATGGCCAGAAGGTCAATGGCCTTCGCTACCAGGATCGCGTCAGCGGCGACATCCGGCAACTCGAACTGGAAGGCATTTTCGTGCAAATCGGCCTCTTGCCGAACACCGACTGGCTGAAGGGCGCGCTCGACTTGTCGCGCACCGGCGAGATCGAGATCGACGCCAAGGGCCATACCTCGCTACCCGGCGTATTCGCCGCCGGCGACTGCACGACCGTGCCGTACAAGCAGATCATCATCGCGATGGGCGCGGGCGCGACTGCGTCGTTGAGCGCGTTTGACCATTTGATCCGCAGTTCCGTCCCGGCCTGAGTTCGTCTTGCCGGGCAGGCGCTTGCCGTTTGGCGTGCGCCTCCTCTTCGGTTAACATCGCCGCCTTTCCCGCCGGGTCCATGCCCGACCAATCGCCCATGATTCCCGCCTTCTTGTCCGCGCCTGCATGCTGAGCACTCTGTACAGCCTGCCGCTCGTTGTTCTGCTCTGGCTTTTCCATTTCCTGCCCTTGCCGCTGCTTGCCGCCATGGGCCGCGGCCTGGGTCGCTTGTTGATGCGAGTTGGCCGCCAGCGCCGGGCCGTGGTGGATCTCAACCTCGCCTGGTGCTTTCCCGAACTCGATGACGCGGCGCGGCGCGATCTGGCCCGCCGCCATTTCGAAGCGCTCGGGCGCAGCCTTCTCGAACGCGGTCTCTTGTGGTGGAGCCGCCGGGGGCGTCTGGAAAAACTGATTCGCGTCGAGGGCGAGCAGCACTTGCAGGCGCAGTTGGACGCAGGCCGCCCGGTGATCCTGCTCGCGCCCCATTTTCTCGGCCTCGATGCGGGCGGCGTTGCCGTCGCGATGCGTCATGACTCGATTTCGCTCTACGCGGCCCAGCGCAATCCGCTCATCGACCGCCTGCTGCTGCGCGGCCGCAAGCGTTTCGGCGATCAGGTGCTGTTGTCTCGCCAGGATGGCGTGCGCGCCACCGTCAAGGCCATGAAATCGGGGCGGCCCTTCTACTATTTGCCCGATCTCAATGCGCGGCGGCGCGAAGCCGTGTTCGTTCCCTTTTTCGGCATTCCCGCCGCCACCAATACCGGCCTGCCCCGGCTCGCCCGCGCCGCCGGGGCGGCGGTGCTGCCCTGCGTGACCCGCATGCTGCCGGATGGCGAAGGCTACCAGCTCGATATCGGCCCCGCCTGGACCGATTTTCCGACCGGCGACGTGGAAGCCGATATCGCCCGCATGAATGTCTGGCTGGAAGGCGTGATCCGCACCATGCCCGAGCAGTATTACTGGGTGCATCGCCGCTTCAAGACCCGGCCTCCCGGCGAAGCCAGACCCTACTGACGGCCCGGCGGCCGGCGAGCCGGGTATACTATTGCCCCTCCCACCCGACACCAGCGAAGAGAAACCGACCTTGGCCCTGACGATTCTTGGACTTTCCGGCGCCCTGACGCACGACCCGTCGGCCGCGCTCTACATCGACGGCAAACTGGTTGCCGCCGCCGAAGAGGAGCGCTTCGTCCGCGACAAGCATGCCAAGAACCGCATGCCTTACGAGTCGGCGCGCTTTTGCCTGGATTTTGCCGGCATCCGGCCCCAGGATGTCAGCGCCGTCGCCATTCCCTTCGCGCCGATCAGCCTCGCCGACAGGGCGCGCTGGCACTATGCCAAGCGCTACTGGTATGCGCCGGATCGCGCGCTCGATGCGCTGTTCAACGGCAACCGCCGTTTCCGGCGCTACAAGAAGCGCATCGAATGGTGTCTGCAACAACTGGGCTTCGATCTTGCCAAGACCGGGATCGTGCCGGTCGAGCATCATCTGGCCCATGCTTCTTCCGCCTATCACTGTTCCGGCTTTCAGGAAAAAACGGCCATTCTCGGCATCGACGGCAAGGGCGAATATGCCACCACCTTTTTTGGCGTGGGCGAAAACGGAAAGATTCGCAAAATCAAGGAGTTTTACGATCCGGATTCCCTGGGTGGCCTGTATGGCGCGCTGACCGAGTACCTCGGCTTCGAGATGCTCGATGGCGAATACAAGGTCATGGGCATGGCCCCCTACGGCGATCCGGACAAATACGATTTCTCGCGCCTCGCCAGGTTCGAGAATGGCGAATTGACGGTCAATACCGATTACGCCAATGTGATCGGTTTTCGCCGCTACAAGGAAAAGGGCAAGGGGTATTACTTCTCGCCCAAGCTCATCGACTGGCTGGGCCCGATGCGCCACGGCGACATCGCCGACGATCCCTATATCCACTACGCGGCGAGCATGCAACGGCTGTTCGAGGATTTGTCGCTCAAGATGATGGATCATTACCTCGGCGACATCCTCCGGGAAACCGGGCGTCTGGCCTTCGCTGGCGGCGGCGCGCTCAATGTCAAGCTGAACCAGAAAATCATCGCCCGCCCGGAATTGAAGGAATTGTTCGTCCAGCCCGCCTCCGGCGACGCCGGCACGGCCATCGGCGCGGCGGCTTATGTCTCGGTCGCGCGCGGCGTGCCGGTCGAGAAAATGGAGCATGTCTATCTCGGTCCCGCCTACCGCAACGAGGACGTCATCGCCGCCTGCGCCCGCCATCCGGCCAAGCCGCGATGGGAAGTCATCGCCGACGGCGACGCCGCCGTGCCCGAGCGCATCGCCCGCATTCTCGCCGACGGCAATCCGGTCGCCTGGTTTCAGGGGCGCATGGAATTCGGCCCCCGCGCCTTGGGCGGCCGTTCCATCCTCGGCTGCCCGAGCGCCCCCGGCGTCGCCGACCGGATCAATGAACAGATCAAGTTCCGCGAGCGCTGGCGTCCCTTCTGCCCAAGCATGCTCGACACGGTCGGGCCGCAAATGCTCGGCAGCGACCACCCCGCGCCCTTCATGACCTTCACCTTCGAGGTGGCGGAAGAATGGAAATCGCGCGTGCCGGAAGTTGTCCACGAGGACGGCACCTCGCGCGCCCAGGTGCTGGAGCGCCGGCACAATCCGCGCTACTACGATTTGATGAAGGCCATGGAAAAGCTGACCGGCAACGGCGTGGTGCTCAACACCTCGCTCAATCGCCGGGGCGAGCCGATGATCTGCTCGCCAACCGACGCCCTCAACATGTTCTTCGGCTCCGATCTCTGCTACCTGATCATGGAAGACGTGCTGGTCGTCAAGTGACCGGGGGCGGGCGTGATAAACTCCCGGTTTTTCCGGCGGGGCGCGCTCCTGGCTCCGCCCCGGTTTTCCGTCCGATGACCGCTCGATTCGTCAAAGTCCCTGGCCGATGCCGCTGACTAGAGCCGCTTTCACCCTCGCCTGTCTGGCCGCCGCCGCCCTCATTCTCGGGCTGGGCATTGCCTCGCCCACCGGATTGACCGGCAAGGACGAATACCTGCTGGGGCTACGCATTCCGCTGGAGATGATGCAGGATGATCGCTGGTGGCTGCCCTTTCTCGACGGCGAGCCGCGCCTGAAAAAACCGCCCCTGCTGTACTGGCTGGGGCGCGCCAGTTTCGAGATTTTCGGGCCTTCGCTCCTTGCCGCGCGCGCCATCACCGTCGCCTTCGCCCTCTTGCTCTTGGGCGCTACCGCCTGGCTGGGCCGGCATCTGACGGGGCGCTGGCAAACCGGCCTCCTGGCCGCCGCCGTGCTCCTGGGCATGAGCGGCATGGCGTCCGAATCGCGCCGTCTGATGCTCGATGTGCCCGTGGCGGCGCTGTCGCTCGCGGCCCTGTGCTGCTATCTGTCCTGGCTGGATCGTCCGCGCGCGGCGGCCTTGTTGGGGGCGGCCCTATGCCTTTGTGCCGCCCTGATGACCAAGGGGCCGGTCGCCTTCATTGCCTGCGGCGGCGGCCTCTTGGCCTTGTGGGCGACCCGGGGGGAAAGCCGGTCGGCGCTCAAGCAACGCCCCGGCGCGCATTTTCTGATGCTCGGACTGGCCTTGGCGCTGCCGGCCTTCTGGTTTTTGCACCTCAACAGTCTCTACAGCGAGCAATTGGCGCGCGTGGCCCAGGATGAACTGGAATCCCGCCAGATCGGCCTGTCCTTCGCCGCCCTCGCCGGCATCGTCACCCTCTCGCTGCCCTGGAGCTTTGTCGCCCTTCAGGGGCTTTGGTCGCTTCGCCGTGAACCCCGGGTGCGCTTTGTCGCCCTCTGGCTGCTCGCAACCCTGCTGCCCTTTTTGTTCGTCCGCAGTTTCGAGCGCTATCTGATCGGCTCCTTGCCCGCGATGGCCTTGCTGGCGGCCTTCGCGCTCGAATCGGGCCGCGCCGCCGCCTGGGGGCGCTGGCTGGGCGCGCTGTTGCTGGCGCTGCCCATGGCGCTGCTGGCGCTTTTGCTTTGGCGCTGGCAACTGGGTTACGGGTGGCTGCTGGCCTTGGCCAGCCTCGTTTTTGTTGTCGTCTGGTGGCGTCCTCAGCCCGGCGCTCAGCAATTCGCCTCGGGCCCCTTGGCGCTTGCCGTCTCCGCCGCGCTGCTTTGGGGCCTCGGCTGGGGCATCGCCTTTCCCGCTCTCGGCGTCAATAAGACGCCCGAGGCGCTCACCGCGCTCGCCCACGGCAAGCCGGTGATTCTGTTTGGCGACTTGCAGCCGGCCATGCTGCCCATTCTGGAAAAACGCCCGCTGCGCCGCGATCTCGACTTGCCTCTCCTGCCCGGTACCCTC
>Ga0209737_10001862_pt1 | contig 14881 bp, 11 predicted proteins | sample TergutCu122P3_FD_187284 | JGI IMG/M metagenome (GOLD analysis project Ga0209737, IMG submission 187284) | Cubitermes ugandensis P3 segment gut microbial communities from Kakamega Forest, Kenya - Cu122 P3 (SPAdes) (version 2) | ecosystem: Host-associated > Arthropoda: Insects > Digestive system...
TGCTACTCCTTATTTGGCTGTTACCCCAAAACCATCATCGCCCCTGTATTTTGCGAAGAAACTGCCGTAACTGCGGAAATCAATATTATTTGCAACAAAATTCGTGCGATTGGAATAGTTGATGCCCCTGTCGGGGTTTCTGTTCAAAATGTCCTCACGGGACGAGGGCCGCAGGGAACGATTAATTTTAATACCTCATCACAGCGCCTGATTTTGTGCTATCCGCACCTGAAAGTCTACGATGCGGAGTCGGACTCAATTAAATTAGAGCCTTATTCTCAAAGGCTTGCAGGCGTTATCGCCGCAAAAGATATTGAAAAAGGCTACCATTGGTCGCCCTCAAATACTGAAATTCAGGGGATTATAGGGGTTGAAAAACAATTAACCTCAATGATTAATGACCCCAATTCAGAAGTTAACGTCTTGAATGAAGCGGGTGTTGTAACGGTTTTTAACTCATTCGGCTCAGGTTTCAGGACTTGGGGCAACCGCTCCGCTGCGTTTCCAAGTGTTACTCACCCAAAAAACTTTATCAATGTTCGCCGCACGGCTGATATTCTCCACGAGAGCATTGAATTTGCAATGCTTCAATTCATTGATTGGCCGATTGATAACGGCCTGATTGATTCAATTTGCGAAAGTGTTAATGCGTTTATTCGCACCCTGATTGGCAGAGGAGCGTTAATTGACGGTAAATGCACGTTTAATCAGGACAAAAACCCTGTAACAGAACTTGCAAACGGGCATCTTGTCTTTGACATCGAATTTATGCCCCCGACACCAGCCGAGCGTATCACGTTTGAGAGCTTCATTGATATTGAACTTTTGAAATCTTTGGGCGGGTCGTGATGAGAGCGGCAATAAGTGACAGCGGGATGTTGCAAGTTCACACCAATTGCCTTGATCTGTGTTTTCACTGCAAAAAGCGGCTCGGCGGCAGAGGGTGCAAGGGCGAAGCCCGATACCCGTTTAACGCCGCCGAACAAGCACATCTACAAATGCCCCCTGATTAACGCCATCAGCACCGAAAAAGTCATCCCGCACTACTCGGAGTTGGTTATTGAGGAATGCGGACTTTACAAGAAATGAGGATTAATAAATGTCAAAAATTGAAATAAATAAGCTTACCAACGCCAACATATATTTGAACGGCAAAAACCTGCTCGGACGTGCCGAGGAGGTTCAGCTTCCTCAAATCAAGCACAAAATGGCTGAACACAAAGCTCTTGGAATGATTGGCACGGCTGAATTTTTTGCAGGCATTGAAAAGATGGAGTGCAAAATCAAGTGGAATGCACTTTATCCCGATGTTTTGAGAACTTGTGCCAATCCGTTTTTGGCTACTCTTATTCAAGTCCGTGCCTCATTGGAAACTTACAACGGTGCAGGGCGAATTAAAGAAGTCCCTGCAACTGCTTTCATTATGGGAACTTTTAAAGATTTTCCGCTCGGTAACATCAAGCCGGGCGAGAATGCCGAATTTGAAACCACAATGGCTGTCACTTATGCAAAACTTATTGTCGACAAGCAAGAAATCTTTGAAATCGACATCTTGCACAACATTTACAAAGTCGGCCCGCTTGATATGCTCTCGCTATTTAAGAAAAATATCGGGGCGTAAATGGATAAGGGTATTCTTCAGAATAAAAGTGTGAAAACCCAATTGTCCGATGAGATTGCAACCCGCAAGCGCTCGTTGGATTTTTCTTCACTTGCAAATGTTCTCCCCGACCCTGACCTTGTTTTGAAAAAGCAGGGCAAGGACATCAAGATTTACAAGGAATTGCTTTGCGATTCGCATGTTTTTGCCTGTATTCAATCAAGAAAGGCGGGGGTTCAGTCGCTTGAGTGGGAAATTAACCGTGGAGCAGACAAAGACGAAAACATTGAACTAATAACAGAACTGCTCAAAGATGTCGATATTTACAAGCTGATTAATGACATTTTAAACGCCACCTCATTTGGTTTTCAGCCCATTGAAATTATGTGGAATAAAGTTGACGGGCTGATTTTACCCGCAGAACTCAAGTCAAAACCGCCTGAATGGTTCTGTTTTGACGATGAGAACAATTTAAGATTTCGCTCAAGAGAAAATTATTCAGGCGAAGAGCTGCCTGACAAAAAATTCCTCTGCCCTCAAAACAACGCAAGCTACGACAATCCTTACGGCGAAAGAACGCTCTCCAAAGTCTTTTGGCCCGTGACTTTCAAAAAGGGCGGAATGAAGTTTTGGGTTGTGTTCACAGAAAAATACGGAATGCCACACCTTGTGGGCAAACACCCTCGTGGAGCGAGTAAAGATGAAACCGACACATTTGCCAGTTTGCTTGAAGATATGGTGTCAGATGCGATTGCCGTCATTCCTGATGATTCGTCCGTGGAAATCAAAGAAGCGGCTAAAACCTCATCAGCAGATATTTACGAGAGATTGATTGATAAAATGAACGCCGAGATTTCAAAGGCAATCTTGGGACAAACTCTCACAACCGAAATTGGCGAAAAAGGGAGCTATGCCGCATCTCAAACGCACATGCAGGTTAGAAAAGACTTGATTGATGCGGATAAAAAATTGGTTGAAAACACCATAAATCAGCTCATCCGCTGGATTTATGAACTAAATTTCAACAGCTCCGATATTCCAACCTTTGAAATGTATGAGCCGGAAAATGTTGATTTAACGCTGGCTCAGAGGGATAAAATCCTCTCAGACACAGGTGTTAGGTTCACAAAAGAATATTTTATTAAAAATTACGGTTTTGAAGAGGAAGATATTGAAATCAGGGAAATCCACGCATATCCCCAATTTGCCGAGGTTGCCAAATTTAGTGAGCATACCGAGCAAAGCGAAAATGAGCCTGCCGATTACGGGCAGGCTCAACTTGGGGAGTTGTTTAAATTTATCGCTGAAGCTGAACTGTGTGAAACCGCTCAAAGCCTTTTAAATCCATTGATTGCACTTATTGAAAGTTGCGAGAGTTATGAAGATTTAACTGAAATTCTCAATGAAAACAACCTTAAAAGCAAAAAGTTTGAACAGGATTTGCAAAAAGCCCTGTTCCTGTGCGAATTGCAGGGGAGGGTTGATGGGCTTGAGTAAGCAACTCCGCTTCTTTGACGTGTTTTCAGGCATCGGCGGATTCAAAATTGGTCTTGAGCGGGCAGGGTTTAAGAGTATCGGGTTTTGTGACAACGACAAGTGGGCAAGCACCTTGTACAAAGCATATTTTCAAACAAATGGAGAGATATTTTACGATGACATCAGAACAATCAACACAAGCGAACTGCCTGACTTTGACATCATTTGTGGCGGATTTCCTTGCCAGGCTTTCTCAATTGCTGGAAAACGACAAGGATTTGAAGACGCAAGAGGCAGCCTCTTTTTTGACCTCATTCGGATTCTCAAAGACAAAAGACCCCGATATTTTGTATTCGAGAATGTTAAAGGGTTACTTAATCACGACAATCGACAAACTTTCATCACCGTTGTTAAAGCGCTCTCCGACCTTGGGTATTCAGTGCAATGGCAGGTTCTTAATTCTAAGTTCTTCTCAGTTCCTCAAAACAGGGAAAGAGTGTATATTGTCGGATGTCTTGGAGGAGAGTGTGTCGGAAAAATATTTCCTATCACCTCAGAGTCAGATGAAAATCCTCGCTCAATTTTGCGGCTCGGCGGCAGAGGGTGCAAGCGGAGCGATACCCGTTTAATGCCGCCGAACAAGCAAGTGCATCCTCGAAGCACGGGGAAATCACAGGGCGACAGGGTTTATTCAACTGAAGGCATAAGTTCGTGCCTAACATCTAATGGTGGCGGACTTGGCGGTAAAACAGGACTTTATTTTATTGAGAACGGTTGCGGCTCAACGGTCTTGCTCAACGCAAGCCCTAATGAGCCTTCACACACTGCTATCGCCATCAATAAGCCCCGATATGACAAATACAAGCCCTCAGATATTGTCGAAACCCTGAAAGTCGCTGGCGATACACCGCTTGTCAGGGTGAAAAACGGCACTAAAAAAGGCTATGACGAGGCAACGGTCGGAGATAGCATCAATTTGGCGTTCGCAGGCTCAAAAACCCGAAGAGGCAGAGTGGGCAAAAAAGTTTCCCAAACTTTAGACACCAGTTGCAATATGGGAGTGCTTTGCGAGGATTCGAGGATACGAAAACTCACGCCGCCAGAGTGCTTTCGCCTGCAAGCGTTTCCTGATGAGATGGTGGAAGCCGCACGGGAGTTGGGTATAAAGGACGGACAGTTGTATAAAATGGCGGGGAATGCTGTTACCGTAAATGTTGTGGAAGTCGTTGCCAAAAAACTTTGGGAGGCAATAAATGAAACCGCAGCTTAAAGCTCTGTTTAAACTCTCTCCCGCCTTGGCAATTAAATATTTCCGCCGCAAAGGAATGACCCACTCTTGGGATTGGTATGAAATTTGGCAAGAGGCACATAAAAAAACTTTCACGGTCGCAAAAGCAATGAGAAAGGATGTTTTAAATGATATTCGCATATCTGTTGATAGAGCGCTTGCTGAGGGCAAAACCCTTCCGAGTTTTCAGAAAGAGCTAAAACCCACGCTTCAAAAGAAGGGCTGGTGGGGCGAGATTATTGCTGTTGATACGGCTGGGGTTGCTGAAAAAGTGCAATTAGGCTCAATGCACCGTCTAAAAACCATATATGACACGAATATGCAGACCTCATATATGTCGGGCCGCTATCAAACTCAAGTTGAAAACACCGACAATCGCCCTTTTTGGGAATATATTGCAGTTTTAGATGAGCGAACTCGCCCCGAACACGCTCAACTTCACGGGCTTGTTTTCAGGTACGATGACCCGTTTTGGGATAGTTTTTACCCGCCAAATGGCTGGGGCTGCCGTTGCAGAGTCAGAGCCTTATCGCCCAATAATATGAATTCTAAAGACTTGAAACCGTGTTCATCTGAGGGGCTTTTAGGTGAAGAGAATATGCTTGTTTCAAAAAAGTCGGGAGCGTTCAAACCCGTGACCATCTACACTGACCCCCTGACAGGAAAAAGAATTGCGCCTGATGTGGGCTGGAGTTACAACCCTGCAAAATCATTCTAAACAGGTGTTTAAATACCGTTTAAATTCTGTTGCCTTCTTTTGCCGAAATTTCAATTTCGTGCAAAATGGCCTCACGGAAACACAAGCAGCGTTTGATTTTTGCAATGATTTGCAAATAGTGAGAAAACGCAAATTTACAAGGAGATAATATGACAATTGACAAAAAATGCCTAATCAACTGGGTCGGTGGCAAAAGATTACTGCGAAAAACCATTGCACCACTTGTACCGATTGATATTAAATCCTACATCGAACCTTTTGGCGGCGGCGGTTGGGTTTTATTCTACAGGGAAAAATGGGCAGATTTGGAAATTTACAACGACCTTGACGGCAGACTTGTAAACCTTTTCAGGATTGTAAAGTATCACCCCAATGCCCTCAAGGAAGAAATAAAATACCTCCTTGGCTCTCGTGAAATGTTTATGCAGTTTTTAAATTATACATTTCTCACCGATGTCCAAAAAGCCGCGCAGTTCTTGTTTTTAATTACCCGCTCATTCGGCGGTAAAGGTTCAACTTTCGGCTGTGTCAAAAAATCCAGCGGTGGAGCGTGCAAAAGCCTGTATAATTACCGCGAGAAAATAGATGCAATCTCTGAGCGTCTTGACCGTGTGATGATTGAAAACAGGGATTTTGAGAAGCTGATTAAGCAGTATGATTTTGAAGATGCGTTTTTCTATTGCGACCCGCCATACACTTCAGGCTGTGGCTACGTTACCACCTCAACCGCAGACTTCGACCACGAGAGGCTTTGTGAGACGCTAAAAAATATCAAAGGCAGGTTTTTGCTCTCCTATGACGATTCCCCCAAGGTGCGTGAACTCTACAAAGATTTTGAAATGATTGCACTTGAGCGACAAAACGGTATCAATAACCGCCAAGGGGCAAACCGTGAAAACAAAGTCTTCAAAGAGCTTCTGATTGCCAATTATCCAATAATTGAGCGGCATAATGTCTGAGTCGATTGAAATTAACCTCAACAACAAAGAAATTGAGCGAAAACTTCTTGAACTTTCAAAAAAGGGTCAAGACCTGCGCCCGTTAATGAAAAACATTGCGGGCATTTTCGCTTATTCTGCGGAGGAAAATTTCAAAGATGAGGGCAGACCTGACAAATGGCAAGATTTATCCAAAACCACAAAAGAAAAACGCAAGAAAAAAGGTCATTGGCCCGGCTCAATTCTTCAAGTCGAGGGCAAGCTCGCCGCCTCAATTTCTACTGATTACGATGAGAACAGTGCCGTTATCGGCTCAAATCTTGAATATGCCGCAATTCATCAGCTCGGAGGTGACGCTGGGCGAAACAAAAAGACGAAAATCCCCGCCCGACCGTATTTGAAGCTAACAGAAGCCGACCAACAGGAGATTTTGGATGAGACGATGAAGTATTTTCAAGGTTAATCTGCCACCGCAACATACTTTTGCTTGGGGCTTGTGGGTTTGTCGGGAATGAGCGGTTTTAATTTATTGCTTTCCAATAGCGGCGTTAATACCGTTTTTTTGAAAGACATTTTATGTTTATAGCCACAAAAAGCCATTATTTCACTGAATGTCTTTGGTGTTTGGCAAAATATTAGGATTTTTTCAGCTTGGTCGTCAGCTTGGTCGTTTTTTGACATAGCTTGGTCGTTAGCTTGGTCGCTTTCTTGATGGGCGGCGCTTTCATTTGTGACTAAGCTGGTTTTCATTTCCAACGAAAACCTAAACACATCCCCATCGGTCAATATTGGCGTATGTCCTGCGTATTCCTTGCTATACTTGAAAATTTTGCGAACACCCGACCCTAATTCCTCTGCAAAACCGATTTCTTTAAAAACTCTTGCGATATTGGGGTTCTTGGGTTGCGGCGCAAGACCTTCGGGTGTGAGATTGCCGTGAATGTATGGTCTGTTACCATTTTCTGCGTAAATCAAGTTTTCTTCAATCACAAATTTGGCTGGAAAGTGGCTCGTGTATTCACGATGTATCAAAAGGTTAGCTGCAACTTCCCTGAATATCGCATTTCTTATGTCAATTCTTGTGTCGCCCTCAAGGTAAAACGGCGAGGAGAGATGTTTTTCAGCAAACGCCATTATTCTGTCATAGCTTTCGATTAGATTGGTGCGAACATCATCTCTGTCATCATAGCGGTCTTTGTTTTTTGCTCGCATAATTAAATCTGTCTTAAAATACGGCACGGCGGAGGCTATAACCTCATCTTTGCCGAACAAAAGAATACAAGCCAACGTGAAGCCTTCTTGATTGGTTTTAATATCTTTTTTGTATAATGCCGCACTTTTTAGCAACTCAAGGTCGCTAAGTTCAGCCCAAGGATGCCCTTCACGTTGGAGGCTTGCACGTTTTCTTGCCCTTGCGATTAAATCGGGGCGTAAATCATCCATTGTGGCATATGGAAAAATCTGATTTTCAGAGTGCGAGTCTTGTTTGCGAGTGTACAATGCCGCAACATTTGCTTGCTGATGGGTTATGTCATAGTCGCCATCTTCATTTCGCATATAAATTTTGCCATCACACCTTTGAACCTCTGATGTTTCAGGTACTTGGATATATAAAATGGCTTTGCCGTCAACCTCATAACTTTCTACCGAAAGATAAAGTGGCGGACAGTTTTTCTGTGGGTTGTTGATTTCGCTGACAAAATCCTTCTTAAATTGGGCAATTTTGTCTTTGTCGATGCCAGTGATTTTACCTTTATCATCAACCCCTAAAAGGATTTCGCCGCCTTTAAGGTTTGCAAATGCACAAACTGTTTCATAGACAGACTTAGGTATGCCGTTTTTGGCTTCCTTAAACTCCACTTTCAGCCCTTCGCCCTGTGCTATTAGGTTTTTAATTCTTTTGAGCATGGGTTTATTATATCACGAACAAGTCCACCAATGCTGTTTTTATGCTAAAATTGGCTTCATAATGGGCAAAATTGCGAGCAAAAAAGCAAATCAACTGCAAAATAGTTTCTCTGCTTTTGTAGAGACCCGAAGGCTTGCGGGGTTTATTGACGATGAGAACTTTTTGCCCGCTTTTGCTTCGTCATCGGCTCAAATATTGCCTTATCAAATTGCAGCGGCGCGATTTGCACTGCGTTCACCATATTTAAAAGGCTGTATTCTTTGCGATGAAGGCAGTTTGGGTAAAACTTTTGAAGCCCTTTTGATTGCTTCCCAAAAATGGTACGAGGGAGCTGATAGGCTGATTGTGGTGTTGCCGCAAAATCTTGTCAAGCAATGGTGCGAGAAAATCGAAAATAATTTTACACTGCCGTATTTTGTTTGGAATAGCGGCGAAATACCTGACGAAGACGGGCTTCTGATTGTTACTTATGATTTTGCAGTGAAAAATACCGATAAAATAGGTGAAAAGGTGTGGGATTTAATCATTTTCGATGAAGCCGATTTTTTATTTAAGCCTCAAAATAAATCAGTTGAAGCATTGAAAGCCGCTTGCGGAAACTCTTTTAAATTACTCTTAACTCCAACCCCAATAACATTAAGCATTATGGATATTTACGGGCTGATTCACTTTATTGATGAAACCGTGCTGCCTAATGCCGATTGGTTTTATAGGCGATATTTCAGAAAGCCCGAAAACTACGGAGAGCTGACAAATTGGGTGTCGTTGTATTGCTTCAGGACATTGAAAAGCCAAGTTACTCAATATGCTAATTTCACTAAAAGAGTGCCATTGACAGTGAATTACAGTCTTGAGAGTTATGAAAAAGCACTGTATGAACTGACCGACAAATACCTTACGTTTGAACAAAAATGGGCATACCCGCAAATGGACAAATTTGACTTGACCTTATTGTTTTATCGCACTCTGTCTTCTTCACCTCAAGCCTTTGCCGCAATGCTTGACGCACCCATCGGACGTGCTGAGGCGGGCGAAAGAGAGCTTTTGCAAGAAATTCAAACCCTTGCTAAAAATATTGAAGTCAATTCAAAGACCCTGCGCCTGCTTAAAATTTTGAAGCCTGTGTTTGCGCACCTGAAAAAACAAAAACTTCCTCAAAAGGCAATTGTGTTTGTTGAAAATTTAACCACGCTCAATGCGCTCAATGACGTTTTCACAAAACACGGCTACAACTCCCTAAAATGCAAAGACGTTGAAGACCTCAAGCGATTCAGGGAAGACAAAGCCGTGCAAATTCTTGTTACCACAGACGCTTTTGCAAAGGGTATTGATATTGAATATTGCCCCGTTGTGGTAAATTATGACCCGCTTTATAACGCAATAGAAATGGAGCAGCGCATTTGTCGCTGCCACAGGCAAGGGCAAAAGTCCGATGTTTTAGTGGTAAATCTTTTGAGCGAGGAAAACTTTGCAGACGTGCGGATTTTTGAACTCATTAACAAGCGTACACTTCAATTTAGCGGCATTTTTGGGATGTCGGATGGTATTTTGGGCAATTTTGACGCACCGCTTGATGAAGTGTTAGTACAAATCCGGCACGCTGATGAAGTTAAGGCTGATTTCAAACAAAACCTTCAGGCGCACCGTGCAGAGAATGAGCAAATTGTTTCAAATGCAGAAGATATGCTATTTACGACATTTACAAAGTCTGTTGCAGATAAAGTTGTTGTTGCGCCCAAATATATTGAAGAAAAAATTGAAGAACTCAATGCCGACTTGTGGGAAGTTATAAAGCATTATTTCGTGAAGCGCAAGGATTATGAGATTGACGAGGAAGCCAAAACCATAACTTGCACAGCACCTACGCCGCCACACTTGTTTTATTACTGGTCGGGCAGTCAAAATAGACCCTACACGGGTTTAAAGCAATACGGCTTGGGCAAGGACTTTAAGCCGCACTATGGCAGAATTTCATACACTTCTCCACTCGTGCGAGGCATTTTCAGCCAAGTCAAATGTTTTGACGGCGGAGAAATAATCGTTGACGCTGACATTGAGCCTTGTGAAATAGGCTATTACAAGATTTATATCAATAAGCAACCTGAAAAATCAAAACCAATGAGCCTAGAAGAATTTATGCAATCCTTGAACTCTCAAACCCCGCCCTTTAAAGATTTTAGGCATTCAACAGAAATACTTGCCGGACGTACAGGGTCGGGGAAAATTTTGAATGATGAGCAATGCCGCAAATTACTAAACTTGTCCGTGTTAAAATGCGCCGAGCAAGGCAAAGAGGCGGCTTATTGGCTCAGGGCTGTAACTGATGATGACCAGTTTCGCACCTTTGAAAGTGCCGTGCAAACTCAGGAAATTGTCAAAAAATACGTTGATGACAGGAAATTAGCCGTTGCAGAAGAACTTGAATGCATTAAGCTCAGGGTTGCAAACAAGAAAAATTCGCTTGAACACGAGCTGCACGACTTACGCCTTGAAATTAAGAATTTGAGTAAGGCGGCAAGCTCAAATGATAAGTTTGTAGAATTGAAAAAACAAAAGCAAATAAAGCTTCTTGAAAAAGAATTGCGCCAAAAAGAGCAGACAATGCACTTAGAAAAAATGAAAATTGACACTGCTGCAAAGGAAGAAATTGAAGCCCTGACCTCAACGGACAAATTTTCTGTTCAAACAAAATTTATGTTTGTGGTAAGATTGAAGGGTAAAAGTCAAGTATAGGTGTGGCATGAGCGGAAGCATTGAAAAAGTTAGCGGATTAAGCATGGATATTGAACAAGCGGATAAGGAAAAACTGCAAAGCGTCTTCCCCCAATGCTTTAATGAAGGTAAACTTGATATTGACAAGCTGTTAAACCTTTGTGGCGAATATATTGATGAATGTCGTGAAAAGTATAAATTTGAATGGGCGGGCAAAGCGGGCTGTTACAAGATTGCAGGCAAACGCTCAACGGGAACATTGCGCCCTTGCCCTGATGAGAGTGTGAATTTTGACGAAACGAAAAACTTATACATTGAGGGTGATAATTTAGAAGTCTTGAAACTTTTGCAAACAGCATATTTCAACAAAGTCAAAATGATATACATTGACCCGCCTTACAACACCGGCAATGATTTTGTCTATGAGGATGACTTCAAAGACCCAATCGAACGCTACAAAGAAATAACCTCACAAACAACAAAGTCAAACCCTGAAACAATGGGGCGTTTTCACACAAACTGGCTCAATATGATGTACCCACGCTTGCGCCTTGCGTCAAACTTATTGCGTGATGACGGGGTGATATTTATTTCGATTGATGATAACGAAGTTCACAACCTTAGAAAACTGTGCGATGAGGTTTTTGGTGAAGAAAACTTTGTAGCCGAATTGATTTGGGAGCGAGCTTATTCGCCCAAGAATGACGCTAAATATATTTCAAACAGCCACGATTACGTTTTGATGTACGCAAAATCACTTGAAAATTATCAAATCGGACGGCTTGAACGTACAGAAGAAGCAAATGCGCGATACACTAATCCCGACAATGACCCACGTGGCGTTTGGAAACCAAGTGATATGTCTGTAAAAACTTACACCGCCGATTGCGACTACCCGATTACAACGCCCTCCGGGCGTGTTGTAGAGCCTCCAACAGGACGCTGTTGGAGTCTCTCAAAAAACGTGTTTTTTGAGAGACTCAATGACAACCGAATTTGGTTTGGAACTGATGGCAATAGTGTACCTTCAATAAAGCGGTTCTTGACTGAATTGAAATACGAAGGAATGGCGCCGCAGTCGATAATGTTCTACAAAGATGTGGGACACAGCCAAGAGGGGGCGAAAGAGGTTACATCTTTGCTAGATTCAGGTGCGTTTAATGGCCCAAAACCACTTAGATTATTGAATAGGCTATTAACCCTTGCAAACACAAGTGATGACGACATCATCCTCGACTTTTTCTCAGGCTCGGCAACAACGGCACACGCTGTTATGCAACTCAACGCCGAAAATAACAGCAATCGTAGGTTTATCATGGTGCAGTTACCTGAAATTTGTGATGAGAACACAGAAGCATTAAAATCAGGGTACAAAAACATTTGTGAAATCGGCAAAGAACGCATAAGACGTGCAGGAGCGAAGATTAAAGCTGATAGCCCTTTAACCACACAAGAACTCGACATCGGCTTCAAAGTTTTTAAACTTGACACTTCAAACCTCGCAAAGTGGGATGACACACCCGTTGAGGGACACGACTTAGAAATTCTCGGTCAACGCTTTAGCGAGGTCATTGAAACAATCAAAAAAGACCGCACAGACTTAGATGTGGTTGCAGAAGTTATGTTAAAACTCGGCACACCGCTTGATTGCAAAGTATCACCAATAACTATAAATAACAAAAAGGCATATTCCATTGATGACGGCGTACTTTTGGTATGCTTAGACGGCAGTAACGGCGGAATTACACCCGAAGACATTGAGGAAATGTGCGAACACGCCCCCGTTGAAATCATCGCTGCTGAAGAAGCCTTTGCCAATGACAGTGCACTTTCAAATGCTCACTATATCCTCAAAGACCGCAATATTAAAATGAAACTTTTATAAGGAGAAAATCAAGTGGAAAATAATATATCGACTTGGATTCAAATACTACTGGCTTCATCAATTGTTTCAGCAATTGTTGCAACATTTGTTTCCCATATTATCAATAAGAGATTTAAGTTATTTGAACAAATGCAGGAGTATAAAAAGACAAGATATTTAGCGTTAATTATTCTCTTGTATTCACTATTAAAGTTTGAAAACTCTATTGTGGTTAATAATTTGAAATTACATAGACCCACTATCACTTCTAAAGAACACTTGAGGGAAGAACTTGAATGCGAATACTTTTCGATGTTTTTATATGCTTCTAAAGAAATGTTGATAAATGTTCGCAAATTTCTTGATAGTCCGAACAATGAAAATTATAGAAATGTCATAGTTTCAATGCGTAAAGATTTATGGGGGTTGAAAAACTTGGAGAAGGGGCTAAATGAAACTCAAATTTAAAAACCAAGACTTTCAAACCGATGCCGTGAACGCCGTTGCAGACCTGTTCACTGGGCAAGAAAAATCAAGCACGACTTTTTCAATTATTGAAGAACAGCAGACAAACTTATTTCAAGACGGCATTGGCAATGCACTTGTTATCAGCAAAGAAACCTTGCTTGAGAACATGCACACTGTTCAGCGAAAAAACCAACTGCCCAAAACCAATGACTCTGAAAACTGCCATTTTTCAATTGAAATGGAGACCGGCACAGGCAAAACTTACGTTTATACAAAAACTATTTTTGAACTAAATAAGCGTTACGGCTTTACAAAGTTCATTATCGTTGTGCCGTCTGTGGCAATCCGTGAGGGGGTTTACAAGTCTTTGCAAATCACACAAGAGCATTTTGCAAGAGATTATGACCATGTGCCGCACAAGTATTTTATTTACAACTCGCAAAACTTGTCTGTTGTCCGAGATTTTGCCACATCTGCTAACATTCAAATTATGATTATCAACATTGACGCATTTAAAAAAGCTGAAAACATAATCAACAAGCCGCAAGAAAAGCTCAACGATGAAACCGCAATGCGCTATATTCAAGACACGAACCCCGTTGTTATTATTGACGAGCCGCAAAGTGTTGACAATACCGACAAGGCAAAGGAAGCGATTGCGTCTTTAAATCCGTTGTGCGTATTGAGATACAGTGCAACACACCGTGAAAAAGTTAATCTGTTATACCGCTTAACCCCTGTGGACGCTTATCAAATGGGCTTAGTAAAACAAATTTGCGTGTCTTCAAACTCAATAGACAACGATTTTAACAAACCTTATATCGCCCTAAAGTCCGTATCTAACGCAGGCGGCTTCAGTGCAAAAGTTGAAATTGATGTTGAAATTAAAAACCGCAAAGGCGAAAGCACGGGTGTAGTTGAGCGCAAAACTTTTACTTTAAAGCAGGGCGATGATTTGTTTGAAAAATCGGGCAACCGTGAACTTTATGAGGGTTATTCAATTAGCGGAATTGACTGCACAAAAGGCTTTGAGTGTCTTGAGTTTGCAAATTCTGAAGTGGTCAAACTCGGTGAAGTTATCGGCAGCGTTGATGAAAATATTTTAAAGCGCACGCAAATATACCGCACGATTGAAGCGCACCTTGAAAAAGAAAAACGTTATCACGATAAGGGTATCAAGGTTTTATCACTGTTTTTCATTGATAGGGTTGAAAAATATCGTGCTGAAGACGGCTCAAAGGGCATTTATGCTGAAATGTTTGAAGAATGTTATGCAGAGTTGATTGAGCAACCGAGGTTTGCGGAGCTGAAAAAACGCCTCAATGGTGATATCGAAGTAGCTCATAACGGCTATTTCTCGCAAGATAAAAAGGGCAAGTACAAAGACACAAAAGGCGATACTCAAGCCGATGATGACACTTACAATACAATTATGCGTGATAAAGAATGGCTATTATCGTTCGAATGCCCCCTGCGCTTCATTTTCTCTCACTCAGCCCTTAAGGAAGGCTGGGATAATCCAAACGTGTTTCAAGTCTGCACGTTGATTGAACAAAAATCAACCTTCACCGCACGTCAAAAAGTTGGGCGAGGCTTGAGGCTTTGTGTAAATCAAGACGGCGAGAGGATTGAAGATAAAAATATAAATATTTTGCACGTTATGGCAAATGAAAGTTTTGCAGAGTTTGCCGACAAACTTCAAAAAGAAATCGAACAAGAAACAGGCGTTAAGTTCGGAGTCATCGACCTTAAATATATTATGGAACACTATGATTACACCGAAGAAGTTGAAGTTGAGCGGGAAATTTCTGAAAATGAGGCAGTGGATTTTGTTGAAACCTTAAAAGAAGCAGGTTTTATTGATAAGGACGGTCGGGTAAACAGTGAAATTGATATTGAAGAAATAGC
>Ga0209737_10001863_pt1 | contig 14875 bp, 13 predicted proteins | sample TergutCu122P3_FD_187284 | JGI IMG/M metagenome (GOLD analysis project Ga0209737, IMG submission 187284) | Cubitermes ugandensis P3 segment gut microbial communities from Kakamega Forest, Kenya - Cu122 P3 (SPAdes) (version 2) | ecosystem: Host-associated > Arthropoda: Insects > Digestive system...
AGAGAAACGTTGCGTTACGTAAGGCGGCAAACTCAGCTTCGCTGAGTTTATACGCCGCCTAAGTAACGACGTTTCTCAAGGGTCGTCGGTTGGAGAAAGCCATTATGCCCGCCGCGCCCTTAAATTATATCGATTGCTTCTTTTACTGATTTTACTCCTACTAGTTTCATGTTCTTTAAATTTTTCAATTCCTCGCAGCAGGCTGCGACACAGACTTCTGGTAATACGCAAGTAGTAAATCCCAGCTTTGCGGCTTCTTTTAGCCGGAAAGCTGGCATGCTGACGGAGCGGACTTCGCCGCTTAAGCCGACTTCGCCAAAGACTATTATTTTATCTTCTACGGCGCGGTTTTTGAAGCTTGATGCTAGTGCCATGACTATTCCTAAGTCAAGCGCTGGTTCGGTTACTTTTAGGCCTCCGGCAAGATTGACATAAGCGTCACATGATGCCATTTGTAAACCTAAGCGTTTTTCAAGCACTGCCATCAATAGGTTAACTCGGTTTAAGTCTGCCCCGGTTGCTTGTCGTCTTGGCATACCGAAATTACTTTGGCAGACTAAGGCTTGGATTTCGATTAATATTGGTCTTGTGCCTTCCATCAGGCACGCTACCACAGAGCCGCTTGCTCCTTGAGGTTTACCGGATAGCATATATTCGGAAGGGTTTGGTACTTCAACTAAACCGATGCTTTGCATTTCAAAAACACCAATTTCATTTGTTGAACCAAAGCGGTTTTTGACTCCGCGAAGTATTCGGTAAGCTGCGTGGCGGTCGCCTTCGAAGTAAAGGACGGTATCAACCATATGCTCAAGTACCCGTGGACCGGCAACCGTTCCTTCTTTAGTCACATGCCCGACAATGAAAATCGTAATCCCCAATCCTTTTGCCAATTGCAGAAGTAAGGCTGTTGATTCACGCACCTGCGAAACACTGCCTGGTGCTGATGATATATCATCGCAGAACATAGTCTGGATAGAATCAATGACAACAACATCAGGTTTTGACTTGCGGATAATATCTTCAATGATGGCTAAGTTGGTTTCGCATAAGAGTTTAAGAGATTCAGTGAATTGACCGACACGGTCAGCGCGTATTTTGATTTGCCTTAATGATTCTTCGCCTGATATGTATAATACATCGTGGGCTTCTCCTTTGACTTCACTGGTCAAACGCTGGCAGACTTGTAAAAGCAAGGTTGATTTGCCAATACCAGGGTCTCCGCCGACCAGGATTAAAGAACCGGGTACTAATCCACCACCAAGGACACGGTCCAGTTCTTCGATTCCGGTTTTGACCCGTTCTTCATTTCCAACCGAAACCTCTTTTAGGACAGTTGGTTTTACCGCACCTGTGTTTGAAGCGCTGCCACTTTTGCTGGCAGCGCTTTTATTTTTGACTATTTTTTCTTCGACAAAACTGTTCCACTCCCGGCAACCGGGACATTGACCATGCCACTTCCCGGATTCGAATCCGCAGTTTTGGCAGAAAAATGTGGTATCTTTTTTTGCCATTTCTCTCCAAATACTAATTCAATGCTTTAGTGATTTTCAATCATGGTTTTCACAACCTAGAATCACACTTTGTTTTATTATTTCACAATTTTTACCGGCACTTTACCAGCTCCGGCAAGTTCAACCGACAGGGTCAACTTTCCACTGACGTTTGTAGACATCTTTCCGATACTTTCATCGGCGATGAAAACTTCGTATTCCGCTCCTTCGGCTAATTCCGCCGTTATCTGGGCATCCTCTGCTCCTTCAACAATAAATGATATCCCCTCTTCCGACTCTTGAAATTCGTAAACACTGGTGCCCGGGACTGATTCATAAACAAACATCCCGTTCTTTTCCAGTTTGGTCATCGTTTTAAAAGTTTTGACCTTCCAAATATTGCCACCGTACTCAAAATCATCAAGTTTCGCTTTTGTTTCCAGCGTATGGTCCCCAAAATTAATTGTTCCATCAGATCCGGCATATAGTATTGCCATAGATTTTTCCTCCATATTTGTGTGTTGTATTATGGTGAGATTGCGCAGCTCGCTTCAGCGAGATGTTGGCAAGCCCGCAATGACGTGTTACTAAATATGCAATTGTGTACTAAGTATGCATTGATGTATATAGCGTTATTTTTTTACCTCGAACACCACCTCCCCCTTCGCAAGCCCGGCTCTGACATCATCCCCGGCTTTCACTTTCCCTGCTAATATTTCCTCGGCCAGTTTATCTTCAACAACTGTTTGTAAAGCCCGCTTTAAAGGTCTTGCACCCATTTTTACATCAGAATATTTTTCAACTATATGGTGCTTTAAAGCTGGACTAATACTAAAGCTGATATTCATCTGGTCTTTGCAACGGCGCCTGATATTCTCTGAAAGTAGTGCCGTGATTTGGGTCATATTTTCCTTATCTAAAGGATGGAAAACCATTATCTCATCAATCCGGTTGATAAATTCCGGCTTGAATATTTTTTTCACCTCTTCCATGACATTTTTCTTCATTTTATCGTAATCCTGCTCTTTATTGGAAGCGGCATTAAAACCTAAATTCTTCGGTTGGACGATACGCTGGGCGCCGGCATTTGAAGTCATTATTAAAATTGCATTTTTAAAACTTACCTTGCGTCCTTTTGAATCAGTAATATGTCCATCATCAAGTACTTGCAATAAAATATTGAAAACATCCGGATGGGCTTTTTCGATTTCGTCAAACAACACGACAGAGTAAGGGTTACGGCGTATTTTCTCGCTTAGTTGCCCACCATCATCAAAACCGACATAACCTGGTGGCGAACCAATCATTTTTGATACGGAATGACCTTCCATGTACTCCGACATATCGACCCGGATTAAAGCACTTTCATTACCAAACATCGCTTCCGCCAAAGCTTTTGACAGTTCTGTCTTACCTACCCCGGTCGGACCGAGGAATAGAAACGAACCAATCGGACGGTTGGGGTCTTGCAAACCAACCCGTCCCCGGCGCATCGCCCTCGATACCGCCGATACAGCTTCGATCTGACCGATGACTCTTTTATGCAAAATGCTTTCCAGTTTTAAAAGCCGTTCACTTTCTTTTTCCGCCAGCTTCTTAACCGGAATCTTCGTCCAAACGCTGGCAACTTCGGCAATCGCATTTTCATCAACGACATTTGGCTCTAGTGCACGCTTTTTTTCCAGTCGTTCTTTTGTTTTTTGATATTTTTTAATCAGGATTTTTTGGTTGTTTACTACTTCCTTAACTTGTTCAAAATTGCCCAATTTTAGGATGTTTTCGATTTGATTGTCCATTATGACGATTTCTGCCGCCAATTTTTTCATTGCTTCTGGAACATAAGTCATCCTAAGGCGCACAGCACTGGCCGCTTCATCTATTAAATCAATCGCTTTATCCGGCAGATTGCGATCGTTGATATAACGCTCTGAAAGCAATACCGCCGCTTCAATCGCATCATCAGTGATAACCGTCCGATGGTGTTCCTCATATTTAAAAGCAATTCCTTTCAAGATACGGATTGCTTCGGCAGCATTTGGCTCATTTACATTTACGGGTTGGAAACGCCGCTCCAAAGCAGCATCACGCTCAACATACTTGCGGTACTCGGTAATAGTGGTCGCGCCAATCATTTGGAGTTCACCACGTGCCAGTGACGGTTTTAAAATATTCGAGGCATCAATCGCTCCCTCCGCACCACCAGCTCCAATAAGTGTGTGTATTTCATCAAGGAATAAAATGATATTGCCGTCATCTATTACTTCTTTTATTACTTTTTTTATCCGTTCTTCAAATTCACCCCGGTATTTACTTCCAGCAATCATGCCTGACAAATCCAAAGTCAGGACACGCTTTTTTTCGACCGTAAAAGGAACATCGCCACTAACTATCCGTAAAGCAAGACCTTCCACGACCGCTGTTTTTCCTACCCCTGATTCTCCAATCAGACAGGGATTATTTTTTGTCCGGCGGCTCAATATTTGGATAACACGTTGTATCTCTTCTTCACGACCGATAATTGGGTCAAGTTTGCCGACCGCTGCCAAAGCAGTTAAATCGCGGCTATATTGGTCGATGATGCTATTGCCTTTTTTCTTGTTTGATTTTTTAAAAAGGTCTTCTTTGTATTGGGAAGCATCTTCACCAATTGAAATCAAGATATCAACATATATTTTTTGGACAGAAATATTGAGGGTATTTAATAAACGGACGGCGACATTTTCACCTTCCTTGATTATTGCCAATAAAAGATGCTCCGTGCCAACCTGCTTTGAACTAAATCGCTCCGCTTGGGCACGGGCTTCGTCTATTACTTTCATGGCGCGGGGAGAATAACCGTCCCTTGAAACCGTTGCGACCATCGAGTCAGGCGCAATAAGCTCCCGTATCATTTCAAAAACCCTGGTTTCATCAACACCATTGTCAAGTAAAACCCTGGCGGCCACGCCACTGCCTTCTTTTAGCAACCCTAATAAAATATGCTCTGTACCGATATAACCAACCCTCATCCGGGCGGCTATTTTTTCTGATAGTGCAAGAACCTTTTTAGCTTTTTCGGTAAAATCTGGGTACACGGCTTGCCTTTCTATGTCTTTACGACGACTACGGGCTGCTCCGCATTACATGCTCTCGCATCCCTAAACTATTCGGAATCCGTCCTAATCGGACTACTTCCTCATAGTTTTACGGGTTCCTAAATCATGTCTTTTCATGCAAGCATGAAAGCCATGACTTTTGAACCCTAGTCGTCTATGTTTAGGAATTCAAATTCAAACTCATCATCATCGGTCAGGAAATTTTGTGGTTTACGGGGTGGTGCCGCCTTTTCCTTGGATTCAGCGGGTTGCTCACGTTTCGGTGCCTCAACCCGTTCCGGACGTGACCCCTTATCATCTCTTTCCGCTGCTTTTAATTCACTGTCTTCAACAGGGCGGCGCGGACGTCCATTCGCTTGACCCTTGCGTTCATTTTTATTAGCATCCCCATGGGGTGGTTTTGCATCGTCACTTTCAGGTGAACGCTTTACCGGACGGTTTCCGGGGGGACGGCCATCAGGAGGACGCGGTCCTTTTTTGACTGGGACGTCTCGTCTAAGGGGACGTATTTCCATATCAGCTTCTTCATGCAAATCTCGCAACTTGAAGATAAGCACCGTTAATACCAATGCCAATATAATTATCACAACGGCTAAGATAATGATTATTGTCCTCTGCCGGTCACTTTGCTCTGCATAAAGTTTTTCGTTTGTTTGCGCAACATTGATTAATTCAAGGAATTCATCAATTTTCCACTGAGTTCCCTTCTTCCGGTCAAAGAGGAAATAATCATAACCACCGACTGCATTTTGAATATACCTGATTTCATAATCAAATTGTTCCGTAGCTGATGTCGTATTGTCTGTCGTGCTTCCATCATTTACATCATCACCATTAGTATCCCCAACATCAGGAAAATCATCTCCGGTATCAATTATGTCACCGGGAGTGATGAAGTCAGAGCGGACGAAACCAATTATATCACGGTCACCAACCGTAGCTTCCAAGCGGTACCATACCCGTCCGGTAGAATCTGTTGCTTCTCCGGTAAGGATGACGGAAGTCCCTCTTTGGATGGAAGCAACTTCACTATGATTGGTCGAAGGACCACTGCGGACACGGACACTTGATGCACTTATGGTTGCATCCTGACGGGGAATCGGCTCGGCATCACCTGTTGTACCGCTTCCCGGTACATCTCCAATAACCCTTCCCATATCACTACGGATATATCCAAAATTATCACCCGAAATCCTGACTCTATACCAGACATTTCCTGCCGAATCAGTATCTTGACCTACAATTTCGTATTTTTCACGAATACTGGCACTGCCGACTGATGCACTGCTTGTGCTTGCCGAAGCGCGAATATTGACATTATCATTGGTTAATTCAAATTCAGAGGCATGGGCGGTAAGCATAAAAACCCATAATGAAGCGAGAACTACATGCAAAATCAATATTCTTCTAAACATTTTTTTCATTACTGTACTCCTTTTTGAAAAGTAATAATTATTCTCTTTTGAAACGTTTAACACCTTCATCACCTTTTTCGCCTTTACCGAAGCCTCCTTTGATATTAGAACGACGAACATCTTCTTCATATGCTTTGTGGTACGAGGCTTCGCATTTTTGGCAAACCCGCCCTGAGCGGATATTTACCCCGCAGACATCACAAACCATAAAGGTTTTGGAATCTTTGGTGATTTCAAAGCGCCCATCCCTTACCATATTAGTTAGTGATTTGCGTGATACCCCTGTCGCTTCAGCGATTTGGTAAACATTTGCACCTGGTTGTTCTTCAATATAATTGCGGGCTTTGCCATAGTCGTCATGATCAATATGATTACAATCTTCACATTTGTATTGTCCAAGCCCCCTAAAAACCATTATACCTTCGCATTTCTCGCAAAGTGCAGGGCGGTTCAAATCCGATAAATTCAATCTTGGCATTTTTTACCCTCTCCCACTTATAGTGGGTTCCCACCTATGGTGGATTCCTACCTACGGCAGATTTTCATTTTAAAACTCTTCCGATATCATTTCGTTTATATTTGTTGTCAAAATGCACCCATTCTGTTGCTTGATAAGCTTTTTCCCGTGCTTCTAACAAATCGGCACCAAGTGCAGTTATGCCTAATACCCTTCCGCCATTAGTGACAACCGTGTCATTAATGCGGGAGGTACCGGCATGGAAGCAAAAATAGTCATTTTTTCCGGTAAAATTTTCAAGTCCGCTAATCTTTAGACCTTTATCATAGTGTAAAGGGTAACCTTGTGATGCCAATATAACACATACAGCCGCGTCATCACTAAATTTCAAGTCAATTTCATCAAGTTTTCCATCAATGCAAGCTTCAAAAACAGTAACCAAATCATTTTCCAGCCGTGGAAGAACCACCTGAGTTTCCGGATCCCCGAAACGGGCATTATATTCCAATACCTTCGGTCCTTTTTCGGTAAGCATCAACCCAAAGAAAATGATGCCTTTAAATTCCCTGCCTTCACTTCGCATTGCATCAACAGTTTTTTGATAAATATGTTCCTTGCAAAATTTATCTACTTCATCCGTATAAAACGGGCTGGGTGAAAAAGTGCCCATCCCCCCGGTATTAAGTCCGGTATCATTATCCCCGGCGCGTTTGTGGTCCTGAGCCGAAGACATCAATTTTATCGTTTTCCCATCAACGAACGATAGTACCGAAACTTCATGTCCGGTCAGATATTCTTCTATCACCAACCGATTTCCTGCCGACCCAAACTGTTTCTCTTCCATAATCGACTTTACCCCGGCATTTGCTTCGGTTAGGTCATAACAAATCAAAACGCCTTTACCCACTGCCAGACCATCGGCTTTTAATACTATGGGAAAATCGGCTTGCTTTAAATATTCGTAAGCTTCTTTGGCATCATCAAAAGTAGCATATGCTGCTGTCGGAATGCCGTATTTTATCATCAAATCTTTTGAAAATGACTTACTTCCTTCTAACATGGCGGCGGCTTTTGTCGGACCAAAAACACGGAAACCGGCATCGGTAAGCACATCACTTAATCCACCAACCAAAGGGTCGTCAGGTGCAACAACAATCAGGTCGGGGGATATTTCCATTGCTATTTCAGTTATTTGCGCAAAATTCATTACATCTGCCGGAAAACACTCGGCGATTTCTGCAATTCCGGCATTTCCGGGGGCACAAAAAACTTTATCTACTTTTGGACTTTTTAGAAGTGTGGTAACTATCGCATGTTCGCGGCCACCGCCGCCGATTACTAATATTTTCATGAAAAACCCCTAAGCGTCCCAAAGGGACGGTTTGTTGCCATCATATCTATCGCCTGCGGCAAAATAACCCACTCCGCCTGCTCCATTACTCTTTTTTGAAGAATCTCCGGCGTATCATCCGGCAAAACTTCCACTGCTTTTTGTAAAAAAATCGGTCCTGTATCTACACCGCCGTCAACGAAATGGACCGTCGCCCCGGTGATTTTCACTCCCCGTTCAAGTGCTTTTTCATGAACCGTTAAGCCATAGTACCCCACCCCGCAAAAGGAAGGGATAAGGGATGGGTGGATATTAATTATTTTTCCTTCATACTTAGCGAGGACAACATCCGGAACTTTGACAAGAAAACCACTTGTCACAATTAAATCAGGTTCCATCAAAACTATCTGTTCATATAGCTTTTGATGAAAATCCTCACGGTCGACAAAATCTTTCGGTGAAATGCAAACAGCCGAAATACCGTGCTTTCTTGCCCTTTCCAAGGCAAATGCATTACGGTTATTTGAAATGACGCCTGTTATTTTCGTATTTCTGATTGTGCCGTTTTCGATTCCATCAATGACAGCTTGGAGATTGGTACCACCACCGGAAACTAAAACGACTACTTTCAAATTTTCCCCTTTTAAATCAGACATAATCTGTCCTCATCAGTTTCGCCGTCACAAGCAATTACTTGCCCAACGTGATAGGCTTTTTCCCCGGCAGTTTCTATTGCTTTGATAGCTTTTGAAATATCATCCCCCGCTACCACAATCACCATGCCCAAACCCATATTGTAGGTATTGTACATAATTTTTTCCGTGATATTGCCGGTTTCCTTAATCAAATCAAAAATAGGGGGTACTGGATAACTATCCTTTTTGATTTCCGCTCCGATTCCCTTTGGTAACATCCGTGGTATGTTTTCGTAAAAACCGCCACCGGTAATATGACTGCATCCTTTGATAGTGACACCGCTGTCAGTTACGTTTTTTAGTGCTTTCACGTATATCTTTGTCGGTTCCATCAAGGTCTCGCCAAGTGTTTTCCCTAGGCATTCATAGTATGTATTCAAACCTTCCGGGGTTATCTCAAAAATTTTGCGAATCAAGGAAAAACCATTGCTATGTACCCCTGATGAAGAGATACCGACGATAGCGTCACCCGGCTGGATATTCGCTCCGGTGATAAAATCCTTTTCGTCAACTACCCCAACCGCAAAACCGGCAAGGTCGTACTCTTCTTCCGGCATCATGTCAGGATGTTCGGCAGTTTCCCCACCGATTAAAGCTGCTCCTGCCATTTTGCATCCTTCAGCGACACCTTTGACAATGGCGGCGATTTTTTCGGGAAAATTGCGTCCGCAGGCAATATAATCAAGGAAAAACAGGGGTTCACCACCCGCGCAGACGATATCGTTTACGCACATTGCCACGCAGTCTATGCCAATCGTATCATGTTTGTCAAGGATAAAAGCGAGTTTTAACTTAGTCCCGACACCATCGGTACCGGAAACAAGGACAGGGTTTTCCATCTTCTGGATGGCTTTAAGGGAAAAGGCACCCGAAAACCCTCCAAAGCCACCAAGGACTTCGGGACGGAAGGTGCTTTTTACATAGTCTTTCATTAATTCGACTGATTTGTACCCGGCTTCGATATCGACACCGGCGGTTTTGTAGTCCATAAACTCCATTCTATCTGCTTCAGCAGACATTCAAATCAAGGTCATGAAAGATTTGTCTTTCATGTTTGCCTTTAAACTTAGCTTGTATTTTGTTTCACGTTAGACTTGCTTTAGCATTTATTGTTCTTAGAGAGCACTATATATTGTGGTTTTTTTATCTGATTCATTTTTATTCTACTAGATATCTTTGCTCATTGCAAGGAAAAGGTGTTAAATAATTATAAATTTATTATTAATTCGTAATGGCGACACATAGTGCATTATTTAATTCTTCACACCCTTCCAATGCGAATTTTGCATCGGAAAAAATAGCGATTTCATCTCCTGACTTGTGTTTTACTATTATTTCCCCAAGCTCGTCATAAGGTATTGTGATATCAGTATGGCAGTGAAAATACGCTTTATCTGCATCATTTTTACGTTTTATCGATATCTCATTATCACGGGCAACGATTTCCTTCCCATCAGGATTAAAGACTTTGATTTCTTCTGCATGGGCGTAACAGGTATCACCGAAGGCAAAATGCGGTCCGGTTTTCTCGGCAATCAAAATTGGGAAGCGGTCAGCAATGTCATATTTTTTCCCCACCATATAAGCGGTGGTATTTGTCCCAATCGCAAACTCACCAATCGGCAGGCTGTCATGGTGGAAAAGGATGTTTTCCTTGATAAATTTTTTATTTTCGACTGGTGATGCAAAATTTGCACAAGTATAATCAGTAACCATACCGTCTTTTACGGTCAGGGTTAAGTCCTTGTATTCCAATCCATCCAAAAAAACGCGGGTAACATGCAGGATTCCGTTAGTACCTTTTAGCTTTGGTGAGGTAAAAATTTCACCAACAGGGATATTTACATCGGCAACACAATTCTCAAAATTCGTTTGTTTTGCCGGGTCGCTAAGTTCTTGTAGGGTAATCACTAAGTTGGTTTTATTTTCCCCCCGTCCGGTAACTTTTACATATTCCGCTTGGTCAAGGCAGTCGATAATCGTCTGCTGGATATCACGATACAAAACATAGTCCAATGTATTCAAGGTAATTGTTTCGTCAAAAATTTCGGTAAAGCGCGTCCCAATCCCGGGGGTTGGGAATGCAATAATTGTATAACTATACTCTTCCCTTGGAATATAGCGGTTTATAATTTTATCAGCTTTTGTCATATATTGAAGTTGAATTTTTTGCTGCTCCTCAGATAGTTTATAGGCTTCATCTTTGTATATCGGTGTCGGGGGTAGTTCGCCAAAACCCATCACTACAGCCGGTCCCGCGTATAGTTTTGCTTCGTTTTCGATATTCTGATAAGCTTTTTCCAAGGCTTTAAGTCGGGCTTCGCTAAATTTTGGGTTATAGAATAATGCCCGGTCATCTTTATGGTCAAATTCATATTGTTTGTTCGCATATGCGCCAAAATATCCGCGCCGGTTGACACTCCGCCCTTCTATTACTGACAAACCTGTTCGGATGAAAACACTTTTTAAGCCGATAGCAGTAAAATTTTCGACTGCTTTACGAATCATCCGTTCGAATCCCAGTTCATAGCGGATTTCGGCTATTCCTTTCTTACTTATGTCCTTGCCGGTTACGGTAAACCCCATCCGGTAACCTTCCGTAAAAGTGTCTGCCATCAGTTTAATTCTTTCTTCCGGCAGTGAATTAAGATGTCTGGCAATTGCCAACTCATTTTCCGTGATGTATTCGCCAAAATAATATAGGTAACGTAAATCGTTTAAGTCGCTGTCCCCAAGCGTTCCGAAGGAACGGTTTATAATACGCTTGGCAAATTCGTTTTTTGTGGTCTTTTGGTTGATTTCTTCTTCCGTGACGGTTTCAATGTTTTTGAATATAAAATCGGAGATAATGGCATATAACTCATCATATGAGGGGGTGTTATTTTTACTATCTTGGGTGGCGGTGGCAAAAGCTTCGTATATTTTTGTAAAAAGTTCTAAGCGTATCAGCATTGAATCAAGGCGTTTTTCATGGGCATAGGCTATCAAGCTCCGCAGCTCTATATATAGGAAGGAAAAGAGTTTTCCTATTTCATTTCCACATGATTTAACTGCATATGTGGGGTTGGCATAACTTTTTTCGTAGTTTTCCGGTAAAATATCGGTAAATAAAGTTTTATTACGTTTTGCAAGTTCGTCGATACCGGCTTTGTATATCTCGCCGCTTTTAACAAATTCGTATTGTTCAATAACGGTTGCCAGGAAGGTGGCGGTGCGTTTGAAGTAAGCGATATAGGGGGGTGGGATACTAATTTCATTAGGTTCATTAGTGAGTTGGGTGATTTTTTCTTTAAGAAGTAAATATTTGTTTGTCATTTTTGCTCCTGTTTTAGTTTCCTGAGTAAATAATGAAGCCTATTATTCCGGCGGCGATTGTGTTTAAGAGTACTCCGATTCTGGGAAAAAGATGATATTTTTCTTTTTCGAAGAGTCCGATAATTCCTAATATGATGCCTGTCAATGAAAAAATAGCAATAATCAGCATGGTAGCGGCATATCGTTCCGGCACTTCACCGTTTCGTAAAAATGAAAAGTAGACAATAAGAATCAGGGTTATTATTGAAATAATCCCCAGAACTGTGGACATTATGCCTTTTTTGGCATTGTCCCTTTTAGTGAAGATGTATTTTCTGCTCATTGTGTTTTATGCTCTATTAAAATAGTAATTTTGACTTTCCGGCAAGTAGTTTTGCTCCGCCGATGATGAGGATAACTCCGGTGGCGATGCCGAGGATGATGGTGATGACGCCGATGGTGATGCCGGCGGCACCGGTAGCATTCATGAGCTTGTAAGTTTTTTCTTCCATTTTCATTCTCCTGGGTTTTTAGTTGATACAATGAGCAAGATGGATAAATATACTTCAAAAGCCGAATGTTGGAAATGTCGGCACTAGGTTTCGTACCTCAGAAACCGTAGTACCGCTACATTTCCACCATAGCGAGAGCGGTCGGCGTTGAAATATATTTATCCAGCTTGCGGGGTTGACTACACAAGTTTTACTCCGCAAGTCGGATATAATTCAATGCAGGGTTTACTCCTAAAGGTTTACTCCGCAAGTCGTATATATATATTTCAACGCCGACCGCTCTCGCTATGGTGGAGATGTAGCGGTACTAAGGTCGTAAAGGACACGACCTAAGGACCGACATCTCCAACATTCGGCTTTTGAAGTATATATATCCGCCTTGCTCATTCAGATGCTATATTTCTCTATAGGGAAGACCGCCCTTGGTCGTCCGCTTTATATGCCGTATTGTTTATAATATTCATCCAATGCATTCTTTATCGCATCATCTACATAGATTGTACCAGCGATTGGTTGATTATACAAGTATTCTGTTACCTCTGCCATTGTGACGATGGCGCGGGCTTCAATATTGTACTTCTCTTTTATCTCGGTCAGAGCTGATTTTTCACCTTTACCTCTTTCCATCCGGTTTAACGAAACCATTAAGCCAATGACACTAATGTCAGCTTGCGCTTTGATGATGGGATAAGTTTCATCGATGGACTGCCCTGATGTCGTGACATCTTCGATTATGACAACCTTGTCACCATCGTTCAATTTGCTCCCTAAAAGGATGCCGGTATCACCGTGGTCTTTGACTTCTTTGCGATTGGCGCAGTAACGTACTTCTTTGCCAAACAATTCACTGATGGCGATGGTAGTAGCGACTGCAAGTGGGATTCCTTTATAAGCTGGACCAAATAGGACATCAAAATCCAAGCCAAATTTTTCATTGATGGCGCGGGCATAGTATTCACCCAACCGTTTAAGTTGGCTTCCGGTTACGTAAGCCCCGGCATTCATGAAGAAGGGGGACTTGCGCCCGCTTTTTAAAGTGAAGTCACCAAATTTCAGGACTTGGCTTTCAATCATGAAGTTGATAAATTCTTTTTTGTATGATTCCATTTGTTTATTCCTTCCCTACCTCGAACTCCAGCGTCCCACGTTCTGCCCCATTCACTATCAACGTCACCGCATGAGTACCGGGATAATGTTTGCGTACACTAACATCGGCAAACGAATGCTTTTTCGTGTAAGCTTTTTTCGTCTTTGCTTTAAATGAACTTTCGGAGATTTGAAATATCTTACGGTTTTTTTTGCCGTTAGCTTTCACATAATCAATGCCATATTCCAGCCTGACTTTCATCGCATCTGCTACGGCTATTGTAAATGAAAAAGACATATCATCGCCAATCATAATGTTTAGTGTATCAACTGTGAAATCGCTTACTTCCACCGAAGTTGCATCATCATAGCCGAAAATCGCCAGTACATCACGATTGCCTTTTTTTAATAATGTTCTACAGCCATGCTTGACTATCCAGTTTGTTTCGGCATTTTCCCCGTACCACTCCTTGGCAAGTTTGGCAACCAGGTCGGGATGGTTTTTGGAGATATCATTGAGATTATTGGCAACACTTTTCCGTACATATAGTGACGGGTCAGTTTTTAATTGCATTAGGATGGGTAAAATTGGGGAGGGGTCGGCTTTCAGGTTCGGTAAGACTTGTCCCCATGGAAGTAAGGGGCGGCAACCTTCACTTGATAAACGGCGGACATGCTCATTTTCATGTTGTGACCATTCATACATCTGCGCCATCATTTTTTCTTGATGGTTGATGATAAAGGGTCTGACGGCAAATTCGGCAGAACCGTATTGCGTATATCTTGCCAAGGCCGCCATCGATAAATCCCAGTATTTTTCATCAAAGCCATACATTTCTACATAGGTCGGAAATATTAAGCAGAAAAAACCATCGCTGTTTAATTTGATTACTCCATCAAGAATTGAAAGAGCTTCTTCGTAATCTGTTGGTAAAAATTTATGTAAGGTAACGCAGATTTTATTACCCCTCGCTTTTAACTCAAGGCTCTCCCAGGTATCATCCATCGTGGTTTTTACAAACTCATCAACCGGAAATGGCTCATATACCTTTTTCACACATACGGCAAATTCCGTCAGTGTTTCCTTGTTAATCATGTTTTTGAATGCTTCACCCATGTATTTTCACAATTTCCTTTAATTTCATCGCCGTATCAACTGCTTCATCAAGCGTATCAGCTACAACAGTATAATGCCCCATTTTTCTGCCTGTTTTCGACATGGGTTTGCCGTAAAAATGAACTTTTACGTTCGGATATTTACGATAAGCTTCTAAAAGTCCGGTAATTTTTGCCGCGCCGTCACTTTCGCCTAACAGATTCACCATAACCGTGGGTTGAATAAGTTCGACTTTACCGAGCGGTAGGGCTGTAATTGCCCTTATATGATTTTCAAACTGGTCGGTGAAGCAACCCTCAATGGTATAATGTCCGGAATTATGCGGACGCGGCGCGATTTCATTTACTCCGATATCGCCGTTTTTATAAACGAACAACTCTATGC
>Ga0209737_10001864_pt1 | contig 14874 bp, 12 predicted proteins | sample TergutCu122P3_FD_187284 | JGI IMG/M metagenome (GOLD analysis project Ga0209737, IMG submission 187284) | Cubitermes ugandensis P3 segment gut microbial communities from Kakamega Forest, Kenya - Cu122 P3 (SPAdes) (version 2) | ecosystem: Host-associated > Arthropoda: Insects > Digestive system...
TACTACAGCGCCTTGACGGCGTGCGTCTGCCGGTTCAGGCCGTGCTGCATCAGGTCTTGGCGCATGCTGCCTGCGATACAAAAGATGCGGCCTTATGTACTGAAATTTGCTATGGCACCTTACGCACGGAAATCCGCCTGCACTGGATACTGACGCGATTTCTCAAAAAGCCTGCAAAATTGCCGCCCCACATGCGCCGGGTACTCCTTGTGGCCGTGTATGCGCTGCTGTTTCTGGAGATGATGCCCGAGCACGCAATTGTAGACTGGGCAGTGGAAAGCGTGAAACGCGTACACGGGCCGACGTTGGCTCGCGTTGCCAATGCCTGTCTGCGTGCCGTTTGCCGCGAAGATGCTGCGCCGCTGGACTACGACTATTACCATGCCGCCGGCCAGGACGAGATGGAAAGGCAATCCGTGTATTACTCCCTGCCTCTTTGGATAGTCAGGCTGTGGCATGCGGGCTATGGGCCTGCCAAAACAGCTTTGTTATTGGTGAAAAGTGCGACGCGCCCGGCAGCAGGTCTGCGTCTCAACAGGCTTCGGACAGGCTGGGAGGAGCTTGCGCGGCAGCTCGAAAACTCTGGAGGGCTCCGACTAGCACCTGCCTGCTTTGCCGTGCCGCCGGAGAAGCGCGCGCAGCTGGAAGAACGCTGTTCTCTCAGTGTTCTCCTGGCAGAAGGGCGCCTCTCCCGGCAGAGTGCGGCATCTCAACTTGCCTTGGATGCACTTGAACCAGGCACATGGCCTGATCCGGTCTGGGATGCCTGCGCCGGGCAAGGCACAAAAAGCTGTGCTCTGCTTGAGTTTGGCAAGGATGTCTATTTGGCTTGCGATACGCATCTGCCACGCCTACGGCGCATTGCCGGCGAATGCCAACGTCTGCGCCTTCCGGCACCTCTTGTCATCCAAGCGTCCGCTCTGCGCCCGCCCTTGCGTCGCAAAGCCAGAGTCATTCTTCTGGACGTGCCCTGTTCCGGCCTCGGCGTATTGGCGTCCAGACCAGACATCCGTCGACATAGAAAAACAGAACATGTTCGTGAGGTGCTTCATCTCCAGGCGGCTATGCTGGAGACAGCCTATGCCGAACTCACTTGTGGCGGGCATATAGCCTATATTAGCTGCGCCCAAAATCCGGCTGAAAACGAGGAACAAATCCGTACCTTTCTCAACCGCCACCCGACCGCCGTGCTTTCGCATGAATGGAACAGTCCCGTCGAAAATGAATTGGTGGAAGGCATGTACGCCGCATTGCTGGTGAAGCGTTATGGGGACTGAAATATGCACAGTGCACGTTTCACGGGAAACACAGGTTTATACCAAGTTGTAACTAACCGGGATGCAACTAGGCTGCTGCCAAAGGCAGCAGCCCGCCGCGAAAGCATAGTCGGTACTCACTGCCGCCATTACGTGCCTGAGCTGGCGTGCTTACAATATTCAAGCCCGTTTGAATGCAATTTTGTATTACAGAAGCTTCTTCACTTCCCAACCGTGGTCCCGGGCATACTGATCGAGCTGGTTGCCGCCAAGGGCGCAGGAATGGGCATATACGCGCGCCTGATCCAGAAGATCTGCAAATGCTTGAAAATCTTTCAATGAAGTACCAAGAATTTCATCGCGCATCTGCTGGCGCAGTTCATCCGTAAGGCCCGTCAGCCAGCGCACGAGCGAGGCCGCGCCTTTGGCGTCAGGCAGCATGTAGGCATCTACATCGCCGATTGCCCCGACTATGGCGCGTGTGAGTTCACGTTTATCAAGTCTGAGCGCCCGCAGATAGTCTGCCGCGCCGTTGTAAACCCCAAGCGTGCGGGCTATGTTGGGATCACGGTAGGAGAGGAAGGTAAGTATGCCGCTAAGGCGATCAAAAGCGCAAAAGGCTCCGTATGCTCCGCCCTGGACACGAACGTGATCCCATAGATAGGCCATGCGCAGGTGGCGCAGGATGACGTTGATGGAACCGTGGTAGTTGTAACCGAGCGCAAACAGGTTAGCAGCCTTTCCTACGTAATTGACTTGAGCAGGAACACAGAGTGCTTCTGCAGAAGGCAGAGGCGGGCAAAGCCAGTCATCAGCCGCCATGGCGTCATGATGCGGCAGCTGGGCACAAAATGTTTTTGCCAGAGGCTCGATATGCGTTGCAAGCTCAGCAGAGCAGGTAAGACTCAACAACGCGCCGTTGCTTTGCGCCACCATATTATGTAAATTTTGCAAATCCTGGCGACAATTCTCCCACTCCGCGGCAAGCGTTTCTGCACGTATTCGGATGGTGTCCAGGTACGCAACGCCACTACTGAGTTCGGCAAGCCATGCTGCAACATGGTAGCGGGCGCGCAGGCGGACGGATACCATAGAATGTCCCGACGGCACTAAGGAATGCTCCAGACGGGCCTTTTCTTCAAACAGCATCTGGGCGAAGCGCTCCCTGTCGCTGAAGTCGGGTTCCAGCACAACTTCTTGCAGTAGCTCGAACAGATCATCAAGCTTATCACGCGTTGCCTTTGCCTGTACGGACAGGAATGCCTGAGCGCCGCGCTGTTTCAGACTGGCGGAAAAGAAAGGATGCGCATCCAGGCCACCGGTTTTGGCCGCTATTGCTTTACCGAGTACCGCAAAGTCCCGGCGTTTTGTGCCCATTTCTGTCAAGGCACGGGCAAAGAGCGGCACGAGGGGAATAAGGCGTTGCGGCGCGGCGTGCAATGGCAGCAGCAGCTCAAGATAGGCGATGCCCGAGGTGTCGATATCATGAAATAACAAAGGCGTAGAACCAAGGCGCCGTTCTTCAAGCGGTATGAGCGTATTGCGTTTTGGCAAATCCGCAAGCTCCAGGCTAGGTATGGCGGCCAAGGCCTCCGGACTGTCAGGCGTTGCCTGGAGGGCGCGCAGTTTTTGCGTACCGGCAATAAGCGCTGTACGTTCTTCTACCGTGCTGCGCGCATATACTGCATGCACGCGGGCGTTTTCAGCTTCTTCGCGGCGCTTTGCCAGCGTAGCGTCTGGCGTCAGCAGCACAGTGGCGCGGTGGCGGTTCTCAAGCAGCCACGTCGTGATAAGCGTTTCAAAAAGCTTTTCGCCTTGGGCGAGCCGTTGCTTGATAGAGGCCAAAGGGGCTTCATAACAAAGCGGCGCCAAAGGGTCTCCGTCATAGAGCCACGTGGAAAGGCTACGCACCATGGCTGCAAGGCCCCGTGGGAAGCGGCCGCTGTTGTTTTCACGCAGGGCGAATTCTGCGCTGTTGACGGCGGCTTCAATGGCATCCGGATCAATGCCTCCCTCCGCAAGCTCGGACAGGGTGTCGAAAATCAAATTTTCCACCGCTGTATAGGCCGCAGCGTCAATGCCCTTGAGACCGATGGAAAAATACATCTGTTGCAAATCAGTCTCAAGGCCCACACCGGCAAGATCTTCTCCCATTCCGGATTCAATCAGCGCGCGACGCAAAGGAGAACCAGGCAGGCCGAGCAGGACGTGTTCCAGCATTTCCAGGGCAAGTCCTTCTTCGGTCCTGACACTTTCACAGAGCAGCCAGTTCACGGTAAGCATGGCGCGCGTTTCGTCTTCGCCTGCGGCATAGGCATGTTCAATCAAGCGAGGAATATCACGGCGCGGCTGCAGGGGAATATTCGAATCCACAGGTGCGGCGGAAAACCGGCGCAGCTCCTTGTCTAATCGTTCCAGGCGGCGTTCTTCTGGATCATCCCCCCAAAAAAAGAAGCGGGCGTTCGAAGGATGGTAAAAGCGGACATGGAAATTCTTAAAAGCGTTGTACGTAAGCTGCAAAATGCTTTCCGGTTCGCCTCCAGAGTCAAGTCGGTACAGCATGTCCGGGAAAACGGCCTGTTGGGATTGCTCGCCCAATACGGATTCGGGCGAGGAGTACACACCCTTCATTTCGTTGTAGACGACGCCTTTGTAGACCCAGGGTGCGCCTTCTTCTGCCGCAACATGCCAACCTTCCTGTCGGAAGATGTTTTCCGTGATATGCGGATGGAAGACCGCGTCCAGATAAACGTCAATGAGATTATAAAAGTCTTGTAAATTAGCGCTTGCCACAGGATAACAAGTTTTGTCCGGAAAGGTGAAGGCATTCAAAAAGGTTTGCAGGGATCCCTTGAGCAATTCAACAAAGGGTTCACGGGTTGGAAAACGTTCGGAACCGCAGAGTACGGAATGTTCTAAAATATGCGCCACACCGCTTGAATCAGGCGGCGGCGTACGGAAGCTAACGCCAAAACATTTGTTTTCATCGTTATTACAGATAGAAAGGAGTTCTGCATTCGTTGCGAGGTGCCGCCATATACGGGCTGTGCCGGAAAGTTCCTGCGCTGTTTTTTCGCGCATGAGTTCAAAACCGTGAAGCTGCATAGGCGCTCCTGAATGTGCGCTTCTCGGCCATGGGCCATAGGTGCTTCGGTACGCAATGCAGATATGGTGAGGCGGGAAAATGAGCTAGCTGTTGGCGGCTTTCAGCGTTTGCTCAACCATGTCAATGGCAGACTCAGCCTCGGCACTTAGGCCGCACAAGCTGCGCACCGCCAGCATGAGCATGTCGAATTGCAGCACCATTTCCGCATTGCCGTTGTGAATGACGCAACGATCACCCAACACGGACAGGCGGTAGGCGCGACGTTGCCGGTCTTCTCCGTTGTGGCTGACAATATAATAAATATGTTCATTTGTGTCAGCCACATAGAGTTTTTGCCGGGTAAGAGTTATATGCTCTTCATCGTACCAGGAACACTCGGCAAAAAGTCGGCCCCGGAAAAAGATATCAGGGCCATTGTCATGTTTGAGGCTGACATCTTCCATATTACTGCGTCCTGTTTCAGCCATTGCTGTATCCTCCTGCGACACACAAGAACCTGTATTAATCGAGTAGTTTCAGTTGAGTAGGCGCAGTCATTTCTTTTTTCTCATGTTGTGGCAACGGCGAAGGCGTTCTCATTGGAGGCTGAGGCACCTCGCCGTTGCCAAACAGATCGGATCCGCCACGCGCCGTCCAAAACGCCTGCAAATCCGTTCGGGAAATGCGGTATTCCCTGCCGAGTCGCGCCGCGTATAATGTACCATTTTTTATTGCGCGCCGTAATGTTTCTGCGTGACAACTCAAAAGGGCAGCTGCCTCCGCCAACGTGAACGTGGTCTTGGACATCCGCATTCCACCTTGACCTGAATGTTCGCATACCAATCAACTCTTGTCAACACATGCATGCTTAAAATGGCAATATATAAATCTAAGTGCTCGACAATAACTATCTATCTTGTTATTCGACCCAGTTCGACAAAAGCAGCGTACTATAGCAAGTGTTCTACTGCTCTGGAAGGGTGAACTGCCACAGCCTTAACGCGGGAGTATCCCTGGCGTGGATTGACATCATAGCGGTATAATCTCTGTGATCAGGCTTCACCTTTCGAGCGTTTCCTGATAGCTTGCGGTTATCGGCATGCTGAATAATGAGGAGTAAAGCATGAAGGTTATCATTTTGTGTGGCGGCAAGGGCACCCGCTTGCGTGAAGAAACGGAATTCAAGCCAAAGCCAATGGTGGAGATCGGCGGACTTCCGATCATCTGGCATATAATGGCGCGCTATGCACGTTTCGGCTTCAAGGAGTTTATTTTGCCCCTCGGCTACAAGGGTGAGGTAATTAAGCAGTATTTCCGCGACTATAAGCTGCGAAATACAGATTGCACTGTGGACCTGCGCACAGGCGACTGTTCGCTACACGAAGGCGCGGCTGAATCTGACTGGCGGGTAACCATGTGCGACACGGGGCAGGAAACCTTCAAGGGCGGGCGCATCAAACGCGTTGCCCGGCATATTGATACCGAGCATTTCATGGTGACCTACGGCGATGGCGTCGCTGATATAGACATTAACAAGCTTATAGACTGCCACATGAAAACGGGAACGATAGGCACCTTTACAGGCGTGCGCATGCCGTCGCGTTTCGGCACCGTCAGAACCGATACACGGGGAAACATTCTTTCCTGGGAAGAAAAGCCGGTGCTGAATGAGTATGTCAACTGCGGCTTCTTTGTTTTCAAACGGGAGTTTCTTGGCTATTTAAGCGAGGACGAAAGCTGCGACCTGGAGAAAGAGCCACTGGAGCGCCTAGCTAGGGAAGGACAACTTTCCATGTATCAGCATGTCGGCCTGTGGCAGTGCATGGATACCCTGCGCGATGTCCAGGCTTTGAACGCCATGTGGGACAAAGGTCAGGCCTTCTGGATCTAGACTCAATAACAATGCGGAATAATTTTATGTTTTCAAATACATACAAGGACAAGCGGGTTTTCGTCACCGGACATACGGGTTTTAAAGGTTCATGGCTGACGGCTTGGCTTGTGAGCCTTGGCGCGCAGGTTGCGGGTTTTGCAGATCGCGTGCCCACAGAGCCATCGAATTACACGGTTCTGAGACTTACAGATCGGGTATGCGACATGCGCGGCGATGTGCGCGACCGCAGTGCGATTTTTACCGCAATACGGGATTTTGCGCCGGACATGGTTTTTCATCTTGCAGCTCAAGCCTTGGTGCGAGCCTCCTATCAGGAGCCAGCTTTCACCTTTGAAACCAATGTCATGGGCACCATGAACGTTCTGGAAGCGGCCCGCCATGCTCCTTCGGTCAAGGCTGTCGTCTGCATTACAAGTGATAAATGCTACCGCAACGACGAATGGATCTGGGGATACCGCGAGCAGGATCATCTGGGAGGTGAAGACCCTTACAGCGCTTCCAAGGCCTGCGCTGAACTTGTTGCGCATGCGTATTCCAAATCGTTTTTTAAGGATGGCCCGGCTTGTGCGACAACACGGGCCGGCAACGTCATCGGCGGCGGAGATTGGGCATCGGACCGCATTGTGCCGGACTGCGCGCGGGCCTGGTCCGTTGGTAGCGCTGCGCAAATCCGCAATCCACATGCTACCCGGCCCTGGCAACATGTGCTTGAGCCGCTTTCAGGCTATCTGTGGCTGGGAGCGCGACTCATCGGCGAGGCGCAAGGCCCCCGCCCACTGGCGGGCGAGGCGTATAATTTCGGCCCGGCAGCGGATGCGAACCATACCGTGGCCGAGGTGGTGGACGCTCTTGCCATGCACTGGCCAGGCTTTCGCTGCGAGATGGATCGCGCTTGCACTCCGGGAATGCAGGAATGCACCCTGCTCAAACTATGTTGCGACAAAGCGCTTGCCTGCCTCGGTTGGAAAGCAACCCTAAATTTTGAGGAATGCATCCGCTACACGGCGGAATGGTACAGGGCCTATTATGCCACGGACAAGCCGGACATGCTTGCCTTCACTCTCGGGCAGATATATGCCTATACCGTTGCCGCCGAAGCCAGGGGATTGCCGTGGACCGGATGATCACGCAGAGCTTGACGCTTGATGCGGGAGGCATTGCAGGCGTTGCACTGCAAGAGCTTTCCGCTATCCCCGCTGAGGGCGGCCCAGTTTTGCGCATGCTCAGGCACGATTGGCCTCTTTTTTTGGGCTTTGGCGAACTGTATTTTTCCGAGGTGCTGCCGGGTGCGATCAAGGCCTGGAAGCTGCACAGCCGTCAGACGCAGCATCTGGCTGTGCCAGTGGGACGGCTGAAGCTGGTCATCTACGATCCCAAACCAAACTCGGCCAGCTTCGGCCAGGTCCAGGAATATATTCTGGGCAGGCCGGACTGTTATCGGCTGTTGCGCATTCCGCCAGGTCTCTGGTACGGCTTTGCGTCGATCAGCCGCGAAAAAACCCTGATATGCAATTGCGCGGATCTGCCGCATGACCCGGCGGAATCTACGCGCATAGCCTGGGATTCTCCCGATATTCCCTACAGATTTACGTTGTCTGATGAAAGTGAATAAGGCGTTTTGTTATTAAGAAGGAAAACACCATGAAATACCTTGTCCGTTTTTTTGTCCCTGCCATGCTCGTTTGCGCCCTGTTCATGCTGAACGCCTGCGGCTCAGGCAGCACCGTTCGACTCTTACACCGTCCGGCGGATGCGCCGCAGATTCCTGCATCTACGGCTCCGAGCATCGCCATCGTGCAGCTTAAAGATACCAGATCCAACGCGTATATCGGCGTCCGACGCGACAGCACGCCTTTTATTCCCAACGGCGCCGTGCCTGAATGGGTAACCCAGTCGCTTGCCGAGGGACTCACGCGGCAGGGTTTGCGAGTGACCTACGCCCAAACCCTCGAAGCGGCCCGTACTGCCCAGCCGCAATATATTTTGACGGGGGAACTGCAGGAGTTGTGGATACAGGAGATCTCCAGAACGGAAATATCCGCCAGCGTCAAAGCCATGATTTCCGTTGCCGGGCACAGGGGCAAGCTGATCAACGAAGGCATGACCTCTTCTTTGAGCAGACAGGGCTTGCTCGGCAGCTCCGCTGCAGAGGAGTTGCTCTTCAATACGTTGCAGGAACTGGTATTATCCGTAGCGAACAAGACGCAGCAGGCGATTGCTGCCCAACGTTAAGGCGTACCGTGTAATGCCGCGCAGCAAACATGCCGGGCTGTGCATTACGGCTATTTTGTTTGCCCTGTTTGCGTTTTTTTTCCCGCTGAGGTCTTGGGCCGCTCAACCCGGAAAGAGCGCGGAGTATAGTCTGACATTTGGCCACCATGTGCCGGAAGCGGTGGCGCGCCGGATAGCCGAAACAACTGCCTGGCTTGCCGCCCTGAAGAATACGACGGACGCCTTGTCCGTCGAACGCCTTGTCCAGTGGGGCGCCAATGGGGCAGTGGACAGACAGGCGCTGGTAAGCGCCGTATTTACACCCACCGTGAGCAGCATGTCCAAGGGATGGCAGGTACTGGTGCGAGTGAGCCTGATCGCGCCGCTGCACACTGTGGAAGATTGTCTGCGCAAAATGATGCTTTACGAGCAGGAAATGTTGAAGCTGCGCGCCGAGCTGCTCGCATTGGAGCGAGAGAAGGCCGAAGAAGCGCTCAGATTGATTGAATTGTCTGCTGCACTACGGCGGAACGCTGCCGGAGGATCCTCCGAAAATAGATCGCGCATTGACCTGCTTGCGGGGCAGCTTGAGGCCTTGTGGCTGCTGGGGACCGTCTTGCCGCAACGCGAAGCGGGGCTCTGGCGTGATCCCAAGGCGGGACTGCCAGTCCTGCAACAGGCGGCGGCCCTGTATCCTGACTATGCCCCCCTGCACTGCCTGGAAGGGGAAATTCTTCTGCAGCTTGATCGCCCTCAGGATGCCCTTGCTAAGCTTGACAAGGCGCTGACGCTGAACCCGGAGCTTGCGGGCGCGTTGTTTGCTCGCGGGCTGGCCTATCTGCGATTGAATCTGCCTGCGCTTGCGGAGCGCGACCTCAGCGCGGCCCTTGCACGCGACTCCTCGCAGGCTGCTTGGTGGCGAGCACGGGGTGCGCTGCGCATGGTTCGCAATGAAACCATCCTTATGTGTGAAGACTTTATGCAGGCGTGCGCCCGTGGTGACTGCGAAGGGCTTGCGCTCACCCGTGACCGCGGCTTGTGCTCTGCGGAAAAATGAAGGATTTTTCGACTAATACTTACAAATCAATTAATATTTACGAAGTGCACGGCACTATGCCGTACCCGGCGGCGTACCGCCCTCGGCCTGCGCTTTTTCCACCGCATAGGCAAGCATCTTTTGCGCTTCGACAAAATCCGGTTTCAGGCGCAAGGCCACATGCGCGGCCTTTATCGCTTTTTCCCATTTTTTCCAGTCGACGTACAGGCGCCCGATGTTGAAATACAAGGCGGGATCCATGCGCATGAATTCCGTGGCGCGCAGATAGTAGTGCTCTGCAACTTCAAAACGATCCAGCTTGCGCAGGGCAATGGCGATGAGATTATACAGCGTCAGCAGGTCAGGGTTCATTTCAAGGGCGTGTTTGAGGTATTCAATCGCTGGTTCATATTGGCCTGCTTCCAGCAAAATTTTTCCCACTTCGCCTCGTAGCATTGGATCGTCCGGAAACTCCTCATCAAGCACGGCAAGGATTTTCAGACCTTTTCGTGTTTCGTTGGCCTCGAATTCCGCCTTGCCCTGCGCCAGCAGTTCTTGTTTACGCTCCTCGCGCAGGCGCAACTGCTCTCGTGCTTCTTCAGCCATCAGATCATTCAGGGAACGGATAAGTTCCTGGAGGCTTTCGTTGAAAGCACGCTCCTGCCCAGGCGCATAGACAAGCTTGAGGGGGTAGATTTTGCGTATCGTCGCATCGTTTGCCAGATGTGCCGTGGCATCCTGCAGCAAGCTCTCAAATTCCTGGCGTTCCGTCTTTATGAGCTGGCCCTTGAGCAGTGTGAGCAGCGAGCCTTGCACTCCCTGGACAGCAGGCAACACTTTTCCCTGGCGCAATAAGCTTCGCACCAGTACAAGCTGTTGTCTGGCCTTGGTCAGTTCCGCAGACATGGATATCTCTCCTATGCGGAGGCAGGCGCCAACGCAGCGGTATGGCAATGCGGGGCATATGCTCCCTGATTGACTTTACGCAAGTCGCGCAAAAAGTGCAAATGCAGGGCTGCACTTCTCGTCTGAAGCCTGGAAAAAACGTGGAGCGGCCACCTCTTTCCAAACCCTGCGGCGCTGTTCGTGCAAGCCCGGTTCGTAGGATTTGTTTGAAATTGATTCAAAAATCAATACATTATTAATAGGTTATAACTTGACGGCACAGCCCGGCTCAGATAGAGAAAATGCATCTGTTTTTATATGGTGAGGTCTTCATGCGCCTTTGTTCGGCATACCTTCTCCGTACATTCTCTCTACGGCACACCTGCGCCTTTCTGTTGGCGCTTGCACTCTGCCTTGGAGCACATTTGGCAGACATTGCGGATGCGCACGCCAAGCTCGATAATGACGACAAACAGCAGGACGCGGCAAAGGGCGACAAGCTCCCCTCCGAACTGGAAGACATCCTGACGGCCCTGATTGCGGCCGTACCTGCCGGCAAAAACCTGCCCCCGGAAACGGAACTGGCTGCATTGGCGCGTTTTATGATGGCTTCCGCCACCAGGCCCGACGAGCTTCGCGTCGCAAAGCGCGAGCATGGCGAAGGCGTACTGTTGCGCCAGAGCTTTCGCAGCTCCTTTCCCAAACTGGTCCGTTACTGTTTCGACCCGCGGATTCCCACGGAGCTTCTCTACCCCATGGTGCTGCGGCGGGCACATTGGATACCGGACAGCCAATTCGTCAAAGAAAATGTGAACCTTTGGGAGCAGCTTGATAGACAGGAAATGCTTGTCCTGCGGGGCACCGAGTATGAGGAAATTACCCCCGACACTTTCAGCGGCTGCTATTACAGCTATATTTTGAGCCGTCTTATCGTATTCCTGCAAGTGGACGGCAAGCCTGTGCTGTTTGCCGTTTCACGCCAGGACGCGCCTTCGTCCGTCGGCTATAAGGCCGCCATTGTGGGCAAAGACAGCGATTGGAACTACGTCTATACCAAGGTGGTGGGCTCGACTCTCAAACTGGTGGGCTGGGCCGAAACATACATGTACGACTCTGTTGCCGTCAGCCTGATGTACCCCAACGGCGAAGGCAGCAGCTTGGCCTTTTTCAAGTGGGTCAAAGCCGGCTGGTCGAAGATGAATATGGTGAAAAGCAGGCATATCCGCTCTGGCGGAGAGCGGTTTTTGGCCAGCATGCGCCAAGTGCTGGACGCTCAAAATCTGCCAGAACCAGAAGCAATATATGCGCGTCACAAAGAATTGGCGGACATGGATGACGTTGCTCTGCGCGAGGCTTTCAAGCCTCATGCCGCAGCGTTGGCGGCTAGAGCCGAAGGCGATGCCCTGCTTTCCGGCGCGGATTTCCAGACCGTGCTGCAAGACGGCGCTTACGTCCGACAGCTCAGACGCGAGGATCTCATCAGCGAACTCATGAAGCTGTATATGAAAGAACGCTTGGGCATACGCACTTTGGCCTTCAAACCATGAACCCCCTCCCGCAGGAACTTCCCGCCTGGCTGGCGCAGCGCCTCGTCTCCGACAGGGAGCTGGCGCGGGCTTATGAAAACGCCTCGCCCGAGCTGCTCGCCCTGTGCAAGCATACGCTGGCCATGCAGCACGCTTTTTATGGCGAAGCTCCGGATTGGGAGGAGCAGAGCCAGTTGCGCCGCGCTCATGGACTACGCGTGCGCATATGCGGCAAGCCGGCGGATTGGGCGCTTGTGATCTTTGATGCGCAGTACGCATCGGCTCCCCGTCTTCTGGCCGCCGTGATGCCTGCCCTGCTTGCCCGTGTGCCGCTTGTACTCTGCGTATGCACCCCAAATCCGGCGCGGCCGGAACTGCTTTGCGCGCTTGAACTCGCGGGCCAGGAACACATCTACGCCCTGGATGCGCCGCAAAGCATAGCTCTGTTGCGCTGCCTGGTTACGCAGCCAGGACAGGGACGGCTTGTGCTGCTGCACCAGGGCGCGCTGTCCACCCTGCGGGCCGTTGCCGATGAAGCGGGCGTTCCATGTTGGGAAGAACGGCGCGCGCCCATACTGCGCATTTGCGGTTCGGAACCCGATGCGGCCCTGATCCGGCTCGCGCATCCCGATGCCGCGAGCGCTGAAGGTTCCGCCCCGGATGTCGCCTATTGCGCTTGGCCGGATACCGTCCACATTCAGGCTCCGCTGGTTTTTGCCCCCGGCATGGAGGGTTGCTGGCTGCATCCCTCGCTGACGCCACATTTTTTCCGGACGGCCGCCTTGGCATTCGGCCCTGCCCCAGCATCTCCGGACACCGGGGAATTTCCATGAGCACGCCGCTTGGCCGAGTGCGCAACATCGGCATCATTGCCCATATCGACGCCGGCAAGACCACACTCACCGAACGCATGCTGTTTTATACGAATAAGATTCATCGCATGGGCGAGGTGCATGACGGCAACGCTACCATGGATTATCTGCCCGAAGAGCAGGAGCGCGGCATTACCATCAACTCCGCCTGCACCACTTGTGCCTGGCAGGGGCATACTATCAATCTTATCGATACCCCCGGACATGTAGATTTTACCATTGAAGTGGAACGCTCACTACGGATACTTGATGGCGCGGTGGGAGTCTTTTGCGGCGTTTCCGGCGTGGAGCCCCAGTCAGAAGCCGTGTGGCGCCAGTCCGAACATTTTGCCGTGCCCAAGCTGGCCTTTATCAACAAAATTGACAGAGTCGGCGCGAATTTTGCGGCAGTGGTCGAGGATATGCGCATACGCCTTGGCGCAACTCCGGTGCCTTTGCATATCCCTCTGGGTGAAGGCGAGGATTTTCAGGGAATCATTGATCTGATCAGCATGCAGAGCCTGCATTTCGATGCGCAGTCGCAAGGCGGCACGATCATCCGCGCGCCTCTGGCTCCGGAGTTGGAAAGGCAGACCCGTGCCATGCGCGAGCGCAGCCTGGAACGCCTGGCCGAGGCGGACGAATTCTTTCTTGAAGCATATCTGGGCGGCATCTATGGAGAGGAAGACATTCATGCCGCTCTGCGCCGGGCCTGCATGGCCCGTTTGGTCACGCCCGTATTTTGCGGCTCGGCCTTGCGCAACAGCGGCGTACAACCCGTGCTGGACGCGGTGTGCAGGTACCTGCCTTCTCCGCTGGATCGACCTCCGGCCCTGGCCCATGATGAAAACGGCAACAGCGCGCTCATAGCGCCCGATCCTGCTGCACCACTTAGCGCGCTTGTTTTCAAAGTAATGATGGAAAACGGGCGCAAACTGGCGCTGCTGCGCCTGTATGCGGGCACGTTGCGCGAGGGCGACATCTGTCGCAATCTTTCCCGCAAAACGGATGACCGCGTGCATCGCATGTACCGTTTGCACGCAGACAGGCGCGAACAGCTTGCCGAAACGCATGCCGGGGACATTGTGGCCGTAGCTGGCCTGCGCTCTGCTCAGACCGGCGAAACCTACGGGTGCAGGGCGCATCCCCTTTTGCTTGAACCCATTGCCGTGTACCAGCCCGTGATCACTCTGGCTCTGGAGCCGCGCAATGCCGATGAGGGCAAGGTGCTTGACGAGGCCCTGGAACGCTTCACTGCCGAGGATCCCACCTTGACGGTGAGTGTGGATGAGGCTTCCGGGCACCGCTATGTCTCGGGCATGGGAGAACTGCATCTGGATGTGTTGCAGGAGCGCATCCGCCGCGAATACGGCAGCGCGCCCCGCGCGGGCAATCCGCAGGTGGTGCTGCGCGAAACTATACGCAAGACGGCAAGCGCTCAGGCGGAGTTTGACCGCGAACTCGGCAAGGAACGTCATTACGGTAATGTGCGAGTATGTGTCCGACCGCGTGAACGTGGCAGCGGCAACCATATTTTTTTTGGTTCTTTCCTGCTGGAGCCTGCCCGCGTCTGGCCCAAAGTCTGGTCAAAAGCCTTGCTCGACGCCACGCAGCAGGGTGTCGCCGACGCCCTGCAATGTGGTGCACTGACAGCCTACCCCGTGCAGGATGTCGAGGTGGAAATTTCCGGTCTTATCGGCCGCGAAGGTGTATCTTCTCCCCCGGGGCATCACATGGCCGCCGGGCAGGCTCTGCGCGACGCTCTGGCCGCCGCTGTTCCGGTCGCTCTTGAACCCGTCATGGCGGTGGAGATTTCCGTACCGGAAAACTACCTTGGCGCGGCCTTAAGCCTGTTCGGCACTTGCGGCGGCAAGGTCGAGGAACTTATTGAACGCGCCGGGCAAAAAATTATGCGCGGTCTTGCGCCCATGCGTCAATTATTTGGCTTTTCCACCTCGTTACGTTCCGCCACTCAAGGCCGAGCCGGCCTGATCATGAAATTTGCAAAATTTGATGTGCCGTGATCTGTGAGATCGCACACGCATTTTGATGGTATGCAAACTCCAAAAGCTAAAAAAAGCTTGGGTCAGCATTTTTTGCATCAGCGTTCCCTTGCGCAACGCATCGTGC
>Ga0209737_10001866_pt1 | contig 14870 bp, 11 predicted proteins | sample TergutCu122P3_FD_187284 | JGI IMG/M metagenome (GOLD analysis project Ga0209737, IMG submission 187284) | Cubitermes ugandensis P3 segment gut microbial communities from Kakamega Forest, Kenya - Cu122 P3 (SPAdes) (version 2) | ecosystem: Host-associated > Arthropoda: Insects > Digestive system...
ATTCCCGGCGAAATCGTCACCTTCGTACTCTATTTTCTGTATGTGCTGCTGTTCAGAAATGGCAACATATTGAAAAAACTGTTTTGGGTGTCGCTTGTTTACGCATTTCTATTTGTGATCGCCTATTCCACAATCACAACCATGTCCATGATAAGCAAAATGAATAGTCTGGATATAATAACCCAGCCTTCGCGCGTCAGGCTGATAACGGTGGTTGTAGGAAAAATAATCCAAATTGTGGTGTTCTATATCCTGTCGATCAACAAAAAGAGGGACGAACTGCCGTTTGGCTCGTCGGTGATTTTTTGCTGTGCTTTGCCGTTGATAAGTTTGACCTCCGGGATTTTGATCCATCAGATTGTATTGGGGGATACAAGCTATTATATCCCCGACATGATGGTCTATATCATAGCGGTGAGCTACCTTTTGATGAATGTCACGATGTTCGTTTTGTATGAGGGCATAAACAAAGAAGCGGAGAAAAGCTACTCGTTGATGGCCAAAAACAAGCAGTATGAGGTCACGGAGCAGCACAACACCCAAGTGATAGAGATATACAACAAAATGCGCCAATGGAAACATGGCTTTATGGACCATATGCAGGTGATTTCGGGAATTCTTGAAAGAACGGATCCCGGCGGCACCGGCGAAGCGTTGAGGTATATAAAAAACATGGGCGAAAAAATCGAAAAATCGTCGCTAGATATTGATACGGGAAATTTGATCGTCGATGCGATAGTCTCGACCAAAGCGACATTGGCTGCGGCAAACGGCATAAACTTCGAGCATGATATTATATTGAAAAGCAATATTCCCATAGACGAAACGGATTTGTGTTCGGTGCTGTCTAACCTTCTTGACAATGCGATTGAGGCTTGCCGCAAGCTGAAGGAAAACAAATTTATCCGCCTTGAAATTTACGGTACCCAAAATCAAATGAGCATCAAAATAACCAACTCTTCGAACGGCGAATACAAAATGGAAAACGGCAAACTTAAAACGACCAAAAACGGAGATCTGCACGGGATAGGAATAGGCCATATAAAAACAATAGTCGAAAACCATGGCGGGATTTTCGATGTCCAGCCGGAAAAGGAAAAGTTTACCGCATACATAAGCATTCCGTTCACATCAAAAAGTTCATAAAATTAATAGACTGTTCATAATGGTCGGCACGAAACCCCTGTTTTTTGGCACGAGCGTACAATTTTTGTACACTCGTGCCATTTGTGTGTCTTTCGTGCCAAGGCTCGCATGAGGCATATTTTTGTGATATACTGTAATCACAAACCAAAAATTCAAAAACGAGGAGGTAATAACCGTGAAAAAAGTCAAAAATACGATTCTGGGTTTGGTCGTCAAAATCGTTTCCGCCGTCTGTTTGTTCGTGGTCAGAGTGGCTACGGGGACTATGAGCGCATTTGGAATATACGAACCCGAAATGCCAGACAGTTTGATTCTAAAAGACGGAGAGTGAAAAAAACAACATCGAGAGTGTCGGGAGGCGCGAGGTTTGAAATTGCTTTTAAATTGCGAAAATCATAAAAATATCGAACGCGAAATAAACGAACAGTTGGAAAAACTGAGAACGATGCCCGCAAACGACAAAACGGCTGCCGCCGAAATCGCGGAGTGCGTCTCCCGGATTCACTCGCACGACCTGAGCCAAACCAAGCTGCCCATATATGATGCCCAATGGGTGGTAGATCTGGTTCGCGAAAATGAAAACTGCGAATGCAAAGACGAAATCATTTCCGCCCTGGAATATATGAGCAAGTTCGAGCGATATAGCTACGACGGCTCCCTCACAATCGAAAAGGACAAATTCATGACGTATAATGTTGATGATTTGCGCTGGCAGGGCGAATACAAGTCGGGGCACACCGGAAGCTATGTGTGGGACATAGCCGCCATCATAAACCACATAAACGACCCCTCGTTCAGCGACACCTTTTTGGAAAGCTATATGCGCCACAGCGGGAAGGAATTTACGTTGGCCGGACTTTATTCAAATTTGTACTATGTTCAAGTGGCAGAAGCTGTAATGGCCGATGAATTTGAAGAAATAATACGGACGACAAGGGATATAACGGAACGCAAAAGATTCAAATCGGAAATGATTTCGGATGAAACATTGAATCGATTGAGAGTGAACGGGTTTTGAGAGGTGATTATATGCTTGACAGCGTAATCGAAAAAAACATCGAGTTTCTGCGAAAATACGGTGTACGGGTGGAGACGGAAGACGACAAAGGCATATACAGGTATGGTTTGCAAATTCTGTACTCAAATATCGTAAACGTAAGCGTCATCCTTGTAATTTCCGCTCTGTGCAACAGGCTGTACGAAACCGCAATCATGATTTTTGTCTTCGGTGTGTTTCAGGTGTTTAACGGTGGGTACCACGCAAAAACAAAAATAAAATGTTCGGCGTTGACGGTTGCGGGTAGCATAGCGGGGAATGCATTGGCAAACTTTATCCAAAACCACGAAATATTTATGATAGTTTCGGCAATTGTTTTATCCGCTGTGGTTATCGCGGTAGGTTCGGTGACAAATATTAGGCACCCGGTGAGCAAAAAGACATACAGCAGATCTAAGCGGATTTCAAGGATTGCGGCTTTGGCAAGTTTGGTTTCGGCGGTGCTATTGGCAATCTCCGGCAAAAACATTGAAGCGGCCGCCATCGTGTCCACATTATATCTGTATGTCATGTCGCTATCGACGGCGAAAGCGATGGAATTTCAAAAAAAAGGAGGTAAGATGGAAAATACAAAAACCGCAAACGATTCGGAGCAGAAACTGGCTCGGTCGTTGGAACAACTAAACGCAGAGGCAGATTGGGACATATTTCTCTGGCTACTACGGAATACCCGCAAGATGGCATGGATTCCGCCATGGGACGACATCATGATGTTCAAGACCACGCTGATTCAGGAGTGGAACTGCCTGTCGGAAGCAGAGACGGAGAATATGATAAACGACCGCGTGGTACTTCAAAAATTTTTGAAGATGTCATCGTGGGAGAAAGCACCGAACGAAAACAATATCCGGTTGTTCAAGGCACAAATCGGCGAGGAAGGCATGAGGGCGCTGTTTGATTTGTTCGACGATCACTTGGAAAATTTGGGGATTCCAAAAGTCAATGTGATAGACACGGTATTTGGCGAACCGCCGAGGCAGCGAAGCAGCCGAAAGGCGAATGCGAACATCAAAATTGGGTGAAAATTGCGGAAAAAACTTACAAGCACCTGTTGGAATTCGGTCATCGCAATGTGATACCGAAATGAAGCTGGGATCATAGGACATTAGTATTTGGGCGATTTAAGTTTGGGTTGCACTCGGTGCGGTTGGAAAACCGTATATGTCGAGACGGCGACGCATATCCAAACGATGTCCTATGGTTCCGGCTTCGGCTTTAATTCGTTGAGGAGGGTTTTGCATGGATTTTTGCACGGTCAATTGGTATATTATGTCTGTACGGACGGGCAAGGAAAATTCCGTAGTCCGTGATATCAAGGCCTACAATGCGGAAAAGGGGATAAAAAATGTTTCGCCGTTCATCCCGATGAAGGAGAGGTTCTTCAAAAAAGGCGACTGCGCCGAAAAAGAGCGCAAAATGATGTTTCCGGGGTATGTGTTCGCGGAAACGCCGATGGGGAATGGGGAATTTTGGAGTTACGCAAGAGGTGTGCGGTGGCGGTACGAAAACCCGATAGAAGTTTTATCATATGGGGATTCGGGCGAATACGCACTGCGAATGGAAGAACGCATCACTTTGATGCAATTGATGAATCACGAATGGTGCGTGAGCGCATCGGTGGGGTTCAAGGAAAACGGCAGAACGAAGATAATCTCCGGTCCGTTAAGGGGATTCGAGGCGCAGATCAAAAAAGTGGACAGATACAAGATGAAGGCATCGGTCGAATTGGATATGCACGGCAGGAAGATGTTGGCGGATGTTGGATTGGAAGTTTTGGATATTGTTAAAAAATAAACAAAAAGGAAATTTATTGATTATGAATTATGTCTATTCTAAGTATAATATAGCACAAAAAGATATTGATGATAATTATGTTTTATATAATTGTTTATCAAATACATATTGCGTTGTGCGAGAAAATGAACATTTTGAAAAAATATTATCGGGAAAAGCGGTTAATTCTGAATTGATTGAACGCGGTTTTTTAGTCGAAGAAGGTACAAATGAAATTGCATTAGCAGATTATTACCTCAACCAAAAAATAAATCCCAAATTTTTGAATTTGTTTATTGTCCCAACCCGTTTTTGCAATTTTGACTGCGTATATTGTTATGAAGAACATAAACCACTTTATATGAATTTTGAAACGCAAAAAGAAGTGGTTCGTTATGTTAAAAACATTTTGCCCAAATATAGTGGAATAGTCATTACATGGTTTGGCGGTGAGCCCACGGTTGCGCCCAAAGCGGTAGATTATATTTCATACGAGATAAAACAGATTTGTAAAGATTTGAAAAAATCATATTATGCGGCTATCAATACTAATGGGTATGAATTGACACCGGAAGTCATGGAACGATTTATAAACTACAACATTAGATATTTTCAAATTTGTATTGACGGAATAAAAAGCACCCATGAAAAACATCGTAGGCATATCAAAAATAACGATTCCTTTGACAAAATAGTAAATAACCTTGTAAGCATTAAGAAAAACATTAAAAGAGGTTTTAAAATCGTTATCCGCACAAATGTTACAAAAGAAATACTGAGCGTAATGGATGAATATATAGATATGCTCTTTAAAAATTTCGGCGGGGATGATAGATTTTGGTATTATTGGGAGATTGCAAAAGATCACGGTGGCGAAAGAGTAAAGAATATTTCCGATACGCTACTGACAGACGAAAAAAAATTTATCGAATATGTAATTAAAGCAAGTAAACTTGGTATGAAGTTTGATTTTAATCAATTTGTTGTTCCGGGCGGTTTTGTTTGTGCTTTATATCCATATAATTATTGGCTAATTGATTATAATGGAGATATACAAAAATGCACGGTAGGGTTTGATGACGAAAATGTTAAGTTAGGAAAATTACAAAACGCCAAAATGTCGATTGACGAAAAATCATTAGCACAATGGATGTATTCAAGCAAGGAAAATTGTAAAGACTGTTATATTTATCCATCTTGCGGTGCTGCTTCGTGTCCATTTGGGGAGAATGACAAATGCAAATATAAGGATTGCGACCAATTAAGAAGTATATTTAACAACATCGCCATGATGAACTATTATAATAAAAAGGAGCATGAACGAATATGTATGATATAGACTATATCAAATCTGTAATTCGTGAAACCATAGGAAATCGTGGGCTTGATTTTACAGAAGATACAACCCCAATAGACTTAGATTCACTGCAATTTATAAGCATGGTGGTTGAGTTTGAAGAAGCGTTGAATATCACTATTGATGACGATTATTTATTCATGGATCGTTTTGCATCATTTACGAGTATCGAAGACACCCTTGTTGATATTCTTGAGAACACATCGCAAGAAACTTAAATTGGTATTAATGAAACGGTTAATAAGCAATGATTTGATACGCACATCTTATTACGAAAGGAGGAATTAAATAATGAAAAAGTTGTTCAAAAAGACTGCGAGTATCAAGCGCAAGGTTTCGCTGTATGTAGGCGAAGGCGGCGGCAATCAGTGCTGCTCCGGCTATCAGTGCTGCAAAGGGTAATTAGTCAGTAGGATTCACTGAGCAAAGCGTCCAAATTAAAAATATTTCAAATCATTGGCCCGTAAGTTGCTTGCCAATGTATTTGAATTTAGGTGGTGACACAAATGAAATATAAAAACAAAACAACGACATGTTTATCGGTAATAAAGAACGGTAAAGCCGCTTCTTGGGTTTTCCTTTTATGCAAATTTTTAATGGGTTTGCTATTACCATTTACTGCATACGCATATCAAAAGCTTATTGACGATATAATCGGCGCATATAGCAATAAAATCGGAATAGAATTTTTTATTACTTCCCTATTATTTGTCATCGGAATATATGTTTTTCAGGCTGTTGAAGAACCCATAGAAAACTATTCCGCTTTTTTAATTAGGCAGCGTGTAAATTATTCGTTTGATAAGCAAATAACAAATAAATTGAAAGATACAAAATATTCTTATTTTGAAAATAGCGAGGATTTAGACTTAATTAATAGAATTGAAAGTGCGTCGGGAAACAGTGCCGTCGATTTGTTCGTTAATGTTATCAATTTCCTATCTGGAATCATAAAAATTGTCGGTGTATTGTTCCTGCTCACTACATACAGCTATATAATAACTGTAATCGCAATATTAATAGCTGTACCAATATTTTGGATTGCATCCAAATATGGCAAGTTTATTCACGAATGGTATCAAAAAAACAGCAAGAGCAGGAGATTTTTAGATTATTTATCTTCATTATTTACAGACAAAAACACTTCATTTGAAATAAAAACATATGATTGTTTTTCGCATTTAAAAATGAAATGGAAAACTCAATTTGAAGATTTGAGAAAGAAGGATTTTCGCATTCAAATGAAAGCATGGAAAAACACCATTATATCCGGTTTTTTTCTAAACATTTTTGAATACGTTACATACGCCATTATGTTAATACCTGCAATAAGCGGGGATATAACGATTGGTGCTTTTGTTGGGCTTTCCAAAGCCATAGCGAGTATTGAAGGTCTTATTTTATGGAACTTTGGCGCAATATTTACTTTTTTTTCAAACAATAAAGAATATTGGAAAGAATACAATACTTTAATGAATTTTGACGAGGTGAAAAAATCGAGTGATGAGGAAGAGATAAATCTTAACATTGATTGTATATCTATAGAATTTAACGATGTTTATTTTCGATATGCCAATATGGAACATGATATTTTGGCAGGAGTGAGTTTCAAAATAAACCCATATGAACTTTGTGGATTAGTTGGTATAAACGGTGCGGGAAAATCAACATTGACAAAATTATTAATTGGGCTTTATAAACCAGATCGCGGAGATATTTATATAAATGGAAAAAACACCAAGAAAATGTCATTCAATGAACAGGCAAGTTATTTTGGCGTTACTTATCAGGATTTTAATAAATACAATATATCCGTAAAGGATAATATCGTTATTGCAAATCAAATGGAAAGTAATATTGATAAAATAGAATCGTGTTTGAATAATCTTGCTTTTGATTATGCAAAACTCCCTAATCGAATTGGAACAATCGTCGGAAGATTGTTCGGTGATGGAATTGATATTTCCGGCGGTGAATCGCAAAAGTTAGCCCTTGCTCGGATGTTATATTCTAACGCTTCATTTTATATCATGGACGAACCAACCGCATCTTTAGACCCTATTAGCGAAATGCAGTTATATAAACAAATTGAGTCTGTTTTATCGCAAAAAACCGCGTTGCTAATAACTCATAGGCTTGGTGCGACCGTTTTTTGTAGTAAAATATTGGTTCTTTGTGAAGGAAAAATTGTTGAAGTCGGCACATTTAATGAATTAATGGAAAGAGGTGGAATATATGCAGAAATGTATAACGAGCAACGGCAATGGTATAATCAATAAATTAAAATTATTGACCCAAACTTTTTCATTAATATTCAAATCGGCCCCTTTCTTTTTGGTTATCGTTTTGATTTCAGAATTGTTGATCGGTTTGATTCAGACTTTAATATTAATATTGTGGCAGTATGTAGTTAATACCGCCGAAAAATTTATATTACAGCAAACTTCTTTTGAAATTTTATTATTATCATTAGCTGTAAGTCTTTTTTCGTATATATTTATGGATTTGTTTAGAATGGTGTTAGAATCATTCTATACCTTGTTAAACAGTAAATTGTCAGAAAGATTAGAGAATAGGCTATATGATAAATGTAAAAAATTAAATGTTATTTACTTTGAAAATTCTGACTTTTATAATCAGATAGATTGCGCCAAAAATGCCATTGGCGGAATAATTTCTCTATCAAGCATTATCGGCATTTTTGTAATGGCATTTGGGCGGATTAGTACGTTGGGTTCATACGTTTTATGGTCAAAACCGATTTTTGGCTTAATTGTTATATTACCGATTGTTCCGATATTAATTACACGAATTGTGCGTGGCAGAGATTTATATAGATTAAATTATAGCCAAAGTGAAAAACGTCGGGAATGTGGTTATTATAGAGGATGTATCAACAACAAAGAAACGAGGACATTACGTGCCGCACCGTTTTTTTGGAATAAATGGGACAAATTATATTGTGAAATCCGTAGTGAAGAAAAAAAGGTCAACAAAAAACTCAGTATAGTATTTTTATTAATGAATTTAATTAAATATTCCATTTACATATTAGCTATATCCATAGCGGCGATGTATTTGTTTGATGGCTCCATAGACATTGGTATGTTTGCATTAATAACAGGTATGTTAGGTACTACCCATGCGACAATAGAGGTAGTCGTTTCTCGCAGCGGTGATATTGCGGGAAGTTTAAAATACGCGCATGATTATTTTGTGTTCTTGGATAAATCGGGAGACATTGAAACAAACAAAGAATCTTTTAACACAAATATAGAATTGAAAGATGTTTGTTTTTCTTATCCCGATGCCGATAATGTTGCTATTAATCATATTAACTTAAAAATTGAACATGGCGAAAAAATCGCTTTAATAGGTGTGAACGGAGCGGGAAAATCCACTTTGGCAAAAATAATTGCAGGGTTATATAATCCCTCTGCCGGTACGGTCATATATAATAACAAACAACGGCCAGATAATGTAATGATGGATTGTGCGATGGTTTTTCAAAATTTTTGTAAATATTATTTGACATTGAGAGAAAATGTGGCTTTCGGTGAAATTAACACTCTTTATGAGGATGAAGAATTGAAAAGTTCATTAGCATGGTTTGATTTTGATTTAAAAAAAGTGAATCTTTCACTTGATACTCAATTGGGAAGAAATTTCGATGGAATTGAACTATCGGGCGGAGAATGGCAAAAAATAGCCCTTTCAAGAGGATTCATAAGAAAGTCGAATTTCGTCCTATTGGACGAACCGAATTCTGGCTTAGACCCATTAACAGAGAGTAAAGTATTTAAAAGGTTTTTAGAATTATTAAATGATAAAACGGGAATAATAATTACTCATCGCATTGGGATAGCAAGTTTAGCAGACCGTATCATTTTGATGGATAACGGATCAATATTGGAAGAAGGTACGCATGACGAGCTGATTATGATTGAAGGTCAATATAAAAAAATATATTTAACACAAGCAAATATGTATAAATGAGGAATGTATTATGTTAGACAAAAATAATGGTTGGTATAAAAATAATGGAAAAGGCATTAAAATAGCAGTCATTGATAGCGGAATAAAGATAGATCATCCTAAATTGGCGCAGTACACATTTAGCGGATATAATATAACAAATGATTCGAATAATATAGAGGACAGATTAGGGCATGGTACGGCTATAACGGGCATAATTAAAAATCACGTCCCCTGTGCGGAAATTTTTGCGGTAAAAATATTTGATGATGATTATTATGTGGATTTTTTTGATTTATGTAATGCTTTGGAATACATTTACAAAAATATTGATTTCCATGTACTTAATTTGAGTATTGGTTTAACTGAATGTCCAGACCACATTAAACTTGAAAATTTATGTGATATGCTATCGGAAAAAGGCGTTGTCGTATCTGCTTTTGATAATTTTGGAGCAATTTCATATCCTGCCGCTTATTCATCTGTTATAGGTGTGGATGGCACATTGGAATATACAAATCCTTGGGAATTCGATTATATAGAGGATTCAACAATAAATATACGCGGAAAGGGCGGCAACCAAAGAATTTTATGGGCTGATCCTGATTATATGATTCAAGGCGGTTCAAGTTTCGCTTGCGCCCATATAACGGGGCTTATAGCAAAAATGGTGCAAAACAATAAATTATCAAAGAAAGATATTTTGTGTGAGCTTCGAGCAAACGCCATGAATATATATGAAACACAGAGTTATCAAAACAATTTTCCAAAATTTATAATAAAAAATGCTGTTTGTTTTCCCTATAACAAGGAAATAGACGCTATAACGAGAAATCAATCACAACTTAGTTTTAACTTGTGTGGAGTGTATGATTCTAAATATAATATCAATATTGGAAAAGAAATAGGAGAAGGTATAAAAATTCTTGATATTGAAAAATTAGATTGGCACAGTAATTTTGATACGGTTGTTTTGGGTCATATCGGCGAGTTATCATGTTTATCAAAAACAGATTATTATAAAAAAATATCAGAGAATTGTAAGAAATATAATAAAAATCTGTTTCAATTTGACGATGTAAACAATAGTGATTCGGTATATTCTCCAAATATAAAAATGAATTATATCCCGCCTCTAAATTATGGAAAATTATATATGATAGGGAAACCTATAATCGCAGTTATGGGAACGAGTCCACGGCAGGGTAAATTCACATTACAATTAAGTTTGAGAAAAGAATTAAATTCATTAGGCTATAAAGTGGGGCAACTTGGAACAGAGCCACAATCAATTTTATTTGGATTTGACGAATCCTTTAGTTGCGGTTATGGGGCAGATATTTCACTTGATGAACAAACTTCTATAGGGTATATAAATTATTTATTAAGTAAAATCGAAAGAAAAAATCCAGATATTATCATATTGGGTGGACAGTCTGGCTTGATACCGTATGCAATGTATAACCTCCGAAACAATTCGCCGTATCAAAAAGAAATATTGCAAGCGGCAAATCCTGATGTTATAATTCTATGTGTTAATTACTTTGATGATATTGAATATATAATAAGGACTGTTAAATATGCACAAGTACTGACAACCAGTAAAGTTGTGGCATTATCTTTATTTCCTTTTGAAAGAGCCTATTCATGGAACTCGACATCATCAAATTTGAAATTCGTGGACGAAGAAGGATTGAAAAAAAGAAAAGAAGAAATTGAAACTCAAGTCGGTGTAGAGGTATTTTTACAAAAGCAAACAAATTTGCTTTGTGAAAAAATAATAAATTATCTCTCTGATGAAGAATAGCAAAATTGACAACAATGATACAGTATCATCTTTACATCTTTGTTATCATTTATTTACAAGCGTATTTGTGATTGCGACAAACAACTTTTGCGGAATTCGTGTCAAAATATTAAAAAAGGGTATGAGTATGGAACAAAAAGCAAAAAAATTGTATATAAACACATCAAAAGAAATGCATCTGTCGTTTAACCTGTGTATCGTGCACCCGGAGCTGTATGAGTGGTTCTACGAAAATTTCGTAAACATCGTGATACTGGGAGACTCCCAGTATTTCACCGATTTCATAGACAACAGTATCGACTACTCGTACCGGGAGCTAATGGACGAACGGGTGGTACACAGTTACGGAGATTTCCCGGAAGAGGACAGTATAATCAGATACCTGATTGACAGCATCGGCAGGGACTTCTACTCGGCCGTTTGGGTTGACAAATACTACATACCGGATAACGAGAGCTACATGAGCTGGCATTTCGTCCACGGGATTTTGGTATATGGGTATGACGACGCAAAGAAAACGGTATCGTTTGTCAACTTCTCGTTCGAGAAAGGAATAATACTGCAGGAAATAGCATACGGGGATTTTATCCAGGCATTTGCCAACGGAGAAAAGCATTACAAGCAGGGCGGGGGAACCTTCACCCTCAGCGAAACGGTGACGAGTTTCAAGGCGAGGACAAACCACAGCAACAACATATTTGAGCTCGACAGGTTCATAGCGGAATTGCGGGACTACCTCGAATCGACGGTGAACATATCGAAACTGCGCAGGGTGCATTTCAACGCGGGCGATATGACCTACGGCATAGCCGTGTACGACAAGCTCATGGAATTGGCGGAGCAATTCAAAGATGGGATCACGGACAGCGTGATACCGTTCAAATCGCTGAGCGACCTATGCATACACAAAGACTATATGTACGACAGACTCGCATATATAAAAAACAATTTCGAAATCACGGCGGAATGCGCGGGTAGGATGGAGGAATTCAAGAAAGTGCCGGATTTATGGCACAGGGCGAAATCGCTGAACATGAAATACAACGTCATGGACGGCAAAATGTCGGCCTCGTTTTCGCACAACCCCAAGTTCATATCAAAGTTTTCGGACATACTGAAAGAATCGCAGGTTACGGAAAAAGAAATATTGGGGGACATATACAATTCGCTAAAAAAATACGCTTTGCCAAAAAGCAAAATGCAAAATATTTTGGGCGAAGGCGATTTCAAAATCGAATGTATGGAAGACAACACCAAAATCCGAATACTGCTGAATGAACCAAAACTTATAGAATACATCGAAATAATAGACAACAACGAGATACCAAACGTTGACGGAACAAAAAAGATTTATTTCGACGATGGAACTGAGGCGGTTGTCAATGGGAGGCAATACAATGTATTGCATAAAAACCGCATAGTGTTCAAGCCAAAAAAAGTCGAGTGGTTCGAATACCGAGAAGAAGAAACGGCATATTTGCGCAGGGACACGAAAAAGCTCGACTTTTGCATATACAAGCCGATTGACAAGTTTTATTGGAATTTCGCTTCGAGCAAGTATTTGTGCTGCGAGAGGAAAGCGGAAATGGCGTTTGCCGAGTTTGCCCCGAATGTCCAACAGGGCGATGCAGACAAACAAAAGAACCGGTTCAAACTGATCGGAAACGACCCGAATATAACATATGACGTGAGTTTCGACGCGGACAAATCAAAATATGTATATTTCAAATACGACACGGCCTGCCGGAGCGAAAACGCCCAACTGTTTTTCGCCACATACGAACACCCGGCGTTGTCCGAGGACAAATCGAAAGTGTTCACGATAAGCCCAGGCGACAGAGCGTTCGAGTACATAGTCGATATGTCGGACAACGGAAAGTGGGACGGCGTGGCGAAACAGCTCCGGTTCGACCCGGTGAGCTACGACAACACAAGCAAGGAGGGGGAATGCACTATTGAATACATCGAGATAAGCGACAGGCTGCCGACATACGGGAGCGAGAAGGACTACATGAAAACGCAGGGCGTGAACGGGTGGAGCTACCACACGTACAACAACGGCACCACATACCGCGAGATGGCATGGGACGGGGAAGCCGGGGTATGGGCCGCCGTCAACGACAATGAAACCATCATCACGCCGACCTTGCAGACATCGAGGAACCACATGGGTACGGTGAGGCGTTGGACGTGCCCGGCGGAGGGGAGGTACAGGGTGACGTACAGCTTCGGGCAGACGGCGGACAACAGGCCCGACCGCGACCGACTGTCGAGCGTGACCCTGCGGCGGAACCACCGGGTCATGGAAAAGGACACATACGACGGTTACACCGGAACGCTTGCGGGTAGCCACGAGGCGGAGCTGACTTTAGAGAGGGGCGAGACATTGAATTTCGAGTTCTACAACGGGAGCGAGCACACGACGGAGACACTGGAAATAAGCATTGTCATAGAAAAATTGTGATGATTGAAAATTGCCAAAATGCAATTAAAAATATTATAATCATCATCTTTTCAAACAACGTGGAGGTTTGGCATCAATTAACGATACCAAACCTCTTTTTTATTGTTTTTACCATACGGCGACATACCCGAAACCGACCAGATCTCGCTTTTTTGAGGGTTATTCACCATTGTATGGCTCATATTCAACCCTGACCGTATCGAAACTGCCCATATTTTTTGTCAGCGTTTGGAATCTGCGCATGAATTCCTGCGACATACGGGCGGGCAGTCTGCCGGAGAGCTTCACATAGGCGCCGTTGTCCTCTATGGAAGCGACGTTGCCGCTGTGAGTTTCGATTTCGCTTATTGTTTTGCCGCACAACTCCGAATGGACGACAATCTCGTAGCAGTAAATCGGCTCCAGAATCTGCGTACCCGCGTTATGGATAGCCTGTTTCAATGCCCACGGTGCTTCGCCCCTAAACGCACCCGCCGATGGCCTCGGTCCGGTGGGCATGTTGCAGGCATCAAATATCACCCTGATATCCACCACTTCCCAGCCATGCATGCCCGTTCTGAACGGCACACCTCCGCCGTCGCTTTCGACCAACAATTTCCCCGGTATCAGGCTCGCCATTGCGCCTTCCTCGACGGCGGCGTACATCTGTTTGGTCAGGCCGCCCGTTATGCCCACGCTCCTGTTGTACTCGTAGCGGACGCCTGACCCACGCGGCAACGGTTCGACCGCGAATTCGAGAAAACCCGGATCCGATCTGCCGACGCCGGAGGGTGTTTCCCTGAATATGGTCTGTGTCTCCGAAAACTCTGCGTCTATGCCGTATTTATCCTGCAACTGGGTTTTGAGGAACTCCTTTTGAATTTCCCCGAACAGCTTGATTGTGGTTTGGGATTTGTCGTCTATGCCAAAATCCAGTTGTCCGTCCTCTATGGTCATTTCGGAAAGGGCATCCAAAAGCCGCCGTCTGTCCGCGCGTTTTGCGGGATTGACAACGGCGGAGAAAATGGGTTTCACTTCGGCTATGGCCCGTATATGGTCGCAACGGACGCCGATGATATCGCCGACCTGTATTCCGTCCACATTGGTGAGTACGCCGACTTCCCCTGCGGACACTTCCGAAACCGCAGCTAGCCTTGCCCCGTTTATCGTTTCGAGGGCTTTGATCTGAATTTCGGGTTCGTCCGGTTTTTGCTCTATGGCGTATTTTTCGCGCACCCGAATAACGCCCGCATACATACGGAAGTAGATCTTGCGCTCACGCCGCTCGTTGAAATTTATTTTATAGACAATT
>Ga0209737_10001867_pt1 | contig 14869 bp, 19 predicted proteins | sample TergutCu122P3_FD_187284 | JGI IMG/M metagenome (GOLD analysis project Ga0209737, IMG submission 187284) | Cubitermes ugandensis P3 segment gut microbial communities from Kakamega Forest, Kenya - Cu122 P3 (SPAdes) (version 2) | ecosystem: Host-associated > Arthropoda: Insects > Digestive system...
AATCGCAGCCAGTTCTTCTGCTGTTACAGTGTTGTTTTCTTTAATTAGATTCATGATTTGATCAGCACGTTTTAATCCGACATTTAATCCGACATTTAATCCGACATTTAATCCGACATTTAATCCCTCATTTATTCCCGCATTTATACCGCCATTACCGCCACTTTCACCGCCATTGGCGTTATAATTGACGTTATAAAACACCACGCGGAAAAATGTATCCGAATGAAACTATAATTCAGGTACAGGCGATATACGTTCTTTTATCTTCGCGCTTATATATTCAGCGTCAGCCTGGGCGTCGGCAAGACCGGCGACGGCGCTATCATCTTCAACACCGTAAAACAGCGTCCCGCCGATTCCATTGGCAAAGGCGCTAATGCTTTTCAGCCAGCTTTTTGGTTTCTTCTTTTCGAGCTCTCTTTTGAAATCGCACTCCGTAGCCTCTACAATCAGGCGGTTCAGCACAGGCTCGTTCTCCTCTCGTATGTTTTCCATTTATCCGCATTAAAAATATGCTCATCAGGCTGCTAAACTATGACTCATATTTGCTTGTCATTTTCATCAATATTAGGTATAATGAATCAGACAAACAATAGCAAGGCAGGGACAAGGTGTTGCGAGCACCTTGCCCCCTGACAAGGAAGACCCAACCTTCCATGCCAACGGCCAAACAACAGCCGATGCACTTGCAATATTATTATACCCTGCAGCATGTTCTATGGCAAGCTGTCAGCGGGCGACCCTGTATTGCGCAGTGCCAGGTATGGGATTGTTTTTTATCCTGTATTTGGCACTGTTTTGTTTGTTGGTAGTTTTAAAATGCAGAAAGGAATGATGCCAAGATTTTATAAGATTAATAGCAATAATATTTAAAATTGTTGGAATCGTGAAGGAAGTTTGTAAGTTTTTTATTTGGGAGGGTTCTTCTTGGCAAGGGTAATAAAAAGAAGAGGGGAATTCGTATTTCGGTTTGTCGCAATATTACTAATGGTGATCATGATTTCGGCATTGACTGGATGCGGCGGTGGCAGTGATGAGAACAAAATAAACAATTTGGGAGACGCACACAGCCCAGAAATGGCTGCTGACGACGACCTCTGCACCTCGGGAGACGATTTATCTAACCAACCCGGCGACGAAAATTCAGACATCTCAACTTCTCTTGAAGGCACGGAGGACGAAATGCTGCCAGATAGCGCGGTGAGTCCGCCGCTGGATACAGAAGATGCATTAACTGACCCGACGTCAGAAAGCTGCCACCCTGTTACAAATCCATGCACTATTGGAGTCTCATACGGTGGAAGAACAACTCCGGAGGGTATGGCTTTGGTCTATGATATTTGGCCTAAATTATTAGGTTATTGGTCTGAAGGAAATTTTCCAGGTAGTTATGTGGCTTTTTCTTATCACTGCTGTAGTAATGAACCTGTAAAAGTTAGCGGTGATCTTGGGTGTGGAATGAATCCATTGGCCTATGCAGTTAAAATGACTGAAATCGCAAAAAATGTTTACACAATTACTTTTTGGGTTCCGGAAAGTAAGGAGTATCGTTCATATCATGGCGCTTATGAAGAGTACTATTACGATATAGCTATTGACATAAGCAACATTGAAGCAGGGCGAATAAAATATATAGAAAATAATGGAGGCTTTGAGTCAGATCTTCAGTACTATGAAACACACGAAGAAGCATATGAGCAAGCCCGAAAATCGCTTAGATCGTAAATTGAGGTATGGAAAATCGGTTAGAGGGGCTTACGAGCTGAATGGTAACTCAATAAGTATGACCGTCGATAGAGAACATACTCCGCGGGTCTATGGAAACGGTAATACAAATGGCGATCATAAAAGAAAGCAGCTGATTAATATGCACAATCTCTTTTACCAAGATTCATATTACCGAAAACGCAGGATGAGGCGCAGGATTCGTCTTATAGTGATCATCGCTTTCGTTGCGACAGGAATAATAGTGTTTCTGGCAAAGAGCGATTTTAGCGTAGAAGAAGCAACCGATCCTGGAACGATCCATCCGCCGGGAGGAGATATGAGTGAAATAAGTGTATCTGAAGACCTGCCTCCTCCGAGGGAATCAGAGCCTATTCCAAGGCAGGAAGCAGCTTTTTCGGATTGCTATTTCTATGAAGCGGACAAAGAAGAAAGGTATGTTGCTTTTCAGGAAAAGAACCTCGATTTGTCGCCGGATGAGATAGTTTGGCGCGTGAATAGTTTTCTGGATTACGATTTTTTTGAGGTAAAGATCAAAACCGATTCGCCGGATCTTACAATCATGGTCAACAAATACTACTATGTCCCGGATGATTTCCGCCCGACAGGCATGATTTCCGGTTCCAGCGGCCACACGATGAGACGGGAAGTCGACGAAGCCTTTCGGTTAATGCAAAGCGATATCGCCCGAGAGATAAACGGGGTGATCAGTGTCGCTTCCGCTTTTCGGACAGTCTCCTATCAGGAAAGTTTATTCAACAGTTACCTTGCCAACGACAGCCGGGAAAATGTGGAACGTTACAGCGCCAGACCGGGGCACAGCGAACATCACACCGGGCTGGTCATCGATGTCATCGGTTCTTTTGGCAGTCTCAGAGATTTTATCAACACCAAGGAAGGCCCCTGGGTCCATGAACATGCACATAAATATGGTTTTATAATTCGTTATAAAGAAGGGTTTGAACATATTACCGGCTATGAAAGCGAGCCCTGGCATTTGCGTTATATCGGCGTTGACTTGGCTACAAAGATGAAGAAAACGGGAATAGATACCTTCGAGGAATTCAAAGTGAAATATATTGACCACAGCCCTTAGAGATTTACTATGGTTATTATTTAACAATAAAATAACGAAGTAGGAGGATAGAGCAGTATGGCGGATTTTTTTGATAAACTTGCCGGAGGTATAAGTAAGGGCGTCGCTTCAGTGGGTGTAAGTTCAAAAGCGATGATGGACAAAGCCAAGATCAATACCATAATTGGAAATCTTGACAATGAATATAAGCAGCTTGCTCAGTCTCTTGGCGTAAAGGTTTATGAAATGTACAAGGCAACCGGCGGAATCGAAGTTGATAATGGTATGATTAATTTTGTTACGGAAATGGACAAGCGCCTGGAATCCATCGTCGAGCAGCGGGAGCAGCTTAAACGTATTGATGAAGAAGTTAGTTTGGTTACCGGAGGTGCAAAGCCTGTTTCTCAGGGAGGGACGGCTTGTTCGTGCGGTCAAATCGGTCCCGAGAGCGCAAAGTTCTGTGTTAAATGCGGTAACAAATTATAAGAAATAGGGGGATCAGCTATGTTTTGTTCAAATTGCGGTCATAATGTAGCAGGGAGACAGGGCGGCTTCTGCCCAAAGTGCGGGACGCAAATAGATAGAGGAGCGCCAACAACGACTCCGCAAACTTCAATGAATTTGCAAAGTTCAGCACATACAGCAACAAAATCATTAATAACAGGAGCAAGATTGAAGCAGATACTTATCGGGGTACTTGCGGTGGCAGTGCTTGTAGTTGGTTTGAATATTGTCCTGAATAGAGGAGGCAGTGGATTAGTCGGCACATGGGCGCATGAAGATTATCCTGAAATTGAGTTTACTTTTTTCAGTGATGGCACATATATATGTGATGAGTGGGCTCCTGGGACGTATTCTGCCGAAGGCAATATACTGCTACTAAAACTTGGAAATACTCAGGACCGTATAATTAGATACGAATTTAAAATTAGTGGAAGAAAACTAAGTTTGAAACGCGTAAGTTCTTCTGTAGATGCAGCTCCTACAGATATCTATATAAAAAAGTAAGATAAGCGCTTCACTCAGTATAATTCAGCGATAACAAAAGATTCCTGGAATCAATGGTTTGAAATAAAAGGGAGGAAACAACGAATGCATTGCGTACATTGTGGTTACTCTATACAAGAAGGGGACGTTTTCTGCGAAGGTTGCGGTCGAAAAATTGAAGCTCATCAGTACACAACTTGTATACATTGCGGTCAGCAAATAACAGAAACCGATGTGTTTTGTGAATCATGTGGAAAAAAAGTAGGGGATACAGGTGGTTCCCTGATGGATCCCCAGTTACCTTTACCGGCGTCGGCAAATGCCGAAGAATCATTTTCATCAATAGCATGTCCAAAATGCGGGAAAGTGTCATCGGCAGATGATAAATTTTGCGTCGGCTGCGGCTCGATTATAAGTGCTGTTACTGCAGTCGAAGATATTCAGCTTCAATCTACAGACAAACAAACAGAGGAGATCGCTCCCTCTCTCGCAGCGAAAGCTCCTCTCGCAGCGGAGCCTACCCCCACAATGCAGCCAACTCTCCCAGCGGAGTCTCCTCTCTCAGCGGAACCTCCTCGCGCAGCGGAGTCTCCTCGCGCAGCAGAACCCCCTGGGAAACCTAAGAATACTAAAAAGATCGTCATCATCTCTGTTGCAGCGCTTGCCATCGCTGCCGTTCTCCTCCTGTTCGTGATCCCTCAATTCATGACGTCTCAAAATGATTATAATGCAGAGCAGGAGGCATCGGAGAATGGCGATAATTTAGAAGCGGCATACACAGAAGCAAATACGCTTATTGCACAGGGCGATTATGAAGCCGCTATTGAAATCTTAGAATCTCTTGGCAACTATTCGGATGCTGAAGATTTGCTGAAAGAAGCGAAGTATCATTTTGCCAGGCAGTTGATTGCCCTTGGCGACCAGCAGGCTGCTATTGATATCCTTATAATGCTTGGAGGCTACCAGGATGCCGCCGAGCTTGTAGAAGAGCTTAGTCGTCCTCAAACTCCGGTATTTGAGTTTACATCTACCACCTACCGCGATGTGGGACACACTTTCTTGTTGTTTTACAGAAGCTACATTAGCGCTTTAAACCAGCAGAATGCGAACCTGCTTGCCCATTGCTCCGAAGCATGCAAGGTTAGTCTGCGAGACCGCTTTTCCATCAATCAGAATGCTGTTTTTAAAAATATTCTTATAGAGATAGACAAAAGCAATATTAACCAGTATTACGATCCGGATTTCGATCTATATAACGGTATAGATACCCCAACTGTTACCTTTGCCGTGCGATGCGAGAATTATATGTGGCGGCGTGACACCAACGCTTACGAGGGAGAAAATGTTGCTGTTTGGCGGGCGACAGCGAGGTATCAAACGGAAAGAGGAGGGTGGTTCGTTGACCGTGCTGAGAGGGTTCCGGACAGTGAGAACATACTCCGCGGGCCCCTGGAGAAGATTTCATACGTTGGGACAACATCCCCGGAGGGTATGGCTTTAATCAATAATATTTGGCCTAAACTGTCAGGTTATTGGTATGGAGAAGATGTTCAGCCATTCTTTGTGTTTTTTGGTTATAGCTCTGATGATGATTATGTTGATAGCAATGGTGAATATATAAATTATATCTCTGGGTTTGAAACCGAACCAAGCCCAGGGGGCTATGCAATTAACATGGTTGAAATCGCAAAGAACGTTTATACAATCACTTTTAGGGTTCCGGAATACACGGAAGAAATTTCATTATGGGGTGCTTATGATGAGTATTTTTACGATGAAACTATTGACATTAGCAATATTGAAGCAGGACGAATAAAATATTTAGGATGGAGGGGCACTTGGTTAAACCTTCAGTATAACGAGACATTTGAAGAGGCGCACGAAGCCTTTTTAAAATCGTTGGGATTGTAAAGATTATAAATATTTGTTGGGTGGAGATTTGCGAGCCGTTAAAAACAGCACAACAGAATCAGTGGATCAGTTCGCACTGAATTACACCCGTCCTGCGGCGTTTGGAGACAACGCGGCGATCTCTGGTTGGGCTTGGGACAGCGTATATTTCATGTCAGCTTTGTGAGAGCCCGGGGGGGACGCAAATCCCCCGGCTTTTTCGACAATTTCATTGCAGAATATTCGCCTATTGTATTTACAAAAGACGAATACTTTGTTATGATGATTGTAAAATAAATAGGCAGGTGTTTTATAATGTCTGATTTAACAAGCTTGAATGTCAAAATTGACCGTTCTGTCAAAGCTGAGGCTGATAAGGTTGCCAATGCTATGGGGATGACGCTATCAACTGCGATTAATATTTTTGTGCGTCAGATGGTGAGTGAACGGGCCATACCCTTCCGAATCCAGCTAATTGATGATGAAGCTAAGCAATTTCATGAATTGATAGATAGCATTCGTGCTGAAAATCGAGAGAAAGGCCTCTTATCTGACGATGAAATCAATGAAGAGATTCAGGCATACCGCAACGAAACACGGGCAATAGGCACGGCGAATGTATGAATAGCAGGATAAAAGTTGTTATTGACACCAATGTGTTAGTGTCGGCATTATGGTCTGATAACGGCAACCCCGTAGCGATCTTGCAGCTAATACCTCAGACTATAGTGCCTTATTTCAACAATGAAATATTTATTGAATACATCGATGTCTTGAACCGACCTAAATTTGATTTTTCTTCCCATAAGAAGACAGAATTACTATATAGAATTGAAAAGTATGGCGAAATGATTGCGACTGAAAAAAGCGACATTCCCATGGTAGATGAAGCAGACCGCAAGTTTTATGACGCAGCACGGGCTAGTGGGGCTATCCTTATTACAGGCAATATCAAGCATTACCCCGCAGAAAAGTTTATTATGACAGCAAAAGGCTTTTTGGAGATGGAAAAGTCCTCACGGTGAGGAAATTTCCCATCGCCAATGTTATCCGACCTGGCGCCACTTGGGCTATTCGTTGAGGAGGCTTTATGAACGAACAGAATAAAAACCTGAAAAGCGTTATTGAATTTGTGAAAAAGCAGAAGCAGAAAATTGCAGCCGGGTTTGTTGCGATAGCTATCGTCGGCGCTATTTCTGCGTGCAGTATGATGTCTACGGGAAATAATCAGAGTTTACAAATGCAGCCTGCGCCGACGAATCCTGAGCATATAATCATAAAAGGAGAACAGTATAGCACAGATTTGACTTCTCTTAACTTGAATAGCAGAGATTTGCAAAATGAAGATATAATTCCGTTAAGTTTTATGACTAATTTAAAACGGTTGGTTTTGGAGAACAATCAAATAAGCGACTTGGCACCGCTGTCCGAACTCACGGAACTAAAATATCTGTATTTGGGCGGCAACCAAATAAGCGACTTAACGCCGTTGTCTAGTCTCGCAAATTTAAACGAATTGTACTTGATGAACAACCAAATTAACGATATAATGTCACTGTCAGCTCTCACTAATTTAGCGACTATGAATTTATGGAGCAACCAAATAAGCGACTGGTCGCCAGTGGAGCATGTGCAAAATGTTTGGGGCAGGCCGCCCACGAAATCGGTAGCGGATGGCGACAGCCTGGTATGGGTATTGCCGCCGACTATTGAATATGAAGCCATATTCTATCGCCATGATCACGGAGATTCCGGATTTTATGTAAGAGTAGAAATGGAAGGCGGAGGCACTAGGCTAATTGACACCAAGACGGGTAAAACAAAAGGGTGGGAATTTAGCGCCCCCTTCTTCATCCCTTATCACTACAGGTTTTTCTCGCATCCTAAAATGGAAGAGTACTATAAGCCTACTGATTACTCGGATGATCACGTAACTTTTGATGAGGTAATACGAGCATCTCAAGGCAAAGTTATCGCTATCTGGAAATTTACTAATCAAAATATTACTGACGCCGAGTTAGAAAGTTTAAAGCATAGTTTTGAGCCTTACAGATTTGAATCGCCACATTCTTTTAAATATGGCAAATATGCCATCTTCAACAACGGTGAATACGTTTCTGATTTTATATATGATCATGTAATTGGCGGAGACAGCATAGCGTTTGCCCGTCAAGATGGGAAATATGCCCTCCTAGATATGAACGGGGAACTCCTGACAGATTTTCTTTATAATGACGTCGGTGAAGTCGCAAAAAGATATGCCGCCGTCAGTTTGGACGGCAAATGGGGTTTTACAGATAAGTCCGGCAATGTAATGATCGATTTTATGTTTGATAAAGCGCTCGTTATAGATGAAAGTACTGCATTCGCCAAATATAACGGCAGATACGGCATCCTCAATGTTGCGAAAACAGCCGCCCCGTTTATGTTTTCCTCTCCCCTCACTGCGACGCCAACTGCCTCGCCGGTGACTGTAGACGGAAAGAAGGTTGTTTTCAATACCTATCGTATCGAAGGCAGCGACTATTTTAAACTGCGCGATCTGGCTTATTTTCTGTCAGGTACACCCTATCAGTTTGAAGTGGAGTGGGATATTGAAAACAATACGATCTTCCTTACGACGGGCGAGCCGTATACGATAATGGGAGGCGAGAAGGTAAAAAAAGGGCAGGAAAACAAGACGCCGACCCCCACTAGTGCGAAGATATTTCTGGATGGTGAAGAAAAGCATTTCACAGCGTACACAATTGAGGGCGACGACTACTTCAAGTTGCGCGATATCGGAGATGTTTTTGATTTCAAAGTCACCAAGGATGTTATGCGAAACATCATCTGGCATATTATAGAAATAGGAGGAGAGCGGTATAGCACAGCGTCGACGTACTTAAATTTATTTAACAAATATTTGCAAAAAGAAGACATTGTCCCATTAAAATATATGACAAATTTAACTAAATTGAACTTAAACGTCAATCACATCGTTGATGTAACGCCGCTACAATCGCTGACTAATCTGACTGAGCTCCGTTTATTTGGCAACAGAATCAGAGATGTGACGCCACTGCAATCGCTGACTAATCTGATAGATCTGGATTTGCGTAATAACCCAATCAGTGACGCGCAAATTCAGGCTTTGCGGGAATCGCTGCCAAATTGCCAGATAAATTATTAGAACGAGATGAAGAATATAAGGAAGCTCTTATTATGTTTGGACTTACTCCGTATGGTGTTTCCCGCGAGGATATGCAAGGTGTTTACGATTATAGTGTATTACCCCGTAAAGGTCAGGCATATCTAAATGCCGACAATCGTAAAACAAGCCTTTTCATACGAACAAAAGAAACAAGACAAATTAAAGCTGCGGGTCAAGATCCTGTATACAGAGAAAGGCGGAATGAACTATTTCACTTTCGCATATGCAGTTTGAAGATAAAAGATAAAATTATAGAATTCAACTCCGGTATTGAAGACCAGCAAGTCTTTTGGAATCTGACCCCCGATAAGTGCATAGAATCTTTTTGCATGAACTGTTCACAATGAACGATCTTTGCGGAGGCGATAAATCCACGCAGCAAGAAGATATAGTAAAAGCAAAGGAACTCAAGGAGGGATTAGAATGAGCGAGCGTGTAAAAACCAGCCGATGGGATGCAGCCGAATTTCTGGAAAGCCAAGAAGACATTGACGCTTACCTTCGAGTAGCCTTTGAGACCGGCGATCCTAAGCAAATAACCAAAGCGCTTGGAAACGCTGCCAGAGCGAAGGGCATGAAAGAAGTGGCTGATAAAACGGGACTAGCGAGAGAGCATCTATACACCAGCTTTAGTGAAAATGGCAATCCTACGTTACAAACACTAAATGCATTAATGGATTCACTGGGCTACCAATTAGCAATTGTTCCTAAAGAGCGTAGTCGGCATGAGGCTTTATGAACGAACAGAATAAAAAGCAGGAACAATCAAATAAGCAACTGGTCGCTAGTTTGAGCATGTGAAAAATATTTCTTAAATAATTTGTTGTTAATTAAAATTATATTTGATATAATATTTATAAGGCAAACGAGCAAATCATATGTATTCACGCGAAAAACCCGAGGGCGGAATCCTCGGGTTTTTCTTTGGGCTAGTTGTCGTAACTAATTTCTGTCTAGCCACTTGCAAGCATAGAAGGCTACTATGCTTGCCATGACAGAAACGAAAAACGAGCATATCATATATATTTCACCCCCTTACTGTCGCCAGTATAGGGAACGACAACCTAATTAATTATTTTGCTCTGTCCTGCTATTTTAAAGGAATACATAAAGCTCGGGATACACCCCCTTATAGGGCTGTTAGCAAACCACTTGAAGTGGTGGTCATGACTTACCTTACCTCTACTTAGGTTTTTGTACTGCTATCTCCTGACGTCACATCCAGCGCCGCTTGGATTATAGATTTCGGGCTTAGATCCGGCGTTATTTTGCTGTCATATAGGCAGTTCAGAGCACGATCATACAAAGTTATCCTGTCGAATTTCCCGCTTTTGAATATTTCGTAAAGGTTTTCTGGTAAAACTTTTACAGTATAGTCGTGATTTTCCATAGAGGTGGCACGCGGGATCATGCCTAACGACTCCATTTCTTTGTATCTGTTTATTGTGCCCTGCCAGGATAACTCCTTATTGACAGCCATTACAAACAACTGAACATTATAGCCTTTTTCCTTAAGTAGTTGGCATGTTTTGAGCGGCGCCTCTGTTGTCCGCAGTGTGCCTTCGATGGAAAGGTTATATTTTCTGTCAGAAAGGTCGGAAATAAGTCGCTCTACAACAGTATTAGCAAAAGCTTGTGTATATTTAGGGCTGTCTTTACCAAATGTCTTGTCAATTGCCTTAAAATTTGGATGGTATACACGATATTCGTCGCCATTAATCACAATAATATTGCTATTCTTTGATTTTGCCTTATCGCTTAAGGCAGATTTACCGGCTCCAGGTTGACCGCCTAAAACAATAGCATATGGTTTTGATACAGGATAGTATTTAGCGAGTAATTCCTTTAGTACTTCTTTGTATATAGCCTCGAATTGCTCGTTGCTTAAGTCAGACAAATTTTTATCAGACATTTTCAGCCTCCGCTGTCTCAAGCCGTCCAATTACGCTTTTTAGATACCGCAACCGTCCTTCGACAAGCAAAAGTTCTTCGAGAGTTTTACAATCAAAAACATCGTCTTTCGCTTGAAACGCATCGCTTGCAAGCAATACAATCAAGTTTGTCGTATCCACAGAATCAATATTGTTTCTAATTATGTAGTGTAAAAATTCTGCGTGTATCTCTGCCGCAAATTCATTTAAAACTTCTTTCTTTAGAATTTTTTTATAATTAACATCATAATCCGCTTCGTTCCTTGCGGCCAGTGTTCTTTCAGGCGTGTTTCCTTTAGGATCATATAAAGGCTGCACTTCTTTCACCTCGTAAGACATTGCTCTATCTCCTTCCGTCTATCTCTTTGCAGTCTGAACTATAGATTTATGATGGAGCACAGATTTTCTCGTCCGATTTGGCAGTTTATATATTCCTCTTATAGGTTCGGTTAAATAATATTATATCAACAGTAGATGTAAAATGCCAATAATTCTTCCTTGACATTTTGCGAGAATACGAATATAATTATTATACAGAATTATGCGTCTATTATGGAGGATTGCAATGAACGGTTATGTGAAAGCCGAAGAAATGGCAAAACGTTGGAATGTATCGGTTCGACAAGTGCAGTTGCTTTGTCAAAATGGAAAAATAGAAGGCGCGTCAAAATTCGGCAACGCGTGGGCCATACCAGAAAACACTCCGAAGCCCACTCGCACAGGCAGATATAAACCCGGTCGCAAGCCGAAGGGATGAGTGCTCCTGTAAAAATCAGTATCGTTTCACCTTAAAATAGTTAAAAACTAAGTTAAAATTACTTAGTTCGTCCCATCACTTCGACAGGGGTGTTGATTATGAATACGCAAGCACAAATTGAGAAAATAAAAACTGAAATATCAAGAGATATCAGAAATGCACTGGGAAGCAAACTGTATAAGATTATCTTGTACGGCTCTTATGCCCGAGGCGACTATAATGAGGATTCTGATATTGACATAATGGTGCTCGCTGATATTGAAGAAGATAAAGCGAGAACTTATCGAGAAGCTCTTGACACAATTGCAGACAGAGTGAGTCTGGAAAACAATGCTCTTGTTATGATTTCTCTGAGAAATACACACCTGTTCTATTCCCGTTTGGAAATACTGCCATTTTATCAGAATGTAATTAAAGACGGAGTTGAGATATATGGACACTGAAATAGATTTGTCGAAGCATAGAATCAGGCAAGCAGAACAATGCTTAAAAGAAGCGAAGCTTTTGTTTGATAATGGGGCTTACAAAGGCGCTGCAAATAGGGCTTACTATTGCGCGTTTCACAGTATTAGAAGTCTCATGTGAAAAGCTATTATGGATCTGCTCATAATCGAAAAGCAAGTTGGGGGATTAGTGGTAGTTTTCAACTTGATCATATCTCGGGCGCTTAGTATTACGAATTCAAAGGCGGTGAATTCTGATATGGAGAGAATTTCCATAGAAAACCTCGGTCCAATTGACGGGAAGTTTGAGATGAGTTTGGATCAAAAGCTCACGATCTTAATAGGCGAACAGGCGACGGGAAAGAGTACGATTGCTAAGGCATTATATTTTTGTTATTTTTGTATCAGTGCGACTATAGATGCTTTTAAAGGGAAGAACTCTATTGTTTTTGGCGACTATCTCAGGGAAGATATGCGTCTGTACTTCTATAAAAACTACAATCACGGAAGCGTTAAATACACTTGTAATGAGCTTGGAACAGATTTATTTATAAATTTTGGAAGTAATAGTCCAGATATGAAAATAACGAACGTCGTTGACCTTGAATATAGGAATTCTCTTTACATCCCAGCAGGGCGCAGCATTATCCCGTTGCTTTTTGAAAATTATGCCGCAGCCAGCAGGATAAAGGTTGATCCGTTTTTTGACGAGTTTCTTTTGTTTCTTGATGCTATTCGCAAGGAATATAATATTTCGTTGCATGAGATGCTGGCGCAAGCGCTGGATATTTCGCCATACCCTATTGACGAAAATAATGTTAAAGGCGCTATTTTACTTGTTAATCAAATCCTTAAAAGTGAATATCGCTATCAAAATGGAAGAGAACAACTTTTTTTCAACAGCGAAACATCAATGCCAATAGTATCAGCGTCATCAGGGCAACAGGAAGTATTGTATATCCTCATGACTTTATTCTATGCCTTGCTTCATCCCAAACCATATACCATCATCATTGAAGAACCGGAGGCCCATATTTTTCCAATGGCACAGAAGCTAATTATTGAGCTTGTCGTCCGTGTAATAAACGCCACAGGAAGCCATGTCATCATAACAACACACAGTCCATATATCCTGACTGCAACTAATCTATTAATTCATTCAGCGATAGTGGAAAACAAAATTAACAGTAAAGAAACAGTCGTCGATCCAATGGCAAGGCTCAATCCCGAAGATGTGAGTGCATATATGTTAGAACGCAATGGCAGCTTTTCATACCGCAGTATAATCGATGGGGAAACAGGTTTAATCGCTGCAGAGGAAATTGACACTGTTTCCGAAATCATTGACGAAGGAATGTCAGACCTTATTAATTTGGAGGTTAAGTATGGTCTGTAAAGGTTTTAGCGAATGCCATACCAAAAATATCAAATGTAAAGGATGCAATGAGTGTTTAGTGGAGACGAATGAATCGAACCCCACTGTAAGTGAAAAAGGGATATCATATACCATAAAAAACAGAACTATGCTGAAAGTGCTAAAATATAAGGTTGATGGCGGGTTGATTGATGGTGTGGACGAAAAAAGATGCGACTATCTAATGATGTTTCCGGATTGTATGAAATCATTTTTTATTGAATTAAAAAGTCAAAAATGGAAAGAAGCGCTCGAACAGCTAAAAAACACATTTAAGATTTTATATCCCAGCATGAACGGGTATATACCACATTTACGGGCTGTCATTGGAAACGGTGTCCCGCACACTTCTTACAATGAAAAGAGGAAATTACTCAAGGAAATGAGGCGCCAACATATTGAAGCAACGCTAGAGATAAAGAAATATTCACTGTTTAATGACGAGGTGTAGCACATAGCGAAAATCACCACTGAAGACATGAGTAAAAAACTACTATGGAGCTGCTTGTATCCGAGTATACAACCTAAGGAGGAGAGATAAGTATATGAAAATCTTTTACGACGAGGCTTTTTTACAGCGGTACTGCGGTGATCCTGCTGCGCAGACGGGGCGTTTGGATCATGCTCTTTCGTTAGTGCGGGGGAAATATAAGTTGCTGGCGCCGGCGCCATGCACAGAGGAGGATCTGCTCCGGGTCCATCTCCATTATCATGTGGCTGAAATTAGAAGAGATGATCGTGTCTATCCTGTAGCGGCGCTGGCTGCTGGCGCTGCCATTGCTGCAGCGGAGTCTGCCCTGGAAGGAGAGGCTGCTTTTGCCCTCTGCCGGCCGCCGGGGCATCACGCCAGCCCGGGTTCCTGTTGGGGGTTCTGTTATTTCAACAATGTGGCTGTTGCGGTACGCAAAGTCTTGGCTACAAATGAGGATATTAAAAAAATTTTGATCGTTGATTATGATCTGCATTTTGGCGACGGCACGGAGAATACTTTTCTGGGAGATAGCTCTGTTTCGTACTATCATGGCAGCGGCAGCAATAGAGCAGCGTTTGTGGAGAATTTAAAGCTGCGTCTGCAACAGGAGAAAAACGTTGATATGGTCGCTGTTTCTGCGGGTTTTGACCGTCACATAGAGGACTGGGGCGGGCTCCTGGCCACAGAGGATTACGGCACAATGGGAGAGATCCTCGGTTCCTTCGCCGATGAATACTGCGATGGCCGCATCTTTGCCGCACTGGAGGGCGGGTATAACCATCGCTCCCTAGGGGATGGGCTGTATGCTTTCCTGGAGGGGCTGGAGGGGAAATAGATGGATACTGAAAGAATAATTGCTGCGTTTGTGACTGCGATACTGGCTGCAATTCAGCTCCACATAGCATACCGACAACATAAAGAAGTGGGATATATCTTTACGAATACTTGGGTTGCAGCTTCAAAAGAAGAACGAGAGAGAA
>Ga0209737_10001868_pt1 | contig 14849 bp, 8 predicted proteins | sample TergutCu122P3_FD_187284 | JGI IMG/M metagenome (GOLD analysis project Ga0209737, IMG submission 187284) | Cubitermes ugandensis P3 segment gut microbial communities from Kakamega Forest, Kenya - Cu122 P3 (SPAdes) (version 2) | ecosystem: Host-associated > Arthropoda: Insects > Digestive system >...
TCAGGATCGTGTCCTCTATAATAAGAGAATCAAACCGCATATTGTCATTCTTGGAGAAACCAAAATTTTTGACGAAGCCAGATATATTCATGGCACTTATGGAAACGGTACTTTCACTTTTTACGGAGGACACGATCCTGAAGATTACCAACACTTTGTGGGCGACCCGCCTACCGATTTAAATCTGTTTCCCAATTCACCCGGTTACAGGCTTATTCTTAATAATGTATTGTTTCCGGCGGCGAAGAAGCAGAAGCAAAAGACCTAAAACACTTTCAAATTTGTATCATTAATCACCATATTTTTGCCCACTTGCTTAATAATGGCAATTCCTTGTTTTGTAGCTTCTTTCCCTGCATTTCCATAAACATGAAAACCTACTGCGTGGCAAAAATATAAAATTTTTCATTCAAAAATCAATTTTAAGATATTATTTTTCTCAAAATCAATATGTTAAAAAAGTCATAAAAATTGCAATTTTTACCTGAAACGTGCATTTTTTCTTTAAAATGATACAACTTTTGGAGATTCCGCTTCGCTCGGAATGACAACGTGCGCTTGTTAAGAAGGGGCGGAAGACGCAGCGGCACAACGTACAGTGTAAATGGTAGTGCGAATCGTCGTCGCGTCTTCTGTTTTCCTCCTAAGCGCAAGCAAGCTCGTCATCTCGAGCGTAGCGAGAGATCTTGTGCTATTGCCGACTCCCACAAAAAAAGGCAACCCGTACAGAGTTGCCTTTTTTATTTAGCGCGATTTTGCAAATTGTACTAAATTAATTTTCTTTTACGGAAGACATGTAGCATAACTGGCAATTGTTTCGCTAATAAACCCAATTTGAGCCGTGTTATTTCACAGGAACGGCCTTTTAAGCGCTTGTGTTGCAGAGTTATGGCCTGCAATCATAATCATAGTCAATAACTACGTCATTTACGCCATCCCACGTTGGATAATAAGTTAACAATGATCCGTTAACACCATGAATGGCAATCTGAACATACATAAGACCATTATTTCCACCTAAATTATTAAAGTGTTGCGATATAGGTATCGGGTTTGTGTACGGCATAAAGCCAGTATATTGGTTACCGCCACCGGATACTACGAAGTCAACCTGAATATTACAATCAAATGTAGAATTAATAATTAAATTACCTGTTAACGGGGCATCACCACCCAGTACATATCCGGGATCCACATAGTACGCATAATAGTACGTTTCAAGTTGCCCCAAATTGAAGTCTCCAAAACATTTTTCATCGTGATCCTTAAAAAAGAAAGGAGCAGCACCGCTTGTTTTCCAAGATTGTCTCTCGGGCGTCAGACCGCCTTGGGCAACCCAACCGGCATACGCTGCATCTACGGCATCCCAATCTATACATTCTCCTTCTTCAAGTTTTTGCCAGTAGAAAGATGTTTGACGCGGAACGCCACCCTGATCTAAATACCAACCAATAAAACCGAGGTTAACAACAACTGGTTCTTCTTCAATAATTTTTTCAACAAACTCTTCGAGGAATACCATATTGATGTTTTTGTTGTTTAGTGCTCTCGGAATAAAGAACACATAGCCACCGTCAGCAGTCATTTGTTGACCGGGTTGAATTGAAATAGGGAAATCAAAGTATTTGTTTCCTTCTTTTGAGGTGAGAACGAAGCTTTCCCACTGTTCGAACACATAACCCGCTACTTTCAAATAGCCGTTGTCTTTTTGTTTTGAATCCCAAATAAAATAGATACCCGGGTATTTTGCGCTGTGTGCATTAGATGGAATTTTTTCTCCCGAAGCATTTGTTCTTGCCGAAGGAACGTCCTGAATGTTTACGGCTACTGCTTTGTCAACTTCGCCATTCCAAACCACGGCGCCTTTTGCAGCTCCACTTTTGCTGCCATCGGCAGAAGTTTCTTCATCTTTTTTACACGCTCCGAACATTAATCCCAGCGCTAAGATGGTTGTTAAAAGTTTAAAATTTCTCATAATAAAATAATAAATTTGGTTAATAACCTGAGTTCTGTTTAAGGAAATTATAGTTCGGGCTTCGCGTTTTGATTTTTTTGCTAAAAAAAAGGCAGCCCGTTGCTGAGCTGCCTATCATTTTAACATCTAAAACAATTATTTCTTTTCGTTAGCACAAGTTACACTTCGTTAAACTTAATTCCAATCTGCTTCGGTTAAGTTAACATTAAGGTTTTCTGCTCCGTTCCAGTTCACAACCGTTTCATAGTATCCTACTCCACCGATAATAACGCGGATAGAAACCGGACCGGCTGCAATAGTACCTTTTTCTAACTGCATTCCGGTTAGCTGAATAGTTTTTGTGCCGTTCGGAGAAGGACCATAGTCATTCCAGTTGCCAAGCCCTTCCTGACGTACTTGAACGTGCCCCTCAAAACCGGCAGGATAAGTTACAGTAAGATTATAAACCAACGGATACGTAGCAGGCTTCACTTTCATACTGGTAGTGTAACCTTCTTGATTCGCTAATTTGAATGTACGCGGTTGCCATCCATCAAATAAGAAAAACTCGCAACCTTCATCTTCCAAGATCCAAAATTCATTGAAAAAAGATGCCTCATTGGCTTTCAATTTATAATCAGCATTTGTCACACCTGCAGCATCCATAGCAGCAACATAAGTTGTCCAATTCAGCCAATAAGTTCCCTTAGCGTCCAATTCCATTGGAACTTCAAAAAGAAACTCGCAATCTAATGAATAGAAAGAAACTTTCGGAGTTACTGCACCTTCGAATTCACCGTACTTGAGCGTTGAAATGTCTTTGCCGCTGAATGTATAAGTTTTCCCTTTCATACATTCGGCATCAAACACATATGATGTAAAACCATTTCCATTTTTAATGGCAATGGTTAGTGCGCCCGGGGCAACATTTTCTCCAAAAACAAGAGCGTGATCATTGCCTTTCACCTTTTCGATAGTAATACCTTCGACGATGGTTACCAATGCAGAACCTTTATATTCCGTTCCGAATTTGTCAAAATCACTCTTAGTCATCGAACCTGTGACTACACAGCTCCCGGCTTTTTGCAAGCTATTCTCGCTTTTGCTGCCATCGGCAGAAGTTTCTTCATCTTTTTTACATGCTCCGAACATTAATCCCAGTGCTAAGATGGCTGTTAAAAGTTTAAAATTTTTCATACATTAAAATAATAAATTTGGTTAATAATAATATGCGGCAAAAATATATAAAAGAGAACACAAGATGCAATATAGCGTTTCAAATCGCATGACACACTATCCGAAGTTGCGACACGCAGTGCGAAATTTGAGGTTAAAGGATTGAATTAAAAAACTTTCAAATTTGTATCATGAATCACTACCGTATCGCCTACTTGTTTAATAACGGCAATGCCTTGATTGATGCATTCTTGCTCTAATTCCGGATAAAAAGTCATTGTGGCTAAGCCTAAATAGATTTGATGGTTTTTATATTCGGGAAAATTAACTCTAAAAGTTTCAGCTTTTCTTAAAACTTTCGGCACATCGTTTTCATGTGCTTTGTATTTAATTTCAATAATGCCAATTGATTTTCCGTTAATGAGCAGAATATCATACTCGTCTTTAAATCCTTTTTTTATTCCTTTAACATGATCTATCATTTCATCAAATTTCTCGCCGAAAAAATTTTGTTTTCCGTTTTCAAAAGAATTAACGAAATATTCTTCGGCAAAAAAGCCGTGATTATTAGCCCAGCCACCTACTTGTTCTTGCATTTTTTTCATTCTACGATCAAAATCATCTCTTGATTCTTTTAGTTGCCGGTCGGTTTCAGCCTGTCTTTCGGTTAAGAATCGGTTGCTTTCTTGAATTTGCGCCCAGCAAGTTTCAGGCGTGGCATGCGGTAAATTGGATAGTGGATTCATTTTTTTCTTTGTGTTTAATTAATAATTGATTTAACGCGGCAAAAATATAAAAGTTTTCATTCGACAATCAATTTTAATGAATTATTTTTCTATAAATCAATGTGTTAAAAAAGTTATGAAAATTGCAGTTTTTACCTAAAACGTGCATTTTTTCTTTGAGATGATGCATTTTTTAGAGATTCCTGCACTACCTATGACAGTTTTGTATAACGATTTGAATTTAAAACAATCAAAAAGCGTTGTTTGGCACACCGAAGGTGTGCTATGTGGATAACCCCGTGCAAGCGTAGCGCAGCTCGGGGTAAAGGCGATGTAATCGGTTAATCCTGAACTACGTAGTAGTTCACGTTTATCCACGCGCATACTTCCACCCCGAGCTGCACCGCCTTCCGGCGGTTTGCACGGGGTTATCCACATTAAACGCCTTCGGCGTTCCGTTCCCGTCGCATTTATTCATTTTTGCTTTTTTACAGATTGTATTTATATTCATGTCATTTCCGTTTGTTTGAAAAAAAGTTTTATATAGAGGATCGGAATGACAACGTGCGCTTGTTAAAAAAGGGCGGAAGACGCGGCGGCACAACATACAATGTAAACGGTAGTGCAAATCGCCGCCGCGTCTTCCGCTTTCCTCTAAACGCGAGTCAGCCCGTCATCTCGAGCGAAGCGAGAGACCTCGTACTATTGCTACCACTCCCACAAGAAAAGGACTGCCCATTGTTGGACAGCCCTTTTCCAAATTATGAGAAATTTTGCAATAAATTATTGCTAGAATTGAATTTAGTTAAAGCCGTGAGCGGCTTTATCATTATCGTCTATCCACGGTCTTACAGATGGTTTCAAATGCAAACTTCTTGTGATTTGTTTATTTGCATGAGGGTTATCTCCGTTCCAGCCGCCACCGTGTTCATTCGTATTGATGAATGTAACATGCCCTTCCCAGTTTGCCAAATAAAAGCCTCTTGCATTAACCTTCTCTCCGCAAGCATTAGTATACTCCCATTCACCATTAGAAACTTCATTGTCATAATCTATTCCCCAAAGTGTATTATAGGTTCTTTTACCAAATGTTTGGGTATATGAATTGCCAATTCCTTCAAAAGGCATATTCCATAACCAATCCGAATGCCAGTTAATTACCGGATATCCTTCGCCATATCCACCAGGAAGACGACCGTATCCATTTAAAGGAACTTCATTAATTCTTTGAACATACAACAAATCGCCGGTTCTTTTATGGAAAAATACATAGATATTGTCTGAGTGAGCATTTTCCCATTTGCTTGTTATATCATTCCATGCTTGAATTACTTGACCGGTGTTTGCATGAACATAATATCCATTTACATCAAGACTCAAACAATCGTTATCATCATTACAAACGTATGTTTCGAATGTAATATCATCGATACATAGACACTCGCCGGTGCTTGGATTTTTTACACACGCTGTCTCACCATCTTCTTCACAGCCAAGTCCTACCATTCTTGCTGTAATAGCATCATAAAGTTCCTCATCCAATATCGGGTGTAATTCTGCACGTAGTGCGTCTAACTCTTCACACGAAAGTTCAGTTAAATCTTTTTCCACAAATCCTTCCAAAAACACCATATTAATGTTTTTGTTATTCAGCGCTCTCGGAATAAAGAACACATAGCCGCCGTCGGCTGTCATTTGTTGTCCGGGTTGAACCTCAATGTGGAAATCGAAGTACTTGTTTCCTTCTTTTGAAGTAAGAACAAAACTTTCCCACTTGTTAAATACACAACCTGCAACTTTCAAATAGCCATTGTCTTTTTGCTTTGCATCCCAAATGAAATAAATACCGGGGTACTTTGCGCTATGTGCATTAGACGGGATTTTTTCCCCTGAAGCATTGGTCCTTGCAGAAGGAACATCGTCAATGTTTACGGCTACTTTTTTGTCAACTTCGCCATTCCAAACCACGACACAGCCTTTCGCAGCTCCGCTTTTGCTGCTGTCGGCGTTGGTTTCGTCATCTTTTTTACACGCTCCGAACATTAGTCCCAGCGCTAAGATGGCTGTTAAAAGTTTTAAACTTTTCATAATAAATAAATTAGGTTATAAATAAAAATTAGTTTTGCCTCCACTTCTTATATCGCTATCGGCTTTCTCGATTATATTTGATTTAAAAGTTAAAAATTTAAGGTTTGATTTCGTAAGTATTTTTTTATAAGCGTATATAGTTATTGTTAGTTTTCAAATTTATTTCATAGTTGTGTAATTTCGCCATAATATTGCAAAATTCAGCCGCAAAATTAAAGCAAAAAAGAAACAGATACCGTACAGCGTTTAAAATCGTATGACCTATTGTCCGAGGTTGTGACATGCAGTACGAGGGTAGGGGCTAAGGGATTGGGGGATTGAGGAATTGAAGGACTGAAGGATTGAAGGACTGAGGAACTGAAGGGGTGAAAAATTGAGAGATTTTTAAAAATGTTGAGAAATAGTTGCTAAGATCGGCATTCGGTTCATAATAGAATCTACAGAAATTCTTAAAATTGTAGCCACTGCCCATAAAAATACAAAATAAACTAAAACTCTCAATCCTTCAATTCCTCAATCCTTTTGCAACGCAATTTTACGATACTCCGCAGGACTCATATCATAATGTTCCTTGAAAATGCGGTAAAAAGTACGAACTGAACCAAACCCACACAAGGGTGAAATAGCCTCAATTTTATATTCGGGATGGTTTTCGAGCATTTGTTTTGCTATTTCCAACTGAATGGAATAGGTATATTCTTGCAAGGTTTTACCGGTAACCATCTTAACTGCTTCATACAAATAGGTTCTGTTGGTAGATAAGGCAACTAATAGTTCTTCTCTGTCAATGTTCGGATTCGAGTAATTCTCATTGCTCAGCAAATATTCGCGAAGGCATGCAACTAATCGTCGTTGCTGTTCGCTGCCGGGAAGCTCTTTAGTGATAGCGCCTGTTCTATTTTCTTTCACTGCCGAAGTTTCCTTTTGAGTGAATGTTTCGCAATGATATTGCAATAAGTCAAGTTCTTTTCTCAACAAGCGTTGTTTTTTGATTTGAAGCACTAAAGCGCGATTTTTCTTTAAAATTAACCGGTGATAATACACATAACATACAAATAAAATGAAAATGAACAAGCATCCGCCGAGCACATAGAGCATATGGAGCTGCGCCCGCCTTTTTTCGGCGTTTATCCTGTCCACTTCGTAAATGGTGCGCAATTCATCTAATTGAGCGTTAAATTCGGTATTGCGAAAATCGCTTGTGATTTTTTGCATTGAATTATATAGGGCAATGCCTTCTTCACCTCTGCCCAACCTGATAAACAAACGGGCTTTAAGTGCTAATACATCACACAAATCTAAAGGAACCTCTCCACGGGCAAGCAAAAGTTTGTAGCTTTTTTCTGCCCATTCTAAAGCTTCGGCATAACGTTCACGAACTTCTAAAATTTTTGCACGCAATAAAAAGAATTCACCGTGAAACATTGTATCATCTTCATCAAATGAACGGAGTATTACACTCATGAGATTGTAGTAATATTCGGCTTTGTCATAATCCTTCATTGTCAAATATAATTCTACATATAAAGAATATAGAAAAATTCGTTCGGTTTGATCGACATAGCCTATCTCTTCTTGCTTAATTTTTTCGAACTTTTGAATCATCTCTTTTGCTTTTTGCAAGGCATTCAAGGCTTCTTCATATTTTTCCTGTACAATTAAAACGGTAATAAGGAAGCGGTGAGATTCCGCTAATAGATAACACACATTATCGAAAATGCAATGATCGGCTAATTCGATAGCTTCTCTGAAAAAAGTTTCCGCTTCCGCAAAACGGTATTGTTTCATGTAAGCTTTTGCTACTGCTGCACGAGCAGAAGTCATACCCACCGGATGATTCTGTTTTTTGGCTTCTTTGTATAAATTTTTTGTCTCGCGTTGTACGGCTTCATACTTTTGAGAAACAGTGAGCACATCAAGCAACAGGTCATACAATTCGTAATAAATGTCCCATTCTTTATTTTCACTACAATAAACCATTGCATTACGCGCTTGTTGTTCAGCTCCTTCAAAGTCGCCATAATTGAACAAAGCATAACCGTAGTTCAATTTCATATTTGCATATGTAAATATGTAATGCGGCAAATGTTGCTTGTTTGTTTCTTTTTTCTTTTCTTGCAGAATTACGGCTTCAAATTCGTTGAAAAAAATAATCAACTCTTCCAGAGTAGCTTCCTGAAAGAGATAGGATGTGAGCAATCTATAGGAATCTAATTTCTCCACACCATATTGTGTAGCAATAACTTGCCGTAAAGAATCTTTTTGTGCCTGTCTGTTTTCTTGCGCTTCGCAGAGAAAAGGCACCAATAAAAGCATTGTTAAAATAATATTTTTCACTTGATCTCCTTTATATTTTCGGTTACATCTGTCAATCTTTTGCTATATCTCAATTTTCTCACAAGAATAAGTACTGTTGCCATGATGCTGATAATTATTAGAGGTCCTATAGTGTTCAATAGAATATAAAAGTTTCTGTTTGCTTTAACGGCAATGGGGTTCAATGTTCCTAATTTGAAACTTTTTGAACGTATCAAAAGCAGCTCGTCGTCTGCACTTAAGTAATTGACGCAATTGAGGATGAAATCCGGATTATCGTATTGTCTTTGCGAATAAAAATCGAAACCTGCGGGATAAGGTTGCATACTTTTTATATCAAAACGGTTACGGATGATATCGCCATCCGAAATAAATATTTGTCTGGTTTCGCGGCTTTCCGTTTTGAAGTCAAACTCTTTGATGGTGTCAAACTCTATCGGCAAAATACCTTTAAAAGCGGAGGTAAATTTTCCTTCTACCAATACCGCAATGGGTTCATACATGCGGTTAAACTCCTGGAGGTTGGGTTGGTTTTTTATTACATTCAGCGTAACAATAGTGGGGACGGGCACTACTTTTGTTTTTTCGGAAGTGGTGGCTAACACGGTTTTTCTGAGATTAGGATCGGTGCCCACAAAATCAATAGTACCTGCAAAATCAACTTTCAGGGTTTTCATTTTTCGGGTAATCGGATGCGTGGAAAAATTTACGATAACAGGCATATACGGGAATGCCCAAAACTTGTATTGTGGTTGATTTCCCACCATTCCCGACGGAATGGGAATGGCTTGACAGTTTAGATCCTGTATTAAATTCGCATTCAGTCGGACGCCATATTTAAAAAACAAACTGTTAAGTCGTAAAGGCATTTCGGTAGCAAAAAACTCATTTCTATGTTGCAAACTGTCTATCGAAGCATTGGTCATGTCAATTAACCAAAGCACTTTTCCGCCGTTCATAATAAATTGATCAATCACATATCTATCCATATCGGAAAAAGGTTGTGTAGGTTGCGCTACGATCAATACATCATACTTATTTCCAAATGTCCCAATTTTTGCTTCGGCAGAATCTTTTACATAAATTTCTCGTAAGCTGTTGATTCTATTATTAATAGTAACCCTTTCCACTTTGTAATAGCGGTTTAGCTGCCATTCCATCCACGAAGTAGCCATTCTGTCCAATTCGCCGTGTCCTTCCAAAAAAGCCACTTTTGGCGCAAACATAGTCGTTATATTTCGGATGGCAGAAACCAAATTATACTCTAACTCTTGAATAGAGAAGTCGAGCCAGTCTTTGCCGTTAGGATCCGAAACGACCAATGTAACCGGATATTCTTTGCCGCGAAAAGTAAGAAATGCTCCAGGAACGACCCAGGTAGTTGAATAATCTTCTCTTGAAATGGGAATAGGATACAGCCCTTTTTTATAGAACTCTCCGAAAATGGAATTTATCTCTTCCTGGTCTTTCCCTGCAATCGGGTCAATCATTTCAAATTCAATATTAGATGAATGTCTGCTAAGTTCTTCCAATATTTCTTTTGTTTTTTGTGCAAAGATTTGATAATCAGCAGGATTGTTTCTTCCTTCCAAAAAAACTTTAATATAAATTTTATCGGATAACCCCTTTATCAGCTTAATGGTAGAAGGCGCCAATGAATTTCTTTTTTCAGCGGTGAGGTCAATTCTTGCATAAAAAAAAGAAAAAATAATATTGAGCGCCACCAAAATGAAAAGGCTCGATACTAATGTAATAATTGCCGAACGTTTGTATTTAACTTGGTTTTTCATACGAGCAGATTAATAATTACCATTTGCGACTTACTAACATAATACGCGCAGCCATCAAAAAAAGTATAATTACACTTGCAAAATAGAGAATGTCGCGTGTATCTATCACGCCTCTGCTGATAGAATTATAATGATAATCAATGCCTAACTTCTTAATAAAGTATCCCATATTTCCCAAAAATTCCAAATCGTAAATAAATTCAAAACCAAAATACATAATGAAGCAAAGCGGGGCAGCCAGCACAAAAGCCACAATTTGGTTTGAAGTGGTGCTTGAGGCAAATATGCCGATAGAGATAAAGGTAGCGCCTAAGAAAATGAGTCCTAAATAAGAGCCCCAAGTGCTCCCCAAGTCAATATTTCCGGGGGGAGAGCCTAAGTTATACACCGAGATTACATATAATAATGTGGGTAATAAAGCAATGACTAACAGAGTGAGCGAAGCCAAAAATTTGGCGGCAATAATCTGCGTATCGGTGAGAGGTTTGGTTAGGAGGAGTTCCAGAGTACCGCTTCGTTTTTCTTCGGCAAAGGTTCTCATGGTAATAGCCGGAACCAAGAAAAGAAACAAAAACTTGGAAGTACTGAAGAGTCCTTGCAAACTTGCCACATTAGAATACAAAATATTGTTAATGTTGGGAAATACCCAAATGAACAGTCCGGCAATAATTAAGAAAACGCCAATAAAAATATAGCCAATTAAAGAACTGAGATAAGATTTAATCTCTTTGCGGTAAAGACTGTACATGTTTCAGCCGATTAAAGTTTGAGCGGCAAAGATACGATTTTTTCAATTATAAATCGGTTTGTGCCCAGGACAAGAGTCGAACTTGCACGAGAGTCCTCTCACTACCCCCTCAAAGTAGCGTGTCTACCAATTCCACCACCTGGGCAAAGCAGGCGGCAAAAATAAGATTTTTCAACATACAATTTTCAAAACATTCAATTTTTTATTATTTTGCACGTTTCATAATAGCGATATTTGTAATAATGTATAATTCCTCATCTCCAAAGAAGAAACAGCAAAAGAAAGAAGTAGTTAAATCAAAGTGGATTGTTCCATTTTGGATATTGTTTTGCTGCGGATTATTAATTGTGGCAACTTTATTTACGCTTATTTCGTTAGGCAAATTGGGGTTTATGCCCTCATTTTCCGAATTGGAAAATCCTCGAACTAACTTGGCTACAGAGGTTTATTCCAGCGATGGCGAACTGTTAGGGAAATATTATTTGGAAAATCGCTCCCCTTGTAAATATGATGAACTTTCCCCTCATCTCATTAGCGCATTGAAAGCTACCGAAGATGTTCGTTTTGAGAAACATTCGGGAATTGATGTTCGGGCATTAGGGCGTGTGCTTACCGGAGTGATTACCCGTTCAAACAAAGGTGGCGGCAGTACGCTTACGCAACAATTGGCAAAAAACCTGTTTCCACGCGACCCCGAGGCAGGCAAATTGAAAACAATATTCACCAAGCTTAAAGAATGGGTGGTCGCCACAAAGTTAGAACGTGAATACGCGAAAAACGAGATTTTAGCCATGTACTTGAATACTGTGGATTTTGGAAACAACTCTATGGGAATCAAGTCGGCAGCAGCTACCTATTTTAATAAAACACCTGCAGATTTAACTATTGAAGAATCAGCCTTGTTGGTAGGAATGTTAAAAGCGCCAACAAGATACAGTCCTAAACGAAACCCTGTTGCTTCGCTAAATCGAAGAAATACCGTATTGAATCAACTCTATAAGTACAATTATCTTACGAAGAGTGAATATGATTCTATTCAAGAATTACCTATTGATTTATCGCAATTTGCTACGCAACACCATGCTACCGGTATTGCTACCTACTTTAGGGAATATCTACGACTTTGGTTGGTTGATTGGTGTAGAAACAATCCCAAATCAGACGGCTCTCATTATGATATTTATAAAGACGGGTTAAAAATCTACACTACGATAGATGCGCGCATGCAAAGGCATGCCGAAAGAGCCGTACAGGAGCATGTATGTAACCATTTGCAACCGATGTTTTTTCAACACATTAAAGGACAAAAAAATGCGCCTTTTTCTAATATTACCGAAAAAGAAACGCAACGCATTTTAGACGTCGGCATGAAACGTTCCGAACGATATGCATTAATGAAAGATGCCGGCGCCACAGAGGAAGAGATTAAACAAGCATTTGCTACTAAAGTAAAAATGAAGATTATAACCTGGAATAGAGGCATGGTGGATACCTTGATGACTCCTATGGATTCTATTCGCTACATGAAATCGTTTTTACATTGCGGCATGATGGCTATGGATGTACACAGCGGTCATGTAAAAGCTTATGTGGGCGGCGTAAATTACCAATATTTTCAGTTCGATCACGTAAAACTTTCCAAACGTCAGGTGGGATCAACGTTTAAGCCTTACGTTTATGCGGTGGCGTTGCAGTCGGGAGAATACTCTCCGTGCACCATGGTACCTAATTTGCCGGTTACTTTTCAATTGCCGGAAGGCGGTACGTGGACGCCGCGAAACTCAAGTGATTACAAAGAAGGTATGATGCTACCCTTGAATGAAGCGCTCGCCGCATCGCTCAATTACGTTTCTGCTTATTTGATGAAACAATTTGGTCCACAAGCTGTTATTCAGTTAATTCGAAATATGGGGGTTACCTCAGATATTCCGGCAGTACCTTCCATCTGTTTAGGTGCGTGCGAGATGTCTCTTTATGAACAAGTGGGCGCCATCAATTGTTTCCCCAATCAGGGTGTTTATGTGGAACCGACTTTCGTTACCAGAATTTGCGACAACAACGGCAGTACCATTTACAAATATGTGCCCAAAACCAATGAAGCCATGGATCAGATTACGGCTTTTAAAACAGCCAAATTAATGCAAGGTGTGGTAGATCATGGTACGGGCGCCCGTCTTCGCGGACAATACAAACTTACTTTCCCGCTTGCAGGAAAAACGGGAACCACCGACAATCATTCCGATGGTTGGTTTGTAGGTTATACACCGGTGCTCACTGCGGGTGTTTGGGTAGGATGTGAAGACAGAGCCGCACATTTTCGCACCATTGCATTAGGACAGGGTGCTCGCACGGCAATGCCCGTATTTGCATTGTTTATGCAAAAATGTTACGAAGATCCTATGCTGCCTTATCATAAAATTATTTCGGAAGGCGACAACTATCCGGGTTACAACTTCACGATACCGGCAGCTTATACGGGCGACTCCAATGGATGTAATGAAAAACCGAGGGAAAGGAAACGCCCCGATTTTGATTGATTTGACTCGGAATCTTAAATTTTCGTGAGATAATAATAACTTATCAGTTCACGATCACAATTTTTTCAGTTTTGTTGTCTGATCTTATCAAATATACTCCTGTAGGCAGATCGAGATTGAGTGTGATTGTAGATGTTCCCGGGGGATTTTTATAGCTAACACAAAGTCCAAACTGGTTATAGACGTATATGGGGCTATCAGGTACCAAGCCTTCCACAATGAATGACGCTCCGGACGCTACCGGGTTAGGATAGATAAACAGTTTATCTGTTTTGGGTGCGGGGAAGAAGTCATAATAGTCTATTATTTTTTTTGTAGAATAGAGTATCCTTCCTTCCTCTGTGATTAGCTGGAACATGTAGTATGTTGGCGCCGGCTCCAGGAAGTCTGTTTTGTTGGGTCCTGCCGAGTAGCTGAACTCATTGATTGTGTGTGTATTTTTTTCTTCCTTTCCGTTTTTGAACCATTTACACCCTGTTACTCCATATCCTTCTTCGTCCAACAGGTTCAGGTTGAGCATGAATGTGTTCTCCCACAGTGTAGCGGCATAGGTATCGAAATCCAGCGCATAGAAATTCGCCATCAAATCAACATCTTCTGTCACGGTAAACTGGAATACAGGATTTCCCGGGCCTGCCACGCCGTTTATCGTCCAGTTTTCGAAGCGGTACCCTTCATTAATCCTGGCTCTCACTGTTACTGCGGCGCCTTTTGCATATTCTCCGCCTGTACCTGCACTTCCCATCATTGTATCATTTACCGTAACGTTTACGGTGAATATTGTTTTTTCAAAATTGGCGGTCAGGATCATGTCTTCTGTTACCATAAAGGTAAATTCAGCATCCGTAGAGACCACTGTATCGTTTGCCGTCCAGTTCAGGAAGATGTATTTTACGTTGGGATAGGCCGATACGGTTATTTGAGTTCCGTACTCATAGTCTCCTCCTCCTGCAAGCGTACCTCCTTCTTCCGGCTCTGCTATCAGTGTGATGCTGTATGTGAATGGTGTAAAGTTTGCTACCAGATTTCGTGCCTCCAGCACGGTAAATGAATAGTCGGGGGTATTGGAAACCACCTTTCCGTTTTCCGTCCAGTTGATAAAGTTGTAGCCTGTGTTAGGTGTTGCATATACGGTGATTTCTGTTCCTCGCGGATACTCTCCTGCTCCTTCCACCGTTCCTCCTTCGGGCGGGTTTGCCGACAGGCTGATATTGCAGATTATTAATGTAAAGTTTGCCACCAGATCCCTGTCCCTCTCTACGGTAAATGGATAAACGGCATCCTCGGAAACCACTTCCCCGTCTTCCGTCCAGTTGATGAACATGTAATTTTCATAAGGTGTTGCCGTTACGGTTCGAGGTTCTCCATAGGATAGCCCTGTAGCGCCTCCTGCAACGGTTCCTCCTTCTGTTGGATTTGCCGATACGGTAATGGTGTATGATGCCGGCGTAAAGTTGGCTACCAAAGTACGGTCTCGCTCTACGGTAAATGTATAATCCGCATCCCAGGAAACCG
>Ga0209737_10001869_pt1 | contig 14842 bp, 9 predicted proteins | sample TergutCu122P3_FD_187284 | JGI IMG/M metagenome (GOLD analysis project Ga0209737, IMG submission 187284) | Cubitermes ugandensis P3 segment gut microbial communities from Kakamega Forest, Kenya - Cu122 P3 (SPAdes) (version 2) | ecosystem: Host-associated > Arthropoda: Insects > Digestive system >...
GGAGATTGTAGCGCAAATAAAGCAAATTTGCGACAGAGAAAAAGTACAGGAACCCGATATTTTTACTGAATTTGGGTCATATACAGTGGGCGAAGCCAGCGCAGTTCTCTACTCTATATTGCAACAAAAACGGCAAAACGACCGAGAACTTTGGAATATGATTGACAGTTCTTTTATGACTACCTTGCCCGACACCTGGGCAATTAACCAACAGTTTATCATCCTTGCCATCAACAATTGGGATAGAGAATATGAGCGGGTGTTCCTCGGCGGACTTACCTGCGACAGCCACGACTACTACAACTCCGAAGCCTACTTGAATGCGGTTTTCTTACCCAAAATAAAAGATACCGGCGCAGCGGTGGAAAGTAGTCTGGGAGATAGAGATGAATCTGACATTCAATATATTGGCTTATTCCACACTGGTGCTTATCAAGAATCCGTGGGTGGTTATGGCGGCATACAGCACTGTTTAACACCTGCTCCCAAGCATATTATCATCAGTTTGGATGAAGATGGAGAGATTACCACAAAACTCTTTGCCAAAGAGCAGAGTTACAAATCGATGTTGAAAATTCTGGGGTATTAGTATTTACAACCCTTTTACCGCCGATTTCTTGGCAAGATATTCCTTCAGGTAAAAGGGCTCGAAGTAGGCAACATCTTCAAATTGCTTATTTCTGAATTTATGTAATGCAGGAGTTAACATATTCACTGCATTTAAGTTAACATCCACAAAGCGAGCGTTTTGATGTTGCAAAAAAGGTTTACATTTCTGCATTCCGTTTCCACAGAAACAGATAATATTGCTATTCAATTCCGAAAGGAAGGCAGTTTCGTCAACAATTTTGGATTCCACTTCTGTAATTGCTTCGCCATTCGCATCAAACAATGCGGTAAACACCTCCATACGCCGTGCATCAATCATCGGGCAAAATAATACTTTTTGTTCATTACTTTGTTGAGATTTAGCACCAAAAACTATACTTTGAAGCGTGGAAACGCCAATCAGTGGGATATTTAGCGCATAGCAAATTCCTTTTGCCGCCGAAGCGCCGATACGCAACCCTGTATATGAGCCCGGACCGATACTTAACACCACGCCGTTTAACTCTGAAATCTTGCAATTGCCTTTCTCTAAAACTTCTTCAATGAAAGGAAACAGATGTTCTGCGTGCGAATTTCCTTTGTTTGAGCAGACAGAAGCAACAATCTCCTCTCCCTTTGACAAAGCAACGGAGCAAACTTCGGTGGCGGTTTCAAGAAAAAGCAGAATGGGGGACATCTGATTTAATATTTAAAATTTAAAATTTAAAATTTAATATTTAGTGATTATGTATATTTCTCGAAACTTTAAATCTTAAATCTTAAATCTTAAATTTAATAAATTCCTGCGATTTCTGCATCAACTCATACATCAACACATCATTTTCCACAAAAGGAACAAACTTTCTATAATTCAACACCAAATCTTCCAACATCGGCGAAGTTTTCAGCGGGCGACGAAACTCTAAGGCTTGTGCGGCATTCAGAAGTTCTATCGCCAGCACTTTCTCTACATTATTGATAACGATAAACGATTTGGTAGCGGCGTTGGCACCCATACTCACGTGGTCTTCCTGCCCCTGAGACGACTCAATGGAATCGGCGGAGGCGGGCATACAGAACGTTTTGTTCTGACTGACAATAGATGCCGCCGTATATTGTGGAATCATAAAACCGGAATTGAGTCCGGGGTTTTTAACCAAAAACGAGGGCAGTCCTCTTTTCCCCGAGATAAGTTGGTAAATTCTCCGTTCCGAAATGTTAGCAAGTTCCGACATAGCCAAAGTTAGAAAGTCGAGTACCAACGCCAGCGGTTGTCCGTGAAAGTTGCCCGCAGAAACTATTAAATCCTCATCGGGAAAAATGGTGGGGTTGTCGGTAACAGAGTTAATTTCTGTTTCCACCACGCTTTTCACGTAATGAATGCTGTCTTTGGTGGCACCGTGCACTTGCGGCATACAGCGAAAAGAGTATGGGTCTTGCACGTGTTCTTTCTGTTGCGCCATTATTTCCGAACCCTCCAAAAATTCAGTAATATTTGCAGCAGTAATCAATTGCCCAATATGTGGTCTTACTAAATGTACCGAAGTATAAAATGGTTCAAGCCGTCCCTGAGTAGCATCTAACGAGAGCGCGGCAATCATATCTGCCAGAAAAGATAATTTTTCCGATTTCATTACCAACCAGGTGGCGTAGGCACTCATAAACTGCGTACCGTTCAGCAGTGCCAACCCCTCTTTCGATTGCAGCGTAATTGGTTTCCATCCAAATTTTGCATTTATATCTGCGGCTTTTTGCTTTTTGCCTTTATGGTAAACCTCTCCCAAGCCGAGCAGCGGCAACGATAGGTGGGCTAATGGGGCAAGGTCGCCCGAAGCACCCAACGAACCTTGTTGATACACAACAGGATACACGCCATTGTTAAAAAAATCTATCAAACGCTCAATAGTAGCTACTTGCACACCGGAATGCCCATAGGACAAAGATTGGATTTTCAGGAGCAGCATCAGTTTCACAATCTCTTGGGGCACTTCTTCGCCGAAGCCGCAGGCGTGCGAAACCACCAAATTGTGTTGCAACTGCGACAGGTCTTCTTTAGAAATACTTGTATTACAGAGCGAACCGAATCCGGTGGTAATTCCATACACGGGCGTGGTTTGGTTCTCAATTTTGGCATCTAAGTAGGCCCGACACTTCGCTACAGCGTTTCGTGATTCCTCCGAAAGTTCAATTTTTACTTTCTTATCGATGATTTTTCGGATAATTTCGAGGCTAAGAAACTCGTTAGAGATGCGGTGTTTTTTCATAAACAGTTGTTTTATTGATAGATATGAAATGACAAAATAATGGGTTAAAAATAGAATAAAAGTTGATGTTGGCTTTCAAATATTTTTCTATTTTTGCACTTTAAAAAAACTAATTATTTTTAAAGTACCAATTTAAAAAATGGAAAGAATATTAAAGATTGACACCCTTATATAAATTGTTGATAATTTTTTTCAACAACGACATACTTTGGTTAGGTTTTTTTATAAAAAGCGTTTTGGTTCGTATTAATATTAAAAATACTGTATTTTCGCCCCTAAAAAATTGCAAAATATCTAAAAACTTGCCTATAAAAAATTACAAAACATCTGAATATTTGCCTATAAAAAATTACATTTATGTACTTTAACAGATTAGTTGATAGTGAATTATTGAGTTTTAAAAATTACCCATTGTATGCCATAGGAAATTTTGTGCTGTGAACATTTTTTTAGCGGCAATTCTGCACAAAGAAATCCCCATTTGGCAAGAGGTTTTTAGAAATATTTAACCCATGACATATTTTGGCGTAGTATTTTTGTATTTTTGCCGCAAAATTTAAAAACAGTAAACCAGAGTATCCTCTTTTGAAAATATTTTTTTTCGCGGGGTAAAGAACGTTAGATTTAATTTTTAGTTAATTAATTCATAATACAATAAAGAATATGGAAGAGAAAAAAGTAATCATGATAGATGGAGCCTATGACTGTGACATTGATGTGTCCGTTGATGACTGGAAGGATATTCTTCAGGATGAAACTTTGATGAAAAAAAGTTACAAAGACGTTTTAATTAAATTCTACAATGAACCGGAACATAAATCATCCTGTAAGGCTTTAGGCGAAAAATACAATATCTCTCCGCAGCACTTTAATAGTCTCGTTTTAAACTTTGGACTTGCGGTACAAAGAAAACTGAATCGCTTTATTGTAATTGAACCCGATGGCTCAAAAGAATGCTGGATTATTCCTATGACAGGAAAAAAAGTTGGTGCACATTTTGAATATACAATGAGACCCGAATTAGTACAAGCAATGGAAGAAATTGGGATGAATACAAAGAATACTTTGCAAAGAATATATGATAGTGCAATTATTAATAAACATTGGGTTTTTTTTGAGTGGTTTCCTTTTTATGAAAATTGTGTTAAAGAATACATCGATAATGCAATTAGTAATACTTGGGATGACAGTATTTTTAAGAGATTAATTAAAAATACCAATAGAAATGGAATATCTGACTTACAACAAGGAAATTTTACATGGGAAGAATTTGAAAAAATTAAAAATAATTGGATAGAAATTCAGCCTTTTATTAAAGAAATTGCCGAGAAAAACACTATCTCAAAGAAGTTTTATGAAGAAGTGATTAATTTTTTTAGAAAACAAACTCAAGTGTATAGATGGGCGGCTACAAATCGTGTCATTGCTGCCTTATTACCAAACGTTGTAACAACTGTTGTTGCTCATCATCACTTTAATCCTATAATTTCAAATTTAAAAAAAGTATTACTTGATTACCCTACACCTACTTGGGATTGGTTACAAGATAATCTTAACTTTATAGACTATTGTAATGCTAAAGTTGTTTTTCAGCACCCGTGGCATTCTTCAGTCTATGCTTGGTATCTTAGAGAGTATTTTGAGAATATTGAATCGTTAAACAGAAAAAAAACTGAAAAAATGAAAGAATACATTAATTTATTAAAATCAAACAAAAATCTAATTCTAACCGGAGCCCCAGGTACAGGAAAAACCTATTTAGCAAAACAAATAGCTATGCAGATGATCGGGATGGAAAATGATAACGAACTTCATAAAAGCGAGCAACTTGCTTTTGTTCAATTTCATCCATCTTACGATTATACGGATTTTGTAGAAGGACTTCGACCGACAAAACCTGATGAGAATGGAATTATCAGCTTTGAACTAAAAGATGGTGTATTTAAAGAGTTTTGTTCTAAAGCATTGGCTAAAAAAATTAGCAATTTCAATGAAATTTACGACCAATTTATTGACGATATTACTCAAAATTTTATTCAATTTGAAACTCCTGTAATGAAAAAGAACTTTTCAATTGAAGTTAATTCAAAAAAAAGTTGTAATGCCATTCCCAATACAGAAAAAGCTACAAAAATGCTTCTTACTAAAGAAATGATACGAGATTATGTAGAAAATGGTAATATTAGAGATTGGAAGCCTTATACTACTGCAATTGGAGATTATATTAAACAGAACTATAAAATTAACACAATAGATATTTCTGAAAACAATAAACCTTTTGTTTTCATCATTGATGAAATCAATCGAGGCGAAATCTCAAAAATTTTTGGGGAATTGTTTTTTTCAATAGATCCTGGTTATCGTGGTGTAAAAGGTGCAGTAAAAACACAATATTCCAATATGCATGAAAAAGATGAAGAATTTTACATTCCTGAAAATGTCTATATCATAGGTACCATGAACGATATTGACCGAAGTGTAGAAAGTATGGATTTTGCAATACGCAGAAGATTTGCATGGAAAGAGATTGAGGCTGAGTCCGAACTAAGTAAAGGAATGTTAGATTCCGAAAAAGCATGGAAAGAGCAAAAGGCAGATGCTGAAATTCCTAATTCCGAAATATTGCAAAAAATCAAAAACAGGATGTCCAATCTCAATCATTCCATAATTGATAAAAAATTTGGACTCTCTACAGCATATCAAATTGGATCTGCTTATTTTTTGAAGTATGCATTATACGACCATGAAGATAATCCGTTTGATTCACTATGGAAGAATCATATTAGAGGTGTTCTTTTTGAATATCTCCGCGGAAACCCGAAAGCAGAAGAATTATTGGAGAATTTGAAAACTGCTTACGAAGATGAGACTCAAAGATTTTAGTAAATCCATCATAAGACCTGAAGAAGAAATAAATAAAAATAATCTTCAAAAAATCGCCAATGTAAAAATTGACGATTTAAGTTTTGAGGAGAATCAAAATCTGCTTATTTTTCCACATTGCTTAGGTAAGTATGGAGATAAAATTGGTAGTTCTTCAATTTTATCTTTGCACGAAAATATGATTATTACAAATAGCATAATGGGTTTTGTTGGTGTAAATGACGGGGTAAATAACACTCAATTAACCATTGCTTCACGGTTTGAAAATAAAAAAGAAAATGACTTCTTTCTCCACTATATGCTTCAGAAAGTGTTTTCAATCAATCTTTTTGATTTAAAACACAGTTCTGATCCACATTCTATTTTTGATTTTCTATTGTATCTATTTCCATACTACTTAAACAAGGCATTACGACATGGTTTGTTTAAGAATTACCAAAAACGTGAATATAATGATGCCAATGTTCGCGGAGCAATTGATGTGAATAGACATATTCGAATGAATACTCCATTTTCCGGAAAAATTGCTTATAAAACAAGGGAACATGTTTACGACAATCATGTTACGCAATTAATAAGGCATACAATAGAGTTTATTAATCAACACCCATTTGCAGGAGATATTTTGCAAAATTCACTCGAAACTAAAGACAACGTTTCACAAATAATTCATACTACGCCTACATACGATAGAAACAAAAGAACGACGATTATTAATCAGAATATTAAGCCTTTTCATCATCCATATTATTTTGAATACAAAAACTTGCAAAAAATTTGTTTGCAAATTCTTCGCTATGAACAATTGAAATTTGGTGAAAAAGAAGATGAAATTTATGGTATTTTGTTTGATGGTGCCTGGTTATGGGAAGAATATTTGGCTATTGTTTTACAAAAAGAATTCAAGCATTATATCCAAAAAGAGAATAAACAATACCTTTTTGAAAAAAAAGGAGAAAACATTCAACAAATTGTTCCGGATTTTTTAAGTCATGATAAAAAAATCGTTGCCGATGCAAAATATATTCCATTAGAAAAACAGGAGGAATATGAAGAAAATTCAGAGAGGGCTACGAACATTTACTACAAAACGATTATGTATATGTATCGTTTTAATTGCAATACAGGTTTTTTAATATTTCCACATTCTAATAAATTTGATGATGAACATTATGACATCATAGGAACTAAAGGAAAATTAGTAAAGTTGGGTTTAACTATTCCTCAAGAAGATATGAGTTTTATGAAGTTTAAAGAAGAAATTGCAAAAAACGAACAAGATTTGCTTAGAAAAATTGAAAATTTAATTACTAATATTGATTGAGTGTATTAATCACTAAACCCCATGTCCCAACGCGAAACAACCACCCGACACCACCTAATTATCAATAAGTTGCGCAGAGTTAAACGGGCAACTTTTAAAGAGATTGCCGATTATCTTGCCATTGAATCGGATATTCAGGATTACGATTTCAATATTTCCACTCGAACTTTTCAGCGCGACGTAAAAGAAATTGGCTCAATCTATGGCATTTACATAAAATATGACCCTTCGGGAAAGTTCTGGTTTATTGAAGAGGAGTTTGATGCCGAATACAACGACCGCTTTTTTGAAGCCTTTGACGTGTACCACGCCTTGAAAGTGAGCGAGCGAAACAAACGGCATATCTATTTGGAAAAGAGACAAGCACAAGGCACAGAACATCTTTACGGCCTGCTTCACGGCATCAAAAACCGGTTGCAAATCTCTTTTTCCTATCAAAAATTCTACACGGATTACTCGGAGCAACGAACCGTGAGCCCGCTTGCCGTGAAAGAGTTTAAGTACCGCTGGTATTTGATAGCCCGGGATGAATATGATAAACGTGTGAAATTCTATGCTTTAGACCGTTTGTCGAATCTGGAAATCACTAAAAACCGCTTCCAGCCCCTTCATGATTTCAATTTGGATAACTTGTTGAAACACAGTTTTGGCATTTGGCTTCCCGCCGACGAAAAGCCGCAAAATGTAGTGCTGTCGTTCAATCATTTTCAAGGGAAATATATAAAATCGCTACCCCTACACGAAACACAGAAAGTATTGATTGACAACGAAGAAGAACTGCGCATCAGTTTGAACATCTACATCACACACGATTTTATCATGGAAGTTTTATCTTACGGCGAAAATGTGAAAGTAATTGAACCACAAAGTTTTGCCGAGGAATTGAAAAAAACGTATGAAATGGCATTAAAACAGTATTCGTAGTTTTGAAATATGAACAATTTTGTAGCTATCGATTTTGAAACCGCCAATCATTACAGATGTATTTGTAGTGTGGGCGTTGTTGTTGTTGAAAACAGAATAATAACGAACAAATTTTATGAATTGGTAAAGCCCGAACCTAATTTTTTCTGCGGTTGGGCAACCGATTGTCACGGTTTGACAAAAACGGACACAGAAAAAGCAAAAACATTTCCGGAAGTATGGGAAACAATCGCCGAAAGAATAAAAGATTTTCCTTTAGTAGCACACAACAGCCCTTTCGATGAAGGATGTTTAAGAGCGAATTATGCGCAATACAATATGGAATATCCTAACTATCAATTTTATTGTACTTTGCAAAAGGCAAGGCAGGTTTTACCAAAATTACCAAATTACCAATTACACACCGTTTCAGAACACTTGGGATTTATACTTAATAATCACCACCACGCTTTGGCTGATGCTGAGGCATGTGCATTTATTGCATTAAAAATTTTATAATTATTGTGCCAAAATGTGTCGCAGATAGTTATTTCTTAATTGTTCAATTCCTTCCGGGTATTAAAAATTAAAAAAAAATAATTTATTGCCCCCCAATTTTTGTAAAAAATATTATTTTTGCGGTGCATAAAACGACAGTTTAATATTTATACCATTAATTATGAATTATTTAAGTAGAAAAATAGATACTGAGTTGTTAAAATGGAAAAATACAGCGCATCGAAAGGTGATTTTATTGCGTGGGGCAAGGCAAGTGGGAAAATCTTCGGCAGTAAGAGAACTGGGCAAAACTTTCGAGCATTTTGTGGAGATTAATTTTGACAAACAACCACAGCTAAAAGCAATTTTTGAACCCGACAGCGTAGTGGAGCGAATTGTTAAGGAACTCTCTTTTCAATTGCAAACCCCCATTATTCCCGAAAAAACATTACTTTTTCTTGATGAAATACAAGAGTGCATTGCTGCTGTTTCAGCGTTGCGATATTTCTACGAGGATATGCCTAAATTACATGTAATTGCTGCCGGTTCTCTTTTTGAATTTGCGCTCGAAAAAATACCCTCTTATGGTGTTGGGCGTATTCGTTCGTTGTTTATGTATCCTTTTTCTTACGATGAGTTTATTCGCGCCATGGGGTATTCAATGCTTGCCGACGACCTTCAAAATTACACGCCGGAAAACCCGATTTCTAAAAGTTTACACGAAAAGTGCCGGCGTTTGCTGATTGAGTTTATGCTCATTGGCGGAATGCCGGAAGTGGTGGCAAAATATGTTGAAACCGGCTCATTATTTGATTGTCAAGAAGTTTTGGAAGATATTACGCAAAACTTCTATAACGATTTTGCCAAATACAAGCAGCGGGCAAATGTTTCGCTTTTACAGGAGGTTTTCGGCGCTATTATTGAACAAACCGGAGAGAAATTTACCTACTCAAAAGCTTCTAAAACAGCAAATCATCTGCAAATAAAAGAATGTGTTGAGTTGTTAGAAAAAGCCGGACTCATTTACTCAGTAACTCATAGTTCTGCAAATGGATTACCCTTAGCAGCACAACAAAACAGAAAATTTCGCAAATATTTGATTTTTGACACAGGTATTTATCAACGGTTTTTGAAACTTAATTTAGAGGGTTCATTTCATCCGGAAAATATGGAACAAATCAATAAAGGCGCATTTGCCGAACTTTTAGCCGGCTTGGAGATGATAAAAGCATCGCCCACCAATATTCCACTCTCGCTACATTATTGGCAACGTGAAAAAGCTGGTGCAAACGCCGAAGTAGATTATATTATTCAACAAGGAGAAAATATTGTACCTGTTGAGATTAAGGCTAATACAAAAGGCTCTATGCAAAGTATGTTTCAATTTCTGACAGAAAAAGGCTATCCGTATGGTATTCGCAGTTCAATGGAAAATTACGGTTCCTATGGAAATATTAAGGTGTATCCGCTTTACGCAGTATCGCAAATTGTGGATAATTAATTTTTTTGTAATACTTTTTTAAACAACGACATAATTTGTCGTCCTCGCGCCCTATCTTTGCAAAAAAATTGATAAGATATGAAACGAGAGAACCTTACCCCGAAAGATGAAAATGTTAACTCACAAGAAGTTAAAACGAAATCCAAAACATTGTTACAGCACATTGAGCGCGTGATTGAATTGGCAAAAGATTCAAAATTGAACGATGAGTTTTATAAAAAAGCGAAAAGAAGCCTCCGTTTTATTGAAAAAATGATGAACCTAACCACCAATCAGGCGGTTATGTTTGCCATTTTTATAGAACAATGTGATGATGAGTGTATTCGTATTAAAGATTTATCAAGATTTTTAGACTGTAAAAACATCAAAACCATTTGTTTGATGAACGATATTGACGAGTTGGAGAAACGCCGCTTGGTGCGTTGTTGCCGAAGCGTAAGTGCCGTTTGTGCTAACGCATCCTACTTCGTGATAATCTTCAACGCATTAGCCTATTTCTTCCCATCCCTGTTTGAACGCGACCACTTAACCTTAGTAGCCTTTACTGGCGGAACGGCAATTATTTGGTTTATTCAATTTCTTGTATGTAAAGGAGTTAGAAAAGCAGCGTTGCTGAACGTGGTCGTTCAAATTGCTAAAATCATGCCCATTTTGTTATTTTTGACTATTCTCATTGCTGTTTTTAACATAGATAAATTTTCGTTCGATTTTTTTGGTTCAGGTAAAGGACTCTCCAATTTGGGAACACAGGTTAAGTCAATCATGCTGGTAACCGTGTGGGTATTCATCGGAATTGAGGGGGCAATTGTGCTTTCCGAAAGGGCGAAACAGCGAAAAGATATCGGCAGGGCAACCCTCATCGCCCTTGCTTGTGCCCTGCTCATCTATATGCTGATTTCTTTGCTTACCTTTGGCTATATGTCAAGGCAGGAGGTAGCCGCATTGGATACGCCCTCCACCGCTTACATTCTTGAACAGATTGTGGGAACGTGGGGCGCTGCAGGGATTAACATAGGATTGGTAATCTCTATTTTAGGTGCTATGCTCGGTTGGACGATTCTTGCCTCCGAAGTGATTTATGTGGGTGCCAAAGACAAACTATTGCCGAAAATATTTACCAAAGAAAACCGGCACGGCACCCCTGTTAACAGTCTTTTGTTAACCAATGTCTTCTCACAAATACTACTCATTATCACGTTTTTATCCGCTGCTGCGTATGAAGTCATTTTTTTTATTGCCACCACCGCCATTCTTATCCCCTACTTGCTCAGTGGTATGTATGGAATGAAACTAAGAATAACCGGCGAAACCTACGATAAAAAACCGGATGGGCGCAGAATGGACATTTTCATTGCCACAATATCAACTATGTACGCCATTTGGTTGGTTTACGCGGCAGGAATAGTAAATCTGCTGGTAGTTTCCATTTTATATGCGCCCGGAATTTTGCTGTACGCGAAAGTTCGGAAAGAAAACAGTAAAAAAATATTTAACAATCGGTTAGAAGTGGTGGTTTTTTCAGTCATTTCGATGATGGCGGTCATCGCGGTGCTTATGTTGATAAGGGGAATTATTTCTTTAACATCTTTATAAATAACGGTGTTATCATGGGACGTTGCACGCAACGTCCCTACATTCTTTTTATCCAAATCTTGTATTCTATAAAATACAAAAAATGTAAGAATTTGTAGTTTGGAAAAGACATTTTTATATTTTTGCCAAAAAATTCAGAAGTATGAAACCACTTTTCACATCATTTTATCGAAAATTAGAAGAAACCGATATGCGTTATAGACGCTATTTAAAAGATAAAATTAACTGGGACAATCGTTTAACAGCAATTTTAGGGGCGCGTGGGACTGGCAAAACTACGATGTTGCTGCAACACATTAAAGAACATCACGGTACACATCCGGAAGATGTATTATATGTCAGTTTAGATAACATCTATTTCAGCACCCATAATTTATATTCACTTGCAGACGATTTTTTTTCTCTTGGCGGCAAAGAACTTTACATCGACGAGGTGCACAAATATCCAACCTGGGCACAGGAAATCAAAAATATATATGATGACTTTTCTACACTAAAGGTGGTTTTTACCGGTTCATCTATGTTGCAGATTTTTAAGGCGGATGCCGACTTGAGCCGCCGCGTAAGGCATTTTAAATTGTTTGGATTGTCGTTTCGAGAATTTTTAATTTTTGAAGGTCTCCTTCCAAACACTCAGCACTCCTTCTCACTTGAAACAATTCTTAATAATCACGTCTCCATTGCACAACAACTTGTAAAAGTAATTACACCTCTACCGGCATTTCAAAAATACCTCAGGTATGGGTACTATCCCTACTATAAAGAAGATGTAGCAGGATACAGTGAACGAATTCTGCAAACCTTTAACACCATAATGGAGTGTGATCTTCCAAATGTGGAAAATGTTGATTTTTACTCAATTAATCGTATCAAAAAACTATTTTACATACTTTCAGAGATGGTTCCATTTACGCCAAACATCTCACAACTCAGTCAAATGGTGGATGTTACGCGACAGAGTTTAATGAATTATCTGCACTTATTGGAAAAGGCGCAAGCCGTTTTACTATTAAGAAAAGAAGCAACAGGCATTCGGCAAATGGTTAAACCGGAAAAAATCTACTTACAAAATAGCAATTACAATTATGCACTTTCCTCTGAAAATCCTGATATTGGAAATATGCGAGAGACTTTTTTCTTTAATCAACTACGACAAAGTCATACTGTTACATACAATGACAAAGCAGATTTTTGTATTGATAAAAATATCTATTTTGAAATTGGCGGAAAAAACAAATCTGCACATCAAATAAAAGATTTAAGTAATGCTTATCTTGCACTCGACGGTTTGAATACAGGATATCGAAATGAAATCCCCCTTTGGTTATTTGGTTTTTTGTATTAACTTTTTTCACTTTTTTTTCGATACTCGTATGCATTAAAAAAATTGTATTTTTGTACGCTTATTGTATCTTTTACCTAATAGAAAAAATTAACCAAAAATATTATTAATCAAAATCTCATTTATTATGAAAAAAATCTCTATTTTATTGTTTACACTGCTGTTAAGTGTACCCATGTTTGCGCAGCAACAATATGTTATCCAATTTGGACCGGGTGCTGTACAAAATGCAGGTGGAGTGGTTTACCCAACCCTCGACCCCACAGCACTTTATTACAAAGAATATTATGAAGGCTCTAACACTGAGTTTACCATTGAGCCCGGCCCCGGCTACGAACTCGACAAATTATTTGTGGATGATGTGATTACCACTCCGAACTATTTTGGTACTTATACGTTTACCAATATTCAAATCCACCACTCTATTTATGCTACCTTTAAACCGATAACACATATTATTACCGCCACTACGAATGGACACGGCACGATTAATCCTGCCGGTGCAGTTTCTGTGAACGAGGGTGCCAACCAGACCTTCCAGACAACTCCCGATGCGGGCTACCATTTAGAGGGTATCTATGTGGATGGTGTTTATGACGCCGCTGCCACATTAGCAGGACTTTATACCTTTACTAATGTAACGGCAACCCATACCATTCACGCAGCGTTCGCTATCAATACTTATACCATTACCGCTACAGCCGGTCCTTACGGCACAATTAACCCCGAAGGCGCAATTAATGTGAACTACGGCAGCAGCAAAACCTTCAACTTCACTCCGTGGGATGGCTATAAAGTGGATAAAGTGTTTATCAACACCATTGCAAATCCGTCGGCAGCGCAGGCTGGAACCTATACGTTTACAGATATTGATCAAGACAATACCATTCATGTAACGTTCACCAAACAGATGCTCAAGATTACCTCCAATGCAGGACCTAACGGAACTGTTCAACCGCAGGGCATTCACTATGTAGAATACCGGGCACACTCTGAGATTTATGTATTTAATCCTGCTCCGGGGTACCACATTAAAGAGGTTTTAGTGGACAACGTGAACAATCCGTTGGCGATTCAAAACGGCGAACACCGCTTCCTCAATGTTACCACCGACCACACGCTTTTAGTATTCTTTGCAAAAGATATCTATACCATTAATGCAATGACTACTGCGGGCGGCACTATCAATCCCGCCGGACTAACCAATGTACCCGCAGGCACCGACAAGACCTTCTATTTTGAGCCTTATGAAGGGTACAAATTAACTCAGGTCATCATCAACGGCATAAACCATCCTGAGGCAGTAGATGCAGGCTTCTATACATTCTATAATGTATATGATGATTATAACATTACCGCCAAATTCGAGCAGGCTACCTATACAGTTACCCTTCCAACAGACGCAGGTATTGTTGCGGCTCCCGTAAGCGGTTCAAACTCTCCGGTGGCTTATGGTGCTTCATACTCGTTTGTGGTTGATTTATTGGCAGGTTATACCCAATCTAAACTCATTGTAAGTGCCAACGGTGTTGTTATCAATCCTGTAGCAGGTGTGTACACCATTGGCAACATAACTAAAGACCAACTAGTAACTGTTACCGGTATTGAGAAAAACGTTTACAAGGTTTCAGCCAAGGCAAATCAGGGCGGTATGATTTTACCTGCCGGCGTTTTCAATGTAGCGCACGGCGAAAGCAAAACCTTTGAAATGGTTCCGGATAAGGATTATGTGGTTAAATCTGTGGTGGTTAACGGAGCAGATGAAGGCGCGGTAAGTTCCTACACTTTCCACAATGTAACCGCAGATGGTGTAGTTGAGGTGTTCTTCAAATACAGTCCGCTGAACTTGGAAGATCCCGATGCTTCTGCCATTCATATTTTCAGCAATAAAAACGTAGTAACCATTTCCGGCGAGAATTTGGTGGTTGGTAAACAGGTTGAGATTA
>Ga0209737_10001870_pt1 | contig 14840 bp, 14 predicted proteins | sample TergutCu122P3_FD_187284 | JGI IMG/M metagenome (GOLD analysis project Ga0209737, IMG submission 187284) | Cubitermes ugandensis P3 segment gut microbial communities from Kakamega Forest, Kenya - Cu122 P3 (SPAdes) (version 2) | ecosystem: Host-associated > Arthropoda: Insects > Digestive system...
CAGCAGCAAACGCCTCATTAACCCCCCAAAGGACGCCTACGGCGTCCGCTCTATCCTTCCCCGCCCTGAAGGGCGAGGTTTGACGCGCACCGGATCAAGTCGACATTTATTAATCCGGTGTTTAATTAAGTGCCGGATTAATAACGATGCCTAACGTAAAAAGTAAGCGGCGGCCGAAGGCTGCCCGCTCGAGCGCAAAGCGATGTGATACGTTCAGTTCAAATAGAATGTGATGGTTGTGACCAGCCGGACATCTTTTTCCAGACTCCTCGTATCACCGTACTCTTCACCCACATCAAGAATGCTGAAGCTGCCTTGTTGCGCATCTCTGATGGCGCCAACCTTGACCCCGGCGTCTGTTGCGAATTCAGTCGCAGCAATGCGGGCGTTTGTCGTGGCCTCTTTCACCATCTCTGGTTTGATCTGATTCAGCTTTGTGAAGTAATAGGCAGGCGCGTTGTTCTGAATGTCGAGACCTTGAGCTATTAGTTTATTCAGTTTTGCCCGCACGTCTGACAAAAGGCGAACATTGTTCGTCTCTACATTGATCGCCCCGACTAGAACGTGTCTCTCTTCGACGAGTTTCTGATTTTCATCTCGAAACTCTTTCTTCTGGTAGTTGATTACTCCCGGAGAAATCTCAGACTTATCAAAGCCGCTATCAATAAGCAACTGGATAATTTGCGCCTGGTCTGACTCTGACTTTTCATATAGTTTTGCAACCTGCGCCGACCCAGGTCCTGAAACCGTGTACTGAATCTTCCAATAGGCTCGATCCGCTTGGACACGTCTTTCGGCGAGTCCTTTGACCTCCGCAGTGTTGATGCCTACTTTCGCGTTGTAAAGCGTGCGGCCAATGAAATATCCACAGGTGGATATGCCTGCTGAGACCACCAGGGCAACCAGGACCAGGCTGGACCGGCCAATACCGTTCATATTCAGACTCCTTACAATAATTTGTGTCACATGACGTACAAGGTCAGCGGCAACCGAAGGCTATTGACCTGAGCACAAAGTCAAACACAAGACTGTAGATACTGAATCATACCGCATCACTCTTCTTTCATGCTTTGCGATAGGCGCCGGTATAGCGGTGTGAGCAGATAGGTCAGCAGCGTGCGTTCGCCGGTTTTGATGACCACTGTGGCAGGCATGCCCGGATACAGTTGGCGCTTGCCCAGTGTCTCTTCTCCTTTGGGCGTGACTTCGATGCGCGCCAGGTAGTATTGCTCGCTCGCGCCTTGCAGGGCGGGATCGGAGAGCAGATCGGCCGAGATCGATACCAGCTTGCCCTCCACGACCAACTGCGGCGTGTGAGCAAAGCCCGAAAAGCGAATGTCGGTCAGTTGCCCTGGGGTGATGCGGTCGATCAGATGCGGCGGTACATGCGCTTCTAGCATCAGCCGCTCGTCTTGCGGCACGATGTCCATGACACGCGCGCCAGCCTGAATCACGCTGCCCGGCGTTTGCACCGTCAGCCCCACCACTACGCCGTCAGCAGGCGCGCGCAGCAGGGTTCGCTCCAATTCGTCGCTGGCGGCCCGAAATTTTTCGCCGTCTGCGGTCAGTTCGCGCTGGATGCTGGCTAATTGTGTATTGACATCCTTGAGGTATTCCTGCTGCCGTTGTAGCTTCTTCAACGTGACTTCGCTGCTGTTCTGGCGCGCGCGAGCATAGTCGCCTTGCAGGCCGCTGTTGACGGCGTCCAGTTCGGCGTTTGTGCGCTCCAGTTCCAGCAGTTTGTTGCGCGGCGCATAACCTTCTTCGACCAGATTGCGGATATCGTCGCTTTCTTTGGTTACCAGGCCCTGTTGCCGTTTGCGTGCGGACAACTGCGCGGTGAAGCCGGCAGCGGCTTCGTCCTGCGCCTTGATGGCGGCTTCCAGCGAGGCCAGTTCATTGGCGAGCGCCTGCTGGCGGCTTTGGAACAAGCGCGTTTCGGTGTCGATTTGCTCGCGCACCAGCGGGTCGGACGCGGCGTTTTGTACATCTTCATGAAATCGGATCTGGCTGGCGCCGACTTGCTCGGCCTGCAAGCGGTTCTGCATGACGAGCAGCCCCAGGTAACGCAGCCGTGCAGCCTCAAAGTTGGCGCGCGCTACGGCGTCGTCGAGTTTGATGAGTCCGTCGCCTTTGTGTACGACCTGCGCCTCGCGCACCAGCACTTGCTGGACGATGCCGCCGGTCAGGTGTTGTACCGGCTTGCGCTTGGTGTCGATCGATACTTTGCCGGGAGCGGGTACGCCTTCGTCGAGCGGCGCGAGCGCCGACCACGCGAGGAGGGCGATGATGCCAAGGCCCAGACCGATCAAGCCGTAGCGTATCGGTTTTGTGATGTCGGCGCTGGCGTCTTCCAGGGGGCTGGACGCAGTCGGGGCAGGGCTCGAGCCTTGATTCATGGCGGGGATAGCCTTTTTCATTTTCTAATGACTTGCCTACTGCGCAGCTTTTGTGGCTTGTGTAGCAGCGGGCAGTACCGCGACTTTGGCTGCTGCCTGGGCCAGCGTGTTCATCACTTCGCTTCGCGGCCCGAACAGTTGCACTGCGCCGTCACGCAGCAGCAGTAGCTTGTCCATGGCAAGCAGGATGCTCTGGCGGTGGGAAATGACGACAATCGTGCTGCCCGCCGCTTTCAGTTCGCTCACCGCTTTGACTAGCGCGGCTTCACCCGCTTCGTCCAGATTGGAATTGGGTTCATCGAGCACCGCCAGCACCGGATCGCCGTATACGGCGCGCGCCAGGGCGATGCGCTGGCGCTGCCCGCCCGACAGAAAGCCGCCGCCAGGGCCGATCCGGGTGTCATAGCCCTGCGGAAAGCGCAGGATCATTTCGTGCACGCCTGCGATTTGCGCGGCTTTTACAACTTTGCCGGAGTCTATTTCAGAAAAACGCGCGATGTTCTCGGCGATGGTGCCTTCGAGCAATTCCACGTCCTGTGGCAGGTAGCCTAGCCAGGGACCGGCTTCGGCTTTGTCCCAACTGGCCACGTCTACGCCGTCGAGTCGTACTTTGCCCGCGAGGCAGGGCCACACGCCCACCAGCAGCCGCGCCAGGGTCGATTTGCCCGAGGCGCTGGCGCCGATGATGCCCAGCGTTTCGCCCGGTTGCAATGTGAAGCTGACGTTGCGCACGACTGGCGTTTGTGTGCCGGGCGGCGCGGCGAGCGCCGCTTCTACCGTCAGCCGACCTACGGGGCGCGGCAGCGGCATATGATCGGGCGAGGCTGGCACGGCATCCAGCAGGCGGTTCAGCCGGTCATAGGCGGAACGGGCGGAGGCGAAGCTTTTCCAGGCGGCGATGGCCTGTTCCACCGGCGACAGCGCTCTGCCCATCAGGATGGAAGCGCCGATCATGCCGCCAGCGGTCAATTGATCGTTGATGACCAGCCACGCGCCTACGCCCAGGATCAGGGACTGCAAGGCCATGCGCAAAAAGCGCGAAAGTGTGCCTATCCATCCGCCACGGTTGCTGGCTAACTGTTGCAGGGCCATTCCGCGCCGGTGGATGTCTACCCAGCGGCGGCGCAGGTCGTTTAGCATGCCCATGGCTTCAATCGCCTCGGCATTGCGCAACTGGTTGTCGGCGAAGTTGTTGGAGGCGATGCTGGCGGTGTTGGCCTCCGCCAGCGGTGTGCGGGTGACGCGCTCATTGATGACGGTCAGGCCCACCAGCAACAGCCCGCCGATCAGCGATACCAGGCCCAGCACGGGGTGCAGCAGGCTGATCACCAGAAGGTAAATGGGAGTCCAAGGCGCATCGAAGAAGGCGAACAGTCCGTTGCCGCCGAGGAACTGGCGCAGATTGCTCAGATCGGACAACGCCTGCGCCGGGTTGCTGGCCATTGCACGCAAGCGCGCCTGATAGGTGGCGATGAAGACGCGGTCGCGCAGTCGGTTGTCAAGTTCTATACCGGAGCGCATCAGCAGTTGTGCGCGCACCCAGTCGATCAGGCCGAGCAGCAGGTAGACCGCGAGCAGGATCAGCGTGAGCATGAAGAGCGTCATGGCGCTGCGGCTCATCAGTACGCGATCGTAGATTTGCAGCATGTACAGCGCCGGCGCGAGCATCATCAGGTTGATGCAGAGGCTGAAGGCCCCGGCCGAGATGAAGATGTGCCGCATGGATTGCAAAACGCGGGCGATTTCCGGGCGATTCTTGTTTAGCATAGCTGTGCGCGGGCGAGGAGGGTATCCATGAAATCGGGTTTTGCTTAAGCTTAAGCAAAATGTCCGACAACCGGAAGGTTGCCGGACATGATCCGCGCATTATAAAAATAGTGTGCGAATGACGCTAGAGGATATCAGGCCAGGACGAGGTCGCCGTAGTTGTACACTTGGTCGACCTGATAGTTTTGGACGAGATGATCCAATGGGTTAGCCCCTGTGACTTCGTAGTACACCTCAGACAATGCAGGATCTCCTCCGCCGGCATGAATGCCTACGCCCAAAACCACCGAGTCTGCCGACACGGGACTATTCCCATTGTTGACGAGGGCGTCCAGGATGCTTTGGTAATAGGTATCGAGGTCCGTTCCAGCGTTGCCGGGGAAATCTACCTTCACGGTATAAACGCCGTCTCCTACATGGCCGCCTTTATCCAACTTGATACCTTTGAGGTCGGCCGCCGCAAGTGCGGCATCATCATCGATGGCGAAATAGAAGGTCGCGTATGAAAGGCCGTGGTCGAGCGTAGGAAAGTAATTTGTTTCTTGCGCGGTGTCATCAGGCGCGGGGATGAACTCGAAACCCGCTCCAACGCCTTTGATGCTGTCGCCGCCGTTAACGCTGGTCGCGCGGATGCCGAGCGTCTGCAAGCTGTCGAAGCTGACTGTTTGCGTGGTGAAGTAGCTATCGCCCTCTGTGATGAATGTCTCCTTGTCGGACGCGGGGCCTTTGAGGCCGGTCGAAGACAACCCGAAACTTTCGTCCCACGCTACCTTCGTGCCGTTCATGTTGAGCGAGTTGTCAACCTTGTCGTTGATCGTCGTGGCAATTTTTTCGTTGCCATTCTTGTCGCCGTCGCTCAAGAACAAAGCGTTGACGTCAAGAGAGCCTTTCTTGCATGCGATTTCGAATGTAACCGTTCCATCGCCGTTGTCGAGCGCGATGATTTTCAACTCGACGCCAGAATCGTTGATGGTAAAAACTTTTTGGTCTCCAAAAGCCATTTGGATTTCTCCTTTGTGGGTGGGTGAACAGATGACAAGCCGGACCCATCCCGGCTTGTTGATATAGCTTCGATCTGCCAGGGGGGGGCTGGCATAAAGCCCTCGACTAGTCACTATGCATATCGTCTATAATGTATCGACTATATCTAAAAAAACACAGAGATCAAAGCGCTTTCTTATCTTCTTGCGTGAAAAAAGTCACTGTTCGGCAGGTTGTTAATGTTTCTGCTCGTTCAGAATTGACTTTTCTCGCGTGCTGAATTGTGGTTAGAGGTTTTAATTGTATGTCATGCTTTTCGAGGATTCAGGTTGCGATTGTGAATCGCTTGAGAGAGGGCGCCGGTCTCCGGCAACAGCCTGAAGATCAGCGATATTTAGGTCTCACTCAAACAAAATGTCCGGCAACCGGAAGGTTGCCGGACATGGTTCGCACATCATGAGAAGGGTGTGCGAATGGCGCTAGAGGATGTCAGGCCAGGACGAGGTCGCCGTAGCTGTACACCTGGTCGACCTGATTGTTTTGAGCGAGATGATCCAATGGGTTAGGAGCCGTTACTTCGTAGTACACCTCAGACAATGCAGGATCTCCTCCGCCGGCATGAATGCTTACGCCCAAAACCACCGAGTTTGCCGATACGGGGCTATTTTCGTTGTTGGCGAGAGCGTCCAGGATACTTTGGTAATAAGTATCGAGGTCATTTCCGGCGCCGGAGAACTCCACTTTCACGGTATAAACGCCGTCTCCTATATGGCCTCCTTTATCCAACTTGATACCTTTGAGGTCGGCCGCCGCAAGTGCGGCATCATCATCAATGGCGAAATAGAAGGTCGCGTATGAAAGAGCGTGATTGAGCTCAGGAAAGTAATCCGGCGTGACAACTTCAGGCGCGGGAATGAACTCGAAATCCGACGTGACGAACTTGCCGTTGCCGCTGCTAGTGCTGCTCGCACGTATGCCGAGTTCCAGCAATGCGTCGAAGTCGAGTTCCTGCGTTGTACTGTAGGAATCGCCCTGTGTGAGATAGGTCGCCTTATCGGCGCCATTTCCCTTCAGACCGGTTTGAGACAGTCCGACGTTGCCGTCCCAGTATACTTTTGTGCCGTTCATATTGAACGAATGATCGCTGCCGTTTTCGTCGGTATACGTTGCAATGGATTTGTCATCGCCTGTACCGTTGTCTTTGTCACTCCAGTACAGCGCATTGATGTCAGCGGAACCACTTACACCTTCGATATTGAACGTGACCGTTCCATCGCCGTTATCAAGTGCAGTTACCTTCAGTACGACGCCAGAGTCGTTGATGGTAAAAACTTTTTGGTCTCCAATAGCCATTTTGATCTCTCCTTTCGAGGGGGGAACAGATTACAAACCGGGCCCATCCCGGTTTGTTGATACAGCTTCAACCTTGCAAGTACAGCATTACAGACACCACCCAAAAACATGCCTGAGCAATGCTCGATGGCGTCAGTAATACATGCAGGTCGGTGGGTGTTTGTTCTGGAATCTGCCTGTTTAGGGCAAATAAACCCCATCAGCATAAAAAGATATGCTGAAATAAAACCTCCGACCTGTCACTATGCTTATCGTTTATGTATATTGATGGTAGTTAAGGAAACGCTGAGATCAAAGCCCTTTCCTATTTCCTTGCGTGAAAGAGTGCACGACAAGAACGATAATGATTATCAGCATCAATTACAGACAATACGAGAATGATTATCAACATCGATTGTCGTCAATGCGACCGGACGCTCTCCACGACCCGGGGCGTTGTCAATATTTCTGCTCGTTCAGGATTGACTATCTCTGTGCGCTGAGTTTTGGCCAGAGATTTTATTTATACGACATATTTCTCAAGGATTCATGTTGCAATCATGAACCGCTTGAGAGATGGCGGCTGCCAGTTTGGCAATGGTGTCGGACTCGCTGAGGCGTTTTTCTTCATCTGGATTGGCGATGACGCCGGCCTCCAGCAGCACCGCTGGCATGGGCGCGGTCTTTAGTACGACTAAATCGTCGAAAAGATGAATGCCCAGGCGCTCGTCGATGAGTGGCCTGTTTTCTCCTGGAACAGGCGTGGCGTGATAGAGCGAAGGTTTTTCACCCGCCTTCAGTAATTTTTCGCCAATGGCTTGCGCGCAGCGCAAGCTTTGCGCGTAGTGGGGGTTACGAGAGGAGATAGAAAGAGAAAAACCGGAAAACTCGTGCCGTCGACCTGCGTCGATCCAAGCTTGTTGTATGGAATCATGATGGATTGAAAGAAAGAAGTCGGCATCTGGCGCCTGCACTGCGCGTTGCGTTAGTTCGATTTCTTTGCCATCGGCGGAAACTTGTGTCACGCGGGCATTCAAAGCGGCCAGGTTGCGCGCGACAGCAGCGCTCAAATCCAGGTTGTATAAATATTCGACCCGACCACTGGCGCCTGTGGCGCCAGGGTGCTGTGGCGTGTGTCCTGTATCGACCACAATGTGGGTAGCCTGTACCGACGAAGCGCCAAGCGACGACGCCAAGGCAAGCGCTAGCGTCGCCGCAACGAACATCACGAAATCGAGGCAGGGTTTCTTCTTCATCCCTTGCGGGAACGTCTCAGGCTTTTAACGCAGCCTCTCTGCCGTTATCCCGTGCATGATTGATGTTGCATAATTCAAGACATCATTCGGCGTCCAGACTACGTTCCAGGACTTTGTCCAACTGGCATACTTGTCACCGCCGCCGATTGACAGGGCGCGTGCAACAACCGTGGAGCAGTTCTGCGCTAACGTTGCCCAAGGAAGCATAGGTCCTTCATAGAGAACCCCGTCTCGCGTGAGACCGAAGCTTTGCCACCAATTCTTGATTTTCTCCTCATCAAGACCATTGATAAGAAGTGTATGGTCAGGGTATTGGCCGTCCTCGCCTCTTATGTCATCAGTGAATGTTCTGTTACGTATGGGATATACTGAGTATATACTGTTACTTATTTTAGATGCAATTCGACCTTGCCCTTCAGGCCACCAAGACATATATGTTTGACCAACGAGAAGTGAGGCATGCCCCCACGCGACGCCCTTTCCGCGGAACTTCCAGATATAGACTGTGATCATGATTTCCGTCTCCTTTCGATGTGGGTATGCATGATGTGTACCTGAAACTTATGCTAACCGGTACACCAGAGCGATGATACTCCTACTTCTTACTCGCGCAAGGGGCTGTCATCCAGTGTAATTGATCACGGGACAGGATAATGCTCGATGCGGCAAGGGATGGTTCCTTTTCCATCATTTTTGCACATGCCGTCCAGATACATGTAGCGCATCTTTATTTTCTGCCCCACTTTGGGCCAGCGTTTATATGGGAGCATATTTTGGTAATCCGGCGTTGCCGGCGCGAAAGTGATGACCTCGCCTGTGACCGGGCATTCGCTGACGGTGGGCGCTGCTTGTACATTCAGCACCTTGGCCTGCAATGATCGACCGGATGAGGCGGTCGTCAAATGCTTGATGATCTGTATTTGTAGATGGCAGACCTGCCATGTGTGCCCGCGGGTTGCCGCTGAGGTCGCCAACGGCAAACCCAATAGCACGATGAGTAGCAGCTTTCGGGTCATCGGAAACAATTTCCGGTTTGAAACCTCCCCTTTCAAGGGGATAATCGGGCACGGGAGAGGGGTAACCTCTTCCGTGTCATGTCATCCGACTGTGTTGGATGTGGATTGAAACATTTTCTGTTCTGCCTAACGTTTGAGTTCAGCGGACGGGCCGTAGCGGCGCTCGGCGTATTCCTCGGGCGTGAAGAATACCGGCTCATAGCCCCGGCTACGCAGCCAGTCGGCCAGCGCGTAGCCGGTTGCCGTGGGCCAACATTTGAGGTTTTGCGGCATATACCAGCGGTAGTCGGCCAGTTCGGGCGAAAGCCTGACCTGGCCATGCACGCGCGTATGGTAGGCGATGATGACCTGGTTCATGCGCAGAAACTCGTAGACCCCGACTAGCCGGTGCTCCAGTGTGTCGAGGTTGGTTTCTTCCTTAATTTCGCGCGCGATCCCTTGTTGCGGTGATTCACCTGCTTCCATGAAGCCGGTGATCAGCGCGAACATCTTTGTGGTTGGCCAAGCCGCATTGCGCGCCAGCAGTATGCGGCCATCTTCGCTTTCGATGATGGCTGCCAGCACGGGCGTGGGGTTGTTCCAGTGCGTCCAGCCGCAGGCGGGGCAGCGCAGGCGTTGCACTTGGCCGCTGTCCTCGGGTTGCATGAGCCAAGCCAGCGGCGTTGCGCAAAGCGGGCAGAAACGATATTCGGTTTCCATGTTGGATGGTGGCCCCCGTCAGCTTCAGCCGTCGGTTTTGTTGCGATTCGTTTGGGCAAATTCATCTACGAGCTGCTGTACGAAATAGCTCGACGATCCGTAATTTACAATGGAAACGTCGAGGCCGGAATCAGAATACAGTTCGAGTGATCGACGAATGGCGCTCATTATCCAATCACGATTATTTCCAAATGCGCCGCCTCCAAGCAATGTCAGGAACAATTGATTGTTCTGATTTCGATCCGTGTTCAAGATGGCTGCACAAATCGTGGCTTCGTAGGCCGCTTCGAGCACGAGTTGTGCCAGCGGGGCCCAGCGTTCTTGTGGATGAGAGGTGTACGCGACCGGCATTGCGGAGCAAAAGGCTTGGCAGACGGTATGGGACGCGCCATCGAGTGTGACCTGTGTATCCCAGTGCAATCCAATCTGAAGCGCTTGCCGAACTGCATCGAGCGCGGCTTCGTCCATGTTATCCAACTTCTGATTGATCTTTTCCAAGCCTTCTGCCGAAGGCAATGCGTAGCCGTTTACCATCCGCCAGAGTTGTTGCTGTGCATTGTCGAGCAATGCAGCGATGCCAGACAGGCAATCGATCTGGTTATTCTCGGTTTGCCCAATGCGACCATTTACAACAGCAAAGTAATTCCGATAGATTGTTCCCGCACCTGCTGCAATGGCGCATGCTGGTCCTTGAGTCAAGTCGTTTTCGTAAATGCCAATGCCGCATTCAGGCCTCACTCGGGGTGATATCATCTCCAGAAGATTGAACTGAGAGGCAACCTGGAATACGGCGTTGGCATTCTCTTGATCCCGGTGTAAGTGCTGTACGTTCGCAACGATTTCGCGAACTGAGACGGGTTCTGATTTACGGCTTATCTGACGGACACGTTGACGCAATTGCGCCAGTGTCGGCGTCTCCAACTCACCGAACAGCCAGGATTGTCCGTTGAGGCGCGAATGCAATCGCCGCTCATCGATCCAGAGCTGCTGCCGTACGCTTTCGGGAGATTCCTCGATGCAACCAGTGAGTTTCTCGAACCACGTCATGGTTTACCTGGGTGACAGAATGAAGTTAGATATTTATGGCACTACGATAATCAAAAGTCATAGACCTGCCATCGTTGCGGTAAATGGGCGGATGTAAGGGCGAATAATTATTCGCCCTTACCACATGGTTTGCAAAATTGTTCCGCCGTAGGGGCACGGCATGCCGTGCCCCTACTTCTTTGTACTATCGAACGCATTGACGAGTATGCCCGGTCCGTCCCCATCAACGAAGAGGTAGTCAACGAATATCGTCAATGGGGTATCCAGCGGCACTTCCTCCGGCAAGTAGGCAGCGACCTTGTCTTGGATGTACATGGATGCGATCTGGTCTTGAGTCGACTTGACTTTGATGCATTTCGAAATCGGGATATTCTTAAACGATTTCCTGGGGGTACCGAGCATCACCATTGCCGTCTTCAAGAAGCCTGTGTTGCAGTCCTCAGCGTAGGCTGTCAGCTTTACCTCGAACCTGAGCTTTTTCGGCGATGTCAATATATCCACGCCTGCCGCAGGCCGCGGTTGGTTGAGTATTTCATCAAGACTTCCAGGCTGATACTGGTCGTAATTAAAGGCGTGGCTGTTTGAAATAATGAGTGATGCGATGATTCCTGCAAACCAGGGCTTTGGGTTACGTAGCAAAAATTGGGACATGTGATGTTTTTCCATTATCGAGCAAGACAAACAGCGCGTTGGCATTTAGCCAGCGCGCGGTCACAACACCTGACGGAAGCGACTCCTGAACCGTTAATTGCCAGGTGGTGAATAGTCGGCGTAGAGCGGATACAGCGTTGCTTCTTCGCGTTCGATGCGGCTTACCAGAACTTTGCCGATAGCGGCCAGATCTTCCCCAAAGGCGTTGAGCAGTTCGGGAGATCTGGCGAGTTCTTTATACTTTGCGAGAAAGTTCATAACCGCCTTGCCGATGCCATCCATTTCGTGGCGAAACTCGTGGATCAGCGTGTAGCTTGACGGATCGTCGGCGCACATATGCTGAAGATAGACGTACAAGCGAATATTCTCAGTCAGCAGATGTCCCTGTAATGCCACGCGGAAGGCTTCGAGCCGTTCGGCCGCAGCCGCTACGCGCCCCTCCGCGGCAGCATGGCTCGTTTCACCGAACAAGTTGAGCAGCGAATGGTGCTCGGCGGTCAACTTGGCGATGAGCTGCGGGTTAAAGCGAATGCGCGTCCCCGGAGCGACCAGTTGCACAGACACGATTGGCGCGGGCGCCACAGTCGGTGCAGGTTCCAGGCTGCCGAACAGCAGATTGAATAATCGTTTGAAGAAAGACATAGATGTTGAACCAGCAATTAATTTAACCTGACGTTTATGCTAACCGGCATCCCAAAGCGTAGCTTTGGGGTGTCCAGCGAGCGAGGCGAGCGGGGTCAAGCATGTCGTTAGCGAAGTAATCGGTTCGGGCGTGCCGCAAAGCGTTCCGACGTCAATCGCTTACACCAGAAAAACCCCATACAAATTAACTACTTGGCGCGGTTGTCTTGAGAGGACGCTTGAGCAGAATGCTAGACACAAGTCCAACTGAGCGCGCAACCTGCAAAGCATACCACCTTTATCTATCAGTGCGGAATAAAACTGCTAGTCCGGCATTGGTCTGCTGTCAAGTCGAGATTTCCGCATGCGCTGTACGTTTCAAAGACCGGAGTAGGGATCGTGTCACGATGCAGCACAGATAATTCGACCTCAACGCAGGTCGCCCTCGCTCTGCGGTCTAACGCTTTATTGGCATTTATCGTGTTTGATTTCTTTGAATTTCGCGCCGTCAAAAGTGTAAAGTATCGGCGAGCCAAAAGCTGTGCAATGCGGAAATGCATTTAGAATGATCAAGCGACTTGTTCTTTCCACCCTGAAGTAGCTATGATTTTGAGGTGGGGTCATAATCCGGCCGGTATTCCAGTCCACAATGAAGATAACTCTGCATTCCGTTCCGCAACCAATGTCCTCCGGCACGAAATAACGACCCGCAAAATTGGGCTCCTCTGCGCTTGACCACGACCACGTGAGGCTTGTTCTGTACCGCAACGCTTTTTTATTTCCTTTCAACTGGAGTTGTTTGGCCTTCCTCAAAGGAGGCGCTGGCTTGGATGGAAATGCGCGCAGTTGCTCCTCGTAAAACGTCTCCAGCTCTTCCAGGCCCTCCGGGCCTTCATTTGCATGACAGCGGAGACCTATGAAGAAGAAAAGTGCCGCAAAGATTAAAAATCGTATTTTCAGAGATTGCGCAGGTTGTTTTGGCGCGTGCTGCGGATAAGCGGCGGGGGCAGGTATGAGGAGATGAGTGTCCATTGGCGTCTATAACGGCTAACTGAGTACGTAACCCGCGGAGCATACCACCTTCACCGGCTAGCAGCGGCTAATGGTGTACGCTCGACGGAGGAGGCTGGTGCCGTTCGGGTTGACAAAACCATTATGAAGGTTGTCAATGACCTCAAGAAAGGTTGACAATAGCCATAAGAAAAGTTGACAATAACCTCAAGAGAGGTTGACAACGATGAGTAAGACCCGCACGACCGGAGAATCTGTTCGCAAGTTCTTGATAGAGAACATGGACCAGCATCCGTCTAGTATTGTTCGCCTAGCTGCCGAGAAGTTCGATTGCACGAGACAGGCAGTTCATAAGCACTTGCAGCGTCTGGTTGCCGAAGGCACTGTGATCGTTAGTGGTGCGACTCGGAGCAAGCGCTATGCACTTGCTCCTCTTGTACATTGGGAGAAAAGCTACACCGTTGAGGGAGGGCTTGCCGAGGACGTCGTGTGGCGACAAGACATTGCGGCGCAACTCGGTAAACTGCCGGAGAACGTTCTTAACATTTGGCATTATAGCTTTACCGAAATGTTTAATAACGTAATCGATCACTCGGGAGCCACTGTCGTTGCCGTTTACATAACCAAAACTTCAGCGGCGACAACGGTCGAAATCTACGACAACGGCGTCGGGATATTCAAGAAAATACAGGCAGCCCTTGATCTGGTTGATGAAAGGCACGCAGTGCTTGAACTGGCAAAAGGCAAATTCACCACGGATCCTGTAAATCACTCTGGAGAGGGTATTTTCTTTTCATCAAGAATGTTCGACGAGTTTGTCATTTTTTCCGGCGAGGTGTACTTCTCCCATGAATTTGACAAGAAGGAAGACTACATTCTTCAGCATAATGCCCCACGGGACGGTACGCTTGTGAGTATGGTTTTGCATAATCACACGTCGCGCACAACAAAGGAGGTCTTTGATAAGTTCACTTCCGATGAAGACTACGGGTTCACCAAGACCGTCGTGCCAGTCAGGCTCATGAAGTATGGTGATGACAATTTGGTGTCACGATCTCAAGCGAAGAGACTGCTCGCACGCTTTGATCGCTTCAAGATCGTTATGCTTGACTTCTCGGGTGTGACCTTGATTGGGCAAGCCTTTGCTGACGAAGTATTCCGCGTTTTTAAAGCGAAGCATCCAGATGTAGAACTGATTCCTATACATGCATCGCTGGAGGTGCAGCGGATGATCAGCCGAGCAGAGGCGTTGAGGGCATCTGGTGACACCTAGCGTTATGCTATTAACCCGGCCCTTAAATTCCAGGGCAGGCACAAGGCCTGCCCCTACAGGAACGCCCACCGTAGGGGCAACCCTTGTGGTTGCCCTTGCTTTTCTGCATACGGCGGCGAGACACCATGCCAACCATGCCCAGGCCCGCCAGCAGCCTTCTTTTTTTGATTGCTTTTAGGAGCCACTAACGGGCGGCGCTTCACCAGTCAGGATACGGTAAAGCGGTTCGTTAATGTAGTAATTGGAGCGACCTATTTTCAGCTTGCGCAGCAAGCCGTCGGCAGCCAGCGTATCCAGGTAGCGCGTCGCGGTCAGGCGTGAGACCTCCAGATCGCGTTGCAGGAACTCGATCCTGGTATAGGGGTGCGAGAACAGGTTGTTGATCAAGTCCTGGCTGTAGAACTTGTAGCTGTCGCGAATGCGGTGCTTGGTGTCCATTAACGCAGCCTTGATCGCCTGGATGGAGGCAATTCCATCCTTGGCGATGCTTTCAACCGCGTCGAGCATGTACAGCACCCAGGATTCCCATTGGTCGCGCTCACGCACGTTTTGCAACAGCAAGTAGTAGTCGGTCTTGCTGCGCACGATGGCGCGGCTGAGGTACAGCACAGGCGTATCCAGCAAACCTTCCTTGACCAGGTACAGCACGTTGATGATGCGCCCGGTGCGGCCATTACCGTCGTAGAAGGGATGGATGCTCTCGAACTGATGATGGATCAGTGCCATCTTCACCAACGGATCGGCGGCAAAAAGTTCGTCATCGTTGATGAAGCGTTCCAGATCGGAC
>Ga0209737_10001871_pt1 | contig 14839 bp, 8 predicted proteins | sample TergutCu122P3_FD_187284 | JGI IMG/M metagenome (GOLD analysis project Ga0209737, IMG submission 187284) | Cubitermes ugandensis P3 segment gut microbial communities from Kakamega Forest, Kenya - Cu122 P3 (SPAdes) (version 2) | ecosystem: Host-associated > Arthropoda: Insects > Digestive system >...
CTCTCTGCATTGTTTCAGTGTTGAAACATTGTGCAGCAAATAGAAAGAGACTGTTTCAGCGTTGCCAAACGTAGGTCCATATATATATGACGTTAGCATTTCTGGCTTTACTAGGAGCTCCATATATATACAACATTAGTAGCCTAAGGGTTAAACAGTGAACAGTGCGGACAACAGTGTGTCAACAGATATAAATTATGGTTTCTGTGTGTGTAAAATTAAGAATGGAATGAGCAAACCATTATTAACCTTTTGAATTATATTAGTTTTGAATGTGTGCGTGTATTTAGCTGCAGCTTTGTTTAACACAGAAACAAGGAAGTAGTGCTGCAAACTGAAAGGAACTTGGTACATTTTTCTTCAAAATAAAGAAGAAGGGGTTACTTTGTTGTTGTTACCTACAAGAGTGGTATTGTGACTTGGTCTGGCATGCTGAGGGAAGAAGATGCTGAAGATGTGTGAGAAAAGGGTGCTGAGGGTGATACTTGATCAGGAACTGGGGAAAATTATATAAAGAGGTGTTTTATAATTTGCGCTGTTTATCAGGTATTGTTAGTGTGATTAAATCGAGGTACAGGAAGGGCATAATGAATTGGTGGGAAATGAGGTGTGCTGGGCATAGCATAGTGATCTGTTTGACTGGCAGTGTACCAGAATATGCTCCTTGTCTTGGTTGTTTTAAAAATGATATCATAAAACTTAATCTCTAATATCAGTGGTAAGGTAACTGTAGAGGAGCAATACGTATAGATCTGTAATGTAAAGAAACAAGTAGTGATTCTTTCACATGGAAGAATCATGTGTCTCATAACCTTTCCTTTTCTTCTGTTATATTGTGTTTCTTTTACTGTAATGTAAAAAGTATCATGAAATTGAACAAATTATTTTACATCTGGTATATATCTACAGTGTTAATTGTTTTTGAGTTGCTGGTGAAAATGCTACAGGAGAATAATATCTTGTCCGTAAGTGTGTCATGATACAAATTCTCAGAATCATATGAATGATTTTTGGTGTCCAAAGTTTGTATGGTATACGTGATTGCAGCCAGGGATGGCTGGACTGGTATTATAGAAGTACAGGTGAAAGCAAGTTGTATCAGTTTTATATTTCCCCATCTGTTTTTTTTACACATATTTTCATAATACTTTAGCCGTGCTTAATGCAGATGCATTAGATATTAATTAAATCATGGTCTCTTTGATGCTGGTCTTTTGATTTTTTGTCACTATGTTGTCTACCCATATGCTTGACCAGGCACTGTCTGTTGCAGTTCCCAGTATAGTTGTCCACAACGGGTCCAACAGTGCTCCAGGGAGCCCCACCATGGAGCGGAATTTCCGTGCTCAACGAACGCTGTCCAAACAGGTAGACATTAAGCAGCTTCTAAAAATTGCTATGCTATAAGGAGTGTTTCTTGGATATGAAGTTTTCCCACATAAGAATTTTTCAAAATCCCATTGAAACTTGGGTTTAGTCCCAGGCCAGTTCATGTGGAATATATGGTGGACAGAGTGGCAGTGGGGCAGGTTTTTTAAGAGTACTTAGATTTACTTCTGTCACCATTATACTGCCAGTGCTCCATTCATCTATCATTGATGCTGTATAGTCTTAGCAGTTGACAGTATCGCTAAATAACACTGGCACCCCAGAGCAGTCACATTCTTCTGCGTTTATTGTGTAGTGGATAAAAGGAATCGAAATTTAAAAAAATAAAGACATTAAGACACTTTTGTTCCTGGAAGACCCTTTATAGTGGTGGATTCAGAAGATGCACTACCAATTTCTATACATAAACTGGAGACAGTTACATCCAAATATGGACTAAATGTTTCAAAAAACAAAATGGAAACAATGGCTTGTAAAGGAAGAGATCCAGTAAGAATTAAAATTGTAATAAATAATAATATTATAGAAAAATAACCTCTCTCAAGTTCAAAAACACACTAGACTGAAAATATAAAACACTTTGGCATTACCTACTTTACTATACTGATGCAAAACTTGGGCAATTAGAGAGCAGGATAAATCCAGGATAACATCAGTGGAAATGAAATTTATGAGGAGAATGGCAAAATGCACATGGTAAGATTACAGAACCAATGAAGATATTTTATCAGAACTTAAAATTAACCCAGTTGTAAAGAAAATTCAAAATTACAGAAATAAATAAGTACAACATGTTTGGTGAATGGATACATGGTGTCTCCTGGCGCCACAGATTTATTGTGGCATTTGCTAGTAAAGGCTTAAGAATAGTATTTCTTGACAGTAATACATGCTTTGAAACAGTAACTGACAGAAGAGGTGTGTGGTTCTGTAGGCAGAATTTGAAGAACTGGAGGAAGATGAGGCAGTCCCACATAAGTCAAGCCCCTCCAGCAGCCCTGGTGCTGCCATATCAATGTCTTGCCACTGCCAGGGTGATGACAACACTCCCAGTCCAGCATCTGGTAATCAAACGTCCGACAAGCACAAGACCAAGGACATCAGAGATGACACACAGCATCAGCAGCAACAGAGAGCTGGTCTGTCAAGAGCAAACACTGTGGATACTGAGGACAAGTCTCCACCACCACCGCCAAGAGTCAGGGTAAGATGGCCATTACCATTAAGTACTTAAAGTGTGTCAACAACAGTTCACACACATTACCATTGAACTAACCTTTTAAATTGATTTCTTGGTGTAATTCTTTTGGATGCGAATTTTGCAGTCACATGTTGCGGTATTATTGTTCTGAACAGTTCTTGACACATTACAAGAATAACTTCAAACACAGATTTAGTTACGTAGTAATTGTATGTGGGAGCCAAGATTGCTCAGGCTGTTAAGTGACTACCCATGGGTTGGGGAACCAGGGTTTAATTCTTGACTGTGACACAGAGAATTTTCTACTCACCACCACAACCAGACCATTTCTGGTGTCAATTCAGCCACTTATCCATTGGTAGCCAGAGTAAAGTGGCTAGGTTACTGGAGCTGAGCATTCACCATCTAGGGCTGAAGGCTAGAATGCAAAGCATTGATTATCTGTGTGTCCTCTCAGCCTTGATGTCTGGGTGTTCAGTGGAACTGTCTATAAATGGCTTCTTTTGATTAGGTACTAAGTTATAATGACTTAATGACTCCAGTCTGAGCTCAGAATTTAGTTTCAGAGGGACTGTGGTCTGATAAAGCAGTATGTGGTTTATATTGTCCTTATCTTTTATTTGATACAGTGTCCAGTAGTGCAGTAGTGCTGTGGACTCTGATTTGCATTTGTGCTCTACATTTTCACCATTGCTGTTGCATGTCCTTTCCACGAAAGTGGTAGTTATGTGGGGACAACTTTAGCCTGTACAACTGGCATGACACAGTCTTGTGTTTGTGAGATGTGTACAGCTGCTTTGTGATGGCAGCAAGAAAACGCCCCTCATCCTTCTAGACCAGTGGTTCCCAAATTTTATGCCATGGATCCCAAGGGATCAGCAACCAATTCCCAGTGGATCTGTGGATATTAATTTCTGTAATGGCTACTTTGAAGTTTACCTATTTTTTAATTAAAGGATTAATGTATTACTATAAATAATTGTGGCACTTCTTTAATAATTGGTGATATGTTTATTTTGTATAACCGTTGTACATGTTCTTTGCATCAGACAGCACATGTAATTAAGAAACGTCCTGTAACCACAGAGCAGCGAGTGGCAATTATTTTACTTAAGGTCAAATCATGCATTGTGTTGTTATATATGCTGCTTATATGTATTTGTAGATATCTAAAATCAGTTCTGAGATAAATATTTTTAACTTTGGATACCTATCATCCAGACACTGTGTGTTTATGTGAGCAAGGATGTGAAGAACAATGGTTATTTTTCAAAGCCATAAGGGATCCATGAGCAAACAATTTTGGGAAGCCCTGCTCTAGACCATAATACTTCATGTATACAGTATATGACATATTGTGGAACAGTATATAACATTCTTAATGTTATTAATGTGTGTGTGTGTGTGTGTGTGTGTGTGTGTGTGTGTGTGTGTGTGTGTGTGTGTGTGTGTTAATAAACAGTTAATACAATGAAACCAACAGATACATTAATGTTCAAATTATACTTTTACACACAACCTTGTAATGGTGTAGGTATCCTTTTCCTGTTGGGCATTGACAATTTTAATGTTATTCCATGTCGGTGCATTGGTAAGCAATTCATGTAATAAAACAAACAAATGCACCAATGTTAAAATTATATTTTAAAATATAATTTTACATTAGCGCGTTTGTTGGTCTCATTATATGCATACTATATGACATATTGTGAGGGTATCATAGTTAAAAGTTCTGCATCACTGTTTGTTAGTTCAGTCCTTGGGACAACTTCAACACATAAATCCTGCTATTTCCACTTGTCAGGTCATGAACCCTGGCAACATTATTGTTCCTGTCTTGGGTAAAATGGAGTTAAACATTCATGGTAGAATTAACCACTTAAGAAATGATAAATCTCAGATACATTAGTGTTTCTTCATATGGAGATGAGTGTTATGTAGATGTCAACAGAAATTTGATGGTTTTCATAACTGTTTGCTGTGCTTAACATGCTCAAATATAGGAACATAAATTTCTGCTGTGATGCTTACCGTTCCATAACACATAAGCTTATGGATATTAAATTAGCAGGAATAATGGCAGTAGATTAGGGTGAATTTAAATGATGTGCCAAAAGGCCGCTTAACTCTACATGCAAGTCATCTGGCACCTACATGCATGTTCACAATGTTGCATGAGCAACATGCTTGTGATCTGGTCTACACCATATCAAAACCACTAAACGTTAAACATTTGAGCTAACACTTTTCTTCTCATGGACTGAATTGTTCCATTTAATATACTGAACACTCTAATATCAGATTTCATTTATGAAATTACCATAACAATGAAACTAATTGGAAATTAATGTTGCAGACACAAATTAGTTTTTAATTTAAAAACAATGCCTTATTTGCAGGAATTAAATGTTGCATTGATGTCCACATTCTCATGATCCCAGAATTGTTGTTAATGTGCAATGTACTGACAGGATTTTCTTAACAGGCCACATGGCAGTTAATTCCTAATCGTGTTCTGTCTCTTCAACCCCCACCCCCAACACACACAATCTCCATAATCATTTACACTTTCACTGTATGTTCCAGTCACATGCCAAGGTGAAGCTGCTGGTGCGAAGTCATGCCATGAGAGAAGAGACATCACCTCCTCCAGATCCTGAAGCACATCACGTACCTGTGTTGGGGCCAACACCTGTTCAGCAGCAACAGCAGCAGCAGCAGCCACAGACAGCTTCCACCAACAGCTTGTCTGTTGGCCGTCCTAGTTCAAGGCACAAGCTGCGGCACCAAAGCTCTTCACAGGGAAGCATGGACAGTTCTTCACCATGCTTGTCAAGGGGTATGTAACTACTTTGGGTGCTGTTGTCTTGTTTATGTACTGTGCTGTGTTTGAGATGTCAATACACAGAGCATGCTTTTGCTGTACCATGTGCCTAGCTTGGAAGGATATAGGCACATTTCTTGAAGCAGTGTTCCTGTTATGTTCCTTTTTGGGTAACTGTAATATTAGAGTTTACAGCTTCATCCTTCATTTTATCTGTATGAGATTTTGGGCTTTTGCCATAATGTAGGTGAGAACTTCAGTCTTTTGGGATGTTGAATGGTGTCAATGGATAGCTTGTTATTATGACATATTGGTACTGACATGCTTTCCTGAAAAATTGGTAACAAACTAGACTTTACCCTCTACAACATCTCAGAAGATCAAAAACCTGCATTCCATCTCACTGAACCTTCTTGGCACAGTGAACTCCAAGCTCTTGAAGCTTGCATAGTACCTGTATCACTTTGTATCTGAAACTGTATTACAGCTTCTGCCAGTAACATTACTTACAGTTCCCAGCATTGAGGAATTAATAATAATCCTGACGTATTTTGTCTGACTGACATTAATGGGATGCATGAAATAAAGTAAAGACACGACGATTCAAGTCTTTTATGGTGTTATGCTGTGTTAATGGGTGAAGAATTCTTCCTTGATGTTATGCTGTGTTACTGGCTAAAGAATTCCCAATTTCAAAGAATAGTTATCTTCAGTGCTGTTCCCAACTGCTCAGTGCGACATTGCAGAAGACTTAATTTGTCAATAATACTTAGAACTTCAAATCTTGCAAGGAAAGACATGAGTTAAGTTTCTGTTTGGCTGTGCAGATAGCAGCACAGAGCAGTACACAGACAGCACAGGAGTGGATCTGCAGCAGTTCATTATGGACACACTGAATCGCAACCAGAAGGACAGGATACTGCTGCTGAAGATAGAGCAGGAACTGGTCAACCTTGCCAAAGATAACAAGTGAGTCACACATGTAATCATTTTTGCAATAATTTAGTGCTTAGTGCTGGTGCAGGAGTCTACACTACACTGGTAGATGATTTTCAAAATCAAGTACTTGACTTTATTTAGTTTCATTACACTTTATTGTAAGTTACTGGTTGAAATTAATTGATATTCACGTTTTGTCTACAAGCTTGAGACAAAATGGTTGGTTACTTTCTAGTCAGTTTGCACTACTACTTGTATTTTTTTCTGTATTATAGATTTAGCTTAATCAAGAACTTATCTCTCACTGTTTTATGTTTTGAACTGGAAAATACTGGTATACAAACACTATATTACCTTAAATATTTAATCATTGGCAAAGTTTTTGTGAATCTTCAATAATCTAGGTCCCTTATGAAGTCAGAGGTGAAAGTTCACATTATTCATTACAACTGGATTGTCACAATTCTGTAGGAAAGAAGTCAGTAGAAGCAAATAAAAAGCTGAAATGTTTGAGATAAGTAGAATGGGCCTGGTATTAATGTTACCACAGAAGTGTGATTTGGTACATAAACCAGTTGTAGGCAGTTTGTGGTAGTTCATCCTATGGCCACCAGGTGTTAGTGAAAAGGAAGTTCTACCTTAGCCAGTGTGTCCATTGCACATAAGTTATATTTTCTTTGTTGTTGAGGAGCAGCAAACAAACATGAAGTTTAAAAGTTGTGAAAACAGTTGTACAGAAACACATGATGTGCTTACAAGTGTGTATGTAAATGGAGCTAGATCTCATACAGAAGTATTTAAATGGTTTCAAAGATTCCAAGAAGGATATGAGAACCGTAAAGGATGGTCCAAGGAGTGGGTGGCCATGAACTGCTCAAAGTATAGAAACAATTGCAAACATTTGTGAACCTGTAGCCAGAGACCATTGAACAGTCCTTGTATTGATGGAGAATCAACTGCACATTAATCAAGAGACAGTTTGGCAGATTCTTCATGAAGATTTGGGGAAGAGGAAGATCTTTGTAAAGTTTGTTCTACATAGTGCTGTGGATGAGTTAAAGGAGTGAAGATTCACAGCTTCTAAAGCTTTTATTGCAACAGTCACCCATCATATTCATCTGACCTTGTGTTGGCTGACATTTTTCTATTCCTTAAAGTGAAAACTGCCCTCAACAAAGAAGATTTTAGGACATCAAGACATCAAGAAGAATGTAACTGCAGAATTAAACGCAGTTTCTTTGAGTACCTGTGATGATTATTTTGTGCACCTTTTAGAAAGATATGAAAAGCATGCTGCATTCAAGGATGATTACTTGGAAGGAAACTGCAAGAGTTTTCTTCTTATTTCTTGCCTACCTGTTCTTATAAACCGAGAGCTTGATTTTTGACCATGTATGATTCAAGCAGCTGTATTTTGTCTTTACAGGCGCAACCATTACAAATTTCCCCAAATGTCCTCATACCAGCGTATGCTGGTGCATCGTGTAGCTGCATATTTTGGCATGGACCACAATGTTGACCAAACAGGCAATGCTGTCATTGTTAACCGCACCAAGAATACAAGACTTCCTGACACAAAGTTTCGTGACCACATTCGTGAAGAGTTGCTATTCCCTGAAGAGCCTCGGAGATCCATCCTGAAGCGAGATTCTTCCTCGTTTGAAGATGGCTGTAACTTCAAGGTAATGGGTATTGTTGAATAGTTGAAGCTAAGAGCAGTTATATCCTATCTCACTTTTTATTTCTCTGTGTGAATATTGGTGTTTTACTGTTTTTACTTTCCCAGTATTGATGTATAGTGATGTTTCTTTAACTGCTGTTTATTTGCATGTGTATGTATTTGGAGGGGACTGGCATTTCCCAGAAGTACGCTGTAGCTTCATAGGCCCTACAGAAAGGCAAGCATTAGATATGTTGTGAACTTTTGCTGATGGGTTTGATGTTGCAAAGTTTCCCATTAAAGTGCCATGTAGAAAGTAATTTAGAAAATTGGATCACTTATAACCTTCATTTTCCTTAACTATCTGACATATTTTATGGTGCACACATCTTCTGTCATAAGAAGTGAAATTCTTTTCAAAATATGGTAGATTTGTTTTTTCTGTTACTGTCTGTTGAAATTCATTGCTATTCAGCAACAGCTGTGTTTGTTGTGGAAATTATGTGAATATTGGCTGATACACTACACTAAGAGTACAAAAATGGAAATGAAAATCAAAGAGTAATGGTATTACTTTACCTTTTTTGTACCAAAATTTATTGTATGAGTTATGACAGTTGAGCCATTTTTTGGAGCACGCTGTATAAAACATTATACCCGTTCCAAATTCAGGCGTGTGGGGTGTCAATAAAAAAGAGCTTGTGTTTGAAATTTAAATATTTGTTGGACACAATAAAGTATAACAAAAATCAAATTGTCACTTACAGATAACAGTGTACATATTTTATTTTGGGTGTACTAATTTATTTTGAGCTGGTTTTGTAAATATGTGTGGGCGGGGTAGCATTGTCAGTATAGCAACTCGCTACAGGCTGGGCGGTCTGGGGATCAAATCCTGGTGGGGGAGAAATTTTTCACACATGTCCAGACAGGCCCTGGGGCCTACCCAGCCTTCTATACAACCGATACCGGGTCTTTCCCGGGGGTAAAGTGGCTGGGGTGTGGCGTTAACCACCCACCACCATCTAGCAGCAAGGTTAAAGAAAGAGTAGAACTATACCTCTACTCCACCTCCGGGCCTTCGTGGCCTGTTGCAGAGTGAATTGTACCTTTACTTTTTGTAAATATGCATCCAACCTTTAATGCAGTTGTTGGTATGTGTTCTCCAACATATCATGCATAACTACATATGTAGGTTCAGATATTTTCTTATTAACATGTGTGTTTACATCATTGTCACATCTGGGATTTTAAATAGGTATAGCTGTTGAGTTTGATGTTCTAGCCCATTTATCAAATGGCCAGAACAAGGAATATGTATATGCTGGAGATGTGTGCTTGGCATGCATTCGTACAGACAAGTGACAGATCACTCCTGTCCCAGTAAATATAATCAGCAATAATGTTTAATAGTTCATGACTGATTTTCCACAGCTTGAGGCACATGCCAGCATCACCTATGTAGGAAAGTGGTTTGCCTCCCACCAGGTAAAATAGTTATTGGCAGTTATAGAATGCCAAATTTTTAGGTGTGTTAGCAAAAGTTGCGAAAAATGCCCATTGGCTTTGTTACATCCATCTTTCCATCTGCCCACACATATTAACACAGCTCCTGTAGGGTGGATTTCTGTGAGATTTTATATTGGGGACTTCTATGAAAATCTCTCAAGACAAACAAAATTTTGTTAAAATTGGACAAAAATATCAGGCACTTTACTTAAATGCCTAGGTACATTTTATTGTTGCTGGTGCTGGGGTTAAGTGAATGGTATGTTGCTGTTAGGGTAGCTGAGGATATATAAATATTACGTAATGTTTTTACCTCAACAGCAGTACTAAACAAAACATGTAGTTGCATTTCCATGGCAACTCACTGTGTTGTTGATGGTGATATTTGTATAATACAAAGGAAACACACTGTTGTGCTTCCACAACAACCTTGTTTGGATCAGCAACAATACTAAGAACTCATTATTTCCAGTGACATTAATTCAAGTGAAGTTGTAGTAGGCTGTTAGAATAGCCAAGGAGATATAAACATTATGCAAACGTGCCTCATTGTTACATTATACATACATTGCCCATCTTTTTTAATACTATATTAGTGAAGAAGCTCTGATTTTTGGGCCTCCCATTTCCTCCAATGTCAGCCTGTTAGAATCTACTGTGAAACACGTGAAAGAAAGACAGTTGAAAGCTACAGTTATGTTTACACACAGTAGATTTTAGTGCACACAGTACAGTCAAGTTATGCTTTAGATGTATGGCAAGGTGCAAACAGAGTTCATGCCATGCAGCTGATGGTGAAATTATTTTGCTCTGTTGTCTCTTATGTTATTCAGAATATACAGTATTTAAATTTCAAAGACTGATGTTCATGTGTAGAATGTCTGTATAATGAAAGTGTTAGTTGAAAAGTAAGTTACTCTACAGTGCAAAGTTTGGCCAAAATATGTCAAAAATAACAATGTTTGCTTTCGGTTGAGGGCGTTATCATGATTAGCAGATATAAAGTTATGGCCTGTTAACACTGTAGTCAGATGAGGTGTAAATTGTTATAACGTGACCCAACAACTACTTAATATTCCTGTTGATGGGTTATATTATTTTGCTTCTGTTGGTTGTTTCACATTTAGTATTCATTGTGGTCTTTTTCCAGTACCTATTGTAGGGTTTTAGACTTGATTCCATGCCACAGTGTATTTTATTATTCCACAACATTCAGGTAGTTGACTAGTGTTTTGTATTCTCCTGCAGCCATATAGCTGTTGATTTGTTCTCACTCATTTAATAATTAATGAGGTAGGATTGATACTCTGCATAATTTTCCCCCACCCTGTGAACTTCTTCCAGTGTGACACCATTCTGCTGTGTTCACACATTAAAACATTTTTTGATGTCTTGAATTTGTGTTCTTATTGTACTCATTGATTTACATGAGTTGAGAATCAGATGCATTTGAACATGAAATGCGCCTGTCATGTGATCAGGCTAACACAACATTCGTGCACTGATCCACAGCATCTTTTATCAGGCATTTCTTCATTTGTGATTATCAGTAAAGTCATTACAGTAATGGTTATTTGATTATTATTTTCTTCTAACCATAGCTGAAACCTTCACTTTTATAGGAAAAAAGTGAAACATGTGTCATTAAAGAAAAAATGCTATCTATTTTCATTTGTTCTGTAACTCCTGTTACAACATTTTTCTTAAAAGTTAAATTGCCTGACAAAACTTCTCCTTGGTAATGTATACCAGGAATGTAAACCTTAATATCTTCATGATTCCTTTCTCATGGAAGCATGACATCAAGTTGACAATATGCAAAAACTGGCCTCAGAAGGTCAGTGGCAGCATGTTCAAAAGAAGGTTCCTGTGACATTCATTATCATCATGAAAGCCCAAATCACAGGAAACTGGTGGTGTCTCATTTTCAAAGAAAGGTGTCTTTCTTGTGTTTTTCACATAACATGATGTCCCCTCCATTGGTATTACTGCTTTTCTTTGCTTTTCATGTGGGACATAATTTCTCTGTATCGTGGCGACAAATTTGGAATCAGTGACGAATTTCTTTTGTTTGACTCAGCTTTACCTCACGGAGAACACAATCTGTTCAGTTATGAAGGCCTGTTGTGGCAAGAGATCGTATTTGTATGTAGGTTTTCATGCAAAATGTCTGTTTATTTTTGTGAAAAAGAATTTGGAAACACTTGAATAAAATATTTTGATAATTAGGGAAGGACAGTCATTATATATCAGTTCCTTAATTATGTCAATAATAATATTGTTACAACCAAACTCATAGTTTTAACACAGGCGTGACTTCACCCACCAACCATACTGTATTTTAACCATGGAAACTGTAGTGTAGAAATCCAGGTGTGACTCACAAAACAAGCATTTTATATACTGGGATCATATGGTATTGCGCCTCAGTTCTCCATGTGTGTTGGAGAAAGAAACTCGTAGTATGCTGTTAATAGTCCATGATACTGTATTACCATTGCAGTAGTTAGTGGTGGGGAAACCGTTGGTCCCAGAGGCATACAAATAGTGGCATAGGGCAACCCATATTTTGCTTTCTTAGGAGGAGACAGACAAAATTTGGATTTATAAACACAGAAGATTATTTGTCTACATGTTTTAATAAGAACCCTCGCACCAGCTACTCTGTGCATGAGTGGCACAGTACTATGTTGTGATGGGAACTTACTTGAGTCATGCAAAGAAAACTGGCAGACCTCAAGTGTTGGTAATGGAGACTGCTTGTTTAGTCACTTCATTCTCTGGACCTTACAAAACAACATTTGCAACAAATTTTCTGGCTGTAAAAACCAATATGATAGATGTTTCTGTGTCACATTCAACATGTCGAGTGAGCGTGCGTGTAAGTAGACTGCAGCTAGGATGTTTTATTTTTTCCATGATCTGCAGCTGCTCTAGATATTTGTCTTTCAAACAGTCAGTCATTCAGGCAACTAAATTTAAAGAACAGTAGAAAGGGCTGCTGTGTGGAGTATATTTATTTATCATATTTATCAAATATGCTGTTTGTGAATTTGGAGCTTTGCCATGGCTCTGGTGGTTGCCAGTCTGTGACTGCAGAGACCTGGGTTCAGTCCCAGGCCAGTACATGTGGGATTTTGTGGAGGACAAAGTTGTGCTAGGAAAGGTTATTCCCCATGTACTTAGCTGTTCCTATGTCACTATCATTTCATCAGTGTTCCAGACTTGTTCATTTATCCATCAGCAATGCATAATTTTCAGTAATTGACAGCATTGCTAAATAGCACACACATTTTGTGAGTTTGAGTTCCTCTGTAATCTTGAAGTTCATTTATTTTATATGTCAGTCTTTTCATTTATATCTTTTATCTTCTCTGTGTTGTGCTGTTTCTAAATTTTTATATTGTGAACCAACATGCAAGTCTTGTAGATGAAGCTGTTTTGGAACACAGAGAATTATTATTTTGAGATAGTGGAAGTACTGAGATCCGTGCCAGTGATCTGTATAGTGAGCTTTTCTGAGATCTGAACCACATTGTTCCTTACCTGGCAGCTTGTGGTGTAGACTGCAGTAGCATACTTAACTGGAATCCATTTATCAGTTGCAGAGATATAGCATGTGGAAGAGTGCATTGATTTTATGTACATTCTAAGAAGTAATGTAGGAGGCTCATTTGTTAATGTTGCTATGAGGTCAGCACAGGAATGTTTTATTACTGAAATTTATGATATAACAACTGATGTTTTGGTGGACCACCTAAGTAATCTTTCAGTTATTTCAAGAAATGTATATCAGGTATAAACAAGAAGTCTCTCTCTCACACACACACACACACACACACAAAACACATATGCTGCTTTTATAATACAAGCCAGTGCAGTCTAGGAGCTGCCAGTCTATCTGTAATTGTGTTTATACAAGCATCATTTTTTGTCCCTCCACTCTTGAATAAACGTAGGAGAAGTCATGCTGTCAGTTGCTTTGGCTTCCTTTCTTACTTTGTTTACCTTAATTTGGGACTACTTCACTGATTCATCTTGAGGAGCAAAATGCCCAAATTATAGCAGTAAGAGACTGGCAACCCCGTCTCGATTATGAATCCCTGTTGCAGTCTCCTGAGAGGCAGTTTAGCTCCGAGTCACGGCGGAGCAAAAGTTTCGAGGAACGTGAGGAGGAATATGAAAAAGCAAGGAAAAGGATATTTAATCGCGAAGTGAGTATAGAAAATTTGGCCCCCCTGCAATCCCCCACAAATTGTCATTGAAGCCATGCTTTGCAATGTCACCTTCGTTACAAAATGTTCTGCTTCATGTTTCGTCTACCTGCATTTGTGTCATTTGGTTTTTTACACTTCCTTGTTGCTGCTGTTGTATATGATTGTGACTCTTACATGTGGATTTGGGTAAACTGTGAGTTATGCGTTTTGCTACCATGATCGTTTGTCTGTAGCTAGAACAGTGTGTATTCTACACTGTAGGTATTTTGTAGTATACTGTGACATTCTAAATTGTAGAAATTATGTTGATATCTTGAATACTGTATTAATAAATATGCAGTTGAACATGGTTATAATGACATCAATTTATGCAAAACTTCACCTAAAACATCAGATGTTCTGTGGTACCAATTAATTCATTGCTGCTAACCATAACATTATACTCCTCAGTTATAACAACACCTGTTTATAGTTACACAACAGATTCACTCCCTTTAATGTTGTTATAACCCAGTTCAACTGTATATGTGTACGTGTTGTAGGTGTGTGTGTGTTGCTAGAATGGATTTTATACCTTAATGTGGAGATAGATTAGTGTCAGCAATGTAGGTTGTTGACTGAGTGACAAGGTCAGATGTTGGCAGAATGGGAACTGGAACAGTTCCACCCTCAGCACTTTGTGTATGTAGAATATAGTCCAGCTGTGCCACTTAAAGTATTTCCTGGCCCATAAGACATACTGTGATTTTTTCGTTAGAAATTTTAGAAAAAAATAATGATGAATGCATTTTAATTTTAGTAATTTATTGGAAGAAAACAGGATTGTTACATACCAAAATTAGCAACCATGATATAATTTATTCATCATAGAAACCCAGAAAATTGTCGTCACTGCCACTAAAATCATCTTCATGGTTGTTTTCACTATCTCACGATAAAGATGTTGTATAATAGATATACAGGTATTTATAAGTTTGGAAATAATACTTACCCTTGGCGCATAAGATGCAGGTCGAATTTAGGTCACATTTTTCGGGAAAGATGTGCGTCTTATGGGCCGGAAAAAATGGTATATCAAGTGACGGGTATGTGGAAGATGA
>Ga0209737_10001872_pt1 | contig 14833 bp, 8 predicted proteins | sample TergutCu122P3_FD_187284 | JGI IMG/M metagenome (GOLD analysis project Ga0209737, IMG submission 187284) | Cubitermes ugandensis P3 segment gut microbial communities from Kakamega Forest, Kenya - Cu122 P3 (SPAdes) (version 2) | ecosystem: Host-associated > Arthropoda: Insects > Digestive system >...
TTTCGGCTGTCAATTCGGCATCGGATTTGTAGATTGAAAAATCGAATGGTGCAATAAGCGACTCGTGTTCCCACGGCTTGCCGAGTTCGTAGTGCATATCAAACTGTGCGCTGTGTGGAAACATACTGAAAATCGCCACCACAGTGCCAACAAACAAAAGCGAAAAAATCGCCCACTGAATTTGTATTTTTGAAGGTTTTTTCATTTTTTTATAAGTCCGTATTTGATGATAATAGGACTAATATTTCATATAAAAATCAATCTGCAAAGATACAAAAAAATCTTTATATTAAAACTACATACAATTGATTTTATAAAAAAACGGACTTTTTCAGTCCGTAATTCGTATTAATTATTGGTCTGCAAATTTCTGATGTTTGCAAAGTTTATCAAGTGTTTTTGCTATTCTTTCCACTTTCGTTTGGTCTGTTTTTGCTGAATATATCCACTTAACATATTTGTGTTTTTCGCTTTCTTTGAGCGAATTAAAAAACTGCAACGCTTCAGCATCGTCTTGCAAGCACAACAAAAATTCTTCGGGAACTTCCAATGGCTCATTATCGGGATATAAAATAATGTGAACATAATCGCCCGCCTCTTTTTTGATTTTCTTTCTGATATCTGCTTTTACAGACAAAAACAACGTGCCTTTCCCTGACGGCATCAAATGATATTTGCTGATTTCAAAGTCGTCAATACTGCCTTTTACTTTTCTCCAACCGAATGGGGTTTTGGGGTCGGGCAGAATTTCGGGAATTTCCGTATATGTCCAACTGGACATTTTTTTAAGCAAATATTTTTTATCTACTAATGGGGTTTCATTCATAATTTGTTTTGATTTTACATATATTGCTTAATCAAAATCTGCCGAGAGGGTAGTTATACAATACTTACCATTACTGTTCTTTTTTTATAAAAATAAAACTTAGTTCTAGTATTGCCGAATTGAAATTCAGCACCGTGTTACCCAAAATACTTGTCAGTTTTAACAAGTAAAAATTTGTTATCTCAATTTCTGTTGCAACTTATCTCCGTCCAACTGCTTGATAATTTTAATTTTAACTTTTAGTTCTATAATATTTTAAAATTTAACATCTCTTTTTCTTCGATAAAGCCCGTGATTTTGTCGCCTATCTCCACCTTACCAACGCCTGCAGGCGTACCTGTGAAAATCAAATCGCCTGTTTTTAAAGTAAAAAACGTACTGACATAAGAAATTATTGTGTCAATAGAGAAAATCATTTCGCTTGTGTTTCCGTACTGAACTTTTTGTCCATTTTTGAACAATGAAAAGTTGATATTCTGCTGATTTTCAAACTCTTGCAGCGGAACAAAATTGCTAATCGCCGCAGAGCCGTCAAACGCTTTGGAAATTTCCCAAGGACTGCCCGTTTGACGTGCCTGTTGCTGCAAATCGCGCGCGGTAAAGTCAATGCCAAGCGCAATTTCGGAATAGTACCTGTGAGCAAATTTTTTAGCAATGTTTTTACCCAAGCGGCAAATCTTAAAGACAAGTTCCGCCTCATACTCTATTTGAGAAGAAAAATCTGGAATAAAAAACGGCTTGTTTTCTCTAAGCAGCGCAGAGTCGGGTTTAAAAAAAATCACAGGATTTTTTGGCTGCTCTACTCTACCCATTTCAACGTTATGCTGCTGATAATTCCAACCAACACAAATTATTTTCATATTTTTCGGTTTTTATGTGAAAAAAAGGCGTTTTATGCGCCTTTTTCTTGTGTTGCGGAGGAAGGGTTCGAACCAACGACCTTCAGGTTATGAGCCTGACGAGCTACCACTGCTCTACTCCGCGATATTGAGTACAAAGGTACTACTTTTTTTCGGAATAGCAATTTTTTTAACCTTTTATAATAAAATTTTATATAAATCACTGTAAATCAATTTTTTACAAAACAACATTTTACAAACATTCAATCAAATTTTATTCATTTTTACTTTTATAGAAACAATAAAAATAGATTTTTCTACTTTTTTTTCAAAAAGTTATTGCACAATAACAAAAAAAGTAGTACTTTTGCAGTCCGATTTTTAAAAGTTGGTTCCGTAGCTCAGCTGGATAGAGCAACAGCCTTCTAAGCTGTGGGTCAAGCGTTCGAATCGCTTCGGAATCACAAAAAAGAGACGACTTAAAAAGCCGTTTCTTTTTTTTATTCTAACTCCTCCTTAATCCAATCATAACCCTTTTCTTCGAGTTCAAGCGCAAGTTCTTTGCTGCCCGTTTTTACAATTTGTCCTTTGTAAATAATATGTACAAAATCGGGTACGATATAGTCCAAAAGCCGCTGATAGTGCGTGATTACAATTGAGGCGTTGTGTTCGCTTTTGAGCGCATTAACGCCGTTTGCCACAACACGCAAAGCGTCAATATCAAGTCCTGAGTCGGTTTCGTCAAGTATTGAGAGCGAGGGTTCAAGCATTGCCATTTGGAAAATCTCGTTGCGCTTTTTTTCGCCACCCGAAAAGCCCTCATTAACACTGCGGGCAGTTAGGCGGTTGTCAAGTTCCAAAAGTTGCTTTTTTGAGTGCATAAGTTTGAGAAAATCAGAGGCAGATAGCGGCTCAAGCCCTTTGTGCTTGCGGTGCGCATTGACAGAGGCACGCATAAAGTTGGTCATACTCACGCCCGGTATCTCCACAGGGTACTGAAACGAAAGAAAAATACCCTCGCAGGCGCGCTCTTCGGGCGGCATTGCAAGCAGGTTTTTGCCCATAAAGGTAACGCTGCCCTCTGTAACTTCAAAAGCGGGGTTACCGCTCAAAACCGATGCCAAAGTGCTTTTTCCTGCGCCGTTTGGTCCCATTATGGCGTGAACTTCGCCCGCTTTTACGCTCAAATTTATTCCTCTTAATATCTCCTTGCCCGCAACTTTTGCGTGTAAGTTTTTGATTTCTAACATTTTGTATAGTTGAAAATTGAAAATTGAAAATTGAAAATTAGGATTACAAAGGTATAAAATTTTTTTGTATTTTCCTTTCACTATCATAACAGCGAAAGTTTTGTTTTTATTGAAGTTTCGCCGTTTGGTCTAACAGCGAAATGTTATAAATTCTCTTTTACAAACTCCGCAACAGTAAGCCGATGTACGCCCAAAATTCGTGCGATTGCAGATTTGGAAACTTTTTTGTCGAGCAGGTTTTTGATTTCTGCCTCTTTGCCTGTAAGTTTTTTGACTTTCGATTTGCTGCCTTTTGTTCAAAAACCCTTATTCTCAAAAGCACCCTTAATAGCGTGAGAATAACACAAAAATTCCCTTATTTCCTTCGGCTTTTCAAGTCCCTTATTTTGCTGATAATAAGGGAATAAGGGCGAAAAAAAATAAAATTTCATTGCTACTAAGGGGGCTTGAGAAAATAAGGGTATTATAAAACCTTATTTTTTGAAAAACAACCTCAGTAGCCAAAATTGCACAAAACAAAAACCTCATTACCTTATTTTTTTAATGAGGTAATGAGGTTGATTGTGAGATAACTTGTTGCTACTGAGGTGATTTTTGTTGGAAAATTAGGTAGAAATGAGGTTTTTTCGTGGCTTTTTTATTGAATAATTCATTATCTGCGTTTGAACCAATGATTTTGCCAATCCCTCTAATCCGGGAAATAAAACTTCTGCCGTTATATTCATTTGAAATAAATATTTGATAATATCGTTACCTTTATATTGCGGAATATTAATCTTTATGATTTGAATATTGTCATCAAATTCTTTGTCAAAAGAAATTTTTATTAATTCTTCAAAATCAATTTTTTCAAAGTTAGAATCTTTACGAAAAAAAGCATATTCCAAATTTTTCATAAATGACTCATTTGGGTTTGTTGGCATTAAAAATAATCCTTGTTGCTTTGATAGTCTATCATTGTATAATATAGGCTCTAAAGGAACTACCGTTGTGGGCAAAATTTCACTTGAATAGGGCTTGGCTATATATATGTTTGCAAAATCAATATGTACTCTATTCACTTCATCTTTCAATGCCTTGCCTTTTTTATATGACAAATTATGCTTAGTAAACAAATTATCTCTAAGAATGTGTTTGTTTATAGCCCATACAGAACTTTCGCCACTACTTTCAATCAAAGCAAAATATAAGGCAATAAAAATTGAAGCCGAAAAATCAAGAAGGCGAGTTGGCGCACCATAATGCTGCATAATAGAAAGCCATTCAAATTTTTCATTTTGAGCAGGTTTTAAATCAGAATACAAATGAAACTTTCGCTTAAACTCATAAAGCATCCATTTTTCTTCTGTTCGGTAATCGGTATCTGTGGTATAACTTTTATACTCTTCTTTCAATCTTTCTATTGCAGTTTTTAATTCCCAATTAGAATCAGGTTGTCCCCTAAAAACAAAAGGTGAAAGGAAGAAACTATTTAATAAAAATATATCTTCTAATTTGTGCAAGGTTGTTTCTAAATATTTACTCATAATAATATTTTTTATTTTTCAATTATTTTTATTTCTTCTTCTGTTAAATCATACAATTCATAAACCAATTTATCTATCCCTTTTTCCAATTCATTTTTGCGAGTTGGGTTTTCCAAAATTTCAGTAACAAGATTTATGATTGGTTGTTGATTTTCTGTAATTTTTATTGGTAAATTTTCAAGGTCTGTCATTAATATTTGCGGAAATGCTTGTTGATTTGTAATATTATTTTCTTTATTGTAATAGTTTAATAATTTTGAATTTAGCAAAGCAAACAAATATTTATTATCAACTTTTTCAGACACAGACCAACAAGAATATAATGTGCTTTCTGTCAATGCAGGTTCTTCCAAAAATGCACAACATAAAGTATCGCCTGTGCGTCTAATTAAAATTCGTGGCACTTGTTGGTGTTTTTCTAATTTTTTTGTCCCGCCAATAATTTCTAAATTTTCATAGTCAGTAAAACATTTTGAATTTATAAACCATTTAGAAATATTTTTGCCAAATAAAAATACATTTTTTTGAGAAACAAAATCATTACTAATCACTTTATTTCTGTCTTTTACAACCATTCCTTTAAACATTGTTGCAATAGATTTCAAAGATATACTATTTTGCGTAATTTTTTCAAAAATAGGGTTTATTGTTTCTTTGATTTCTGAAATTTGCAAATTTTTATCAAAATGAAAATGTTTTGTTTCTGTATTTTTATAATTATTAAAACTAAAAATTAAACTTCCTGTAACTGCATTTTCAAAAACAAAAGTTGAAAAAGTTGAGTAAAAATCAATAAACCCCGATTTTTGCATTATATTAACGCAACTTTCATAACTTCTTGTTTTTAATAGACCTTCGGGAACTATGTAACATAATCGAGAATTTTTTGATAAAAGTTGTATTCCTATTTCAATAAATAATACAAAAATATTTTTAGAATTTGATTTTTCAAATGATTTATATATTTGATTATAAGACGATAATTCATTTGAATTATTTTTTGTCAAAATCATATACGGCGGGTTGCCAATTACCAAGTCGAAACCTGCAAAATTTCCGTCATCGTCAAGCACTTCGGGAAACTCAAAACGCCACTCAAAACAAGATTTTTTCTTGTCTTCGTAAATTTTTTCAAGTTCAAGTTTTTTTGCTGTAAGTTCGGCGTTTTTGTCAGTAAAATCTTCATCAGCAAAATTTATGCTTTGTGCAAAAAGTTCGCCTTCTGCTTTTCTAAACGCCATATAGTCCTTGTCTTTTGCATCTTTCAAGTTGAAAAAATATTTTTGTATAATATCTATATCGTTGGTAATCTGCTTTTTACGCTCTTTGATGTTGCAATTTTTATATTCCCAAACAAGTTTTTTGTAACGCTCTGTCTGCTGCTTAACTTTTTGTTCCATACCAGCAGTGCCTGTAAATTTATCGCGCAAATCAAACCTGTGCAACAACGAATTTCCACATTTTATGTTGATGTCGATGTTGGGTAATGTTTGTAAGGTCGGTGTTGTCTGAACCTTGATTTTATCAAGATTTACAGAATTATCAAGATTTTTTTGTGTTACATCTTGACAATCTTGTAAATCTTGTGAAAATCGTGGTTCAAGACAATAATACGAATTTTTCAGCAGTTCCACCCATAACCGCAACTGACAGATTTTCACGGAATTAGGGTTAATATCAACGCCAAAAAGGCAATTTTCAATCAATTTTTGTTTTTCCTTAAAAATGGTTTCCTGTATGCGCTGGCTTTTGGAATTTTGCGGGTTGTAGGCAAAATGTTTTCCGTTTTCGTCAATAATTACAAGTTCGTCATTTTCAACGTTGATTTTGTAATCGTTCAGTTTTTTGCCGTTTTCATCAGCCAAAATTCCCAATTCGGCTTTCAAAAAAATCAGTTCGTTGAGAGCCGAAACAAGAAAATGCCCGCTGCCAACCGCAGGGTCGCAAATTTTTATCGTGTTGAAAATGGCGTTTGCCTCTTTTATCTCATCGGTGTTTTTACCGATATGATTTGATAAATCGTCTATCGTTTTGCAATTCCAACCTTTCGCCTCGTTGAATTTCTGCACCACCGCCGCCGAAATCGTTTCTCGGCACATATACATCGTGATAAATGACGGCGTGAAAAACGAGCCGTCTTTGTAGCCGTTGATTTTCTCAAAAATCAGTCCCAAAACCGCCGCACTGATAAGTTTGTTCGGGTCTTCGTTTTTCTCGTTTTGTCCGCTAAAATTGTAGGCATTTAGGAATTTTAACAAATAATTTAAAACATCGGTTGTTTTTTCATTTAAAACAGATTTTCCGTATTGTTCTAAACAAATATCGTTTGATAATTCGCTGATTTTCAACCTGTTTTCTTCTTCTGTCTGTTCAAAAAGCGAGGAATTTAGATAAGGAATTTTGTCAAATTCTTGTAAATGCGCTTGTCGTTTGTCAGCCGTTTGCGCCAAAACTTGAAAAAACAGCGTGTTCATTTTGCCAAAAGCACTGATTTTTTCAGGCAAAAGAAACGCATAATCAACATTGCCCTCGTGATATTTCAACAACTGCGCTTCAAGCAGTTTCATAAACAAAATGCGGTTTGTCCAAGTGATAACGAGCGAAAGGGCAGTTTCAAACGTATCTTCATTACCCAAGTCCATCGTTTCGAGTTGCGCAATAGTGAGTTCGAGCAACGAGCCGCTATCACGCTCTTTTTCGGTTTTGCGCTCAATCTTGATTTTGCCCTCAGATTTTGTTTCTGTCAAGCCGAGAATGTGCAAAAGTTCGTTGTAAAATTCTTTGTTCAACTTGTTGTTGTCGTTCTGGATTTCACGTTTTAGCAGATGCACAGGCGAGAAAAATTTTGCAAGAGCGATAAAATCTTCGTTGTCGGTAGATTTTTCTTTGTAATCACGAATATCGAAATGAACAAAGGGAATTTGATTTTTTAATTTTTCGATTTCAGGTGCAGCAACATCTTTATAGAAAAAATCGGTTGTTATACCTGACAATGTTTTTGCCTTGAACTGCTCAAAATCTTTCAGCAATTTTTTATTTTGATAAAATAATTTCTCAAAGTCTTGAGCATCAAATACAAACCATTCATAAACATTTGTAATAATCAAATAACGCAATTCAAAATTCTTTTCGGCTTTTCGCTCGCGCAGATAATACAAAACAAGTTCTTGAAACGATTTTGCGTTAAGATTTTCGCACGACACCATTTCGGTTTTGTTTGTCGGGCTTTTCGCTTCAATCAACACACCCACCGAACTTTCGGGTGTTGTGCCGTTGTGAATAACCAAATCGGCGCGACCCTTGGTATTTATAAAATGTGTGTTTTGATAATAAACAGCATTTAAAAAATTGATTATCAAATTTTTATGAAATTCTTCGCTCTCTTTTTCATTAATTGACGACAGCAAAATATCAAAATATTTCTTAAAAATATCAATATTTTCCGCATTTTGTTTCAAAAATAGAGATGAAAGGGCTTGGGTTGGGGTGTTTGTGTTTGTTTGCATAATCGTAATTTTTAATTCTTAATTTTACTAAAATAATCTCCAACAATATACAGCGGTACATTTGTGAGCCAACTTTCTTGTTTATAATTGGACAATGAAGTTCGCACAGCAGTTTTTGGCTGATATTTCTCACAAAAAAGTTTGAAACTTTTTGCTTTGGTATTTTCGGCGGCTTTTACTTCAATGGGTGTAATTTCGCCGTCATTTTGAATTACAAAATCAACTTCGGCAGTAGAACGCTCATTTGTCCAATAACCGATATAGTCGATTTCGGCGGCTTTAAGTTGCTGCATTACAAATTGTTCGGTAAGCGCACCTTTAAATTCGGTAAAAACATCATCTCCCAAAACAATGGTTTTTAAGTCCAAATTCGACTTTGCTGCAAGCAAACCCACATCGTTGAAAAACAGTTTAAACGCTGCCCAATCCTGATACGCAATCAACGGCATATTTGGCTTTGAAATACGGTGCGTTTTCAGCAAAATACCCGAATCTACAAGCCACTGAATAACCAACTCAAAGTCCTTTGCCCGCGCACCCTCTTTCATAATGCCATAAACAAATTTCTTGTTTTCTTTGCTCAACTGCGCAGGAATATTTTGCCAAACCATATTCAAACGCGGCACAACTTCATAAGGCGCATATTTTGAAAAATCGCCTTCATAAGTTCTTAAAATTTCTAATTGTTTTTGTTTAATTTTTTCCCAATTTCTATTCTCTGCAAATATGGCAACGACCTCTGGCATTCCGCCTGTATAAAAGTAATAACGAAGAAATTCCTTAAACTTTGTGGTAAAAACATTCATTATGTCCCAAAGTTTTTCGTCTAAAATTCGCGCTAAGCCGGTTTCGCCAACAGCAAGCAAGAACTCATAAAAATTCATTGGAAATAAGTCCAAAAAACTGACTTTGCCCACAGGAAACGACACTTTGTTATGCAAATTCATTCCAAGCATAGAATCAGATACGATTACAAAATATTCTGGGGCATCTTCATTAAAATATTTCAATGCAGTAAGCCCTTTTGGCGCAGATTGAATTTCATCAAAAACAATCAAAGTATCTTCTGCGGAAATAGAAAAACCGGCAAATGCCTCCAACACTGAAATAATTCGCGGAATACGCAAGTCCTTTAAAAACAGGTCTTGCAACTCTGTTTCGTATTCAAAATTGACATATACCATTTTTTTAAATTCAGTTTTGCCAAATTCTTTAATAAGCCAAGTTTTTCCAACCTGCCTTGCGCCTTGAACAATAAGTGGTTTTCTGCCTTTATCTAACTTCCACTTTATCAACTCTTTAATCTTTGTTCTATACATTTTTATCAAGGAATAAATTGTTAATTATTACACTTTTATCAAGGAATAAGTGTAATTTTGCTACACTTTTATCAAGTAAAAAGTGTGCAAAATTACACTTATTTCAGGGAATAAACAAATATTTTTGATATTTTTTTACAAAAAATCCCTAATTACTAACTTCTTCCATTACTCTCAAAAAATTTCCGCCTAAAATTTTTGCGATGTCTTCGTCTGAAAAGCCGTGTTTGATTAGTGCTTTGGTGATGTTTATAAGTTCGTTTGAGGCAAGGCAGCCGAGAATTTCGCCGCCACCGTCAAAGTCGCTGCCAATGCCAACGTGGTTGATGCCGACAAGATTAACAATGTGCTTGATGTGTTCTATTGCGTTTTCGATAGTGGCAATGGGCAGGTCGGTAAGGAAGTTTTTGTAGAGGCAAATTTGGCATACACCGCCGTTTTTTGCGAGCGCGATAATTTGCTCGTCTGTGAGGTTGCGCGGGTGGTTGCGTATCGCTTTTGCGCAACAATGCGATGCGATAATTGGTTTTGTAGAATGTTTTATCACGTCCCAAAAGGTGCTTTCGCCCGCGTGGGAAATGTCAATCATAATGCCGAGTTCGTTCATTTTTTGCACAACTTTTATACCGAAATCGCTTAAACCGCCGTGCGTGTTTTGCGTTTTTGCAGCGGAGTCGCAAATAAGGTTGTCGCTGTTGTGGCAAAGCGTGATGTAGCGCACACCGAGATTGTAAAATTTTTCGATATTTTCCAAATTATTGCCGATTGCGTAGCCGTTTTCAATACCAAGAAAAATTGCTTTTTTGCCTTCATTTTTCAAACGTAATAAATCTTCTGCGCAAGTTGCAACTTCTACAATATCAGCATTTTGCGATATTTGAGAAATAATTTTATTAAGTAAAGAGTTCGCTTTTTCAAAAACAGCATTTAAAGAATTTTCGTCAAGTCCTTTTTGCTGAATGTATGCAACCATAAACACCGCATCAATCAGTCCGTCCTGCATTTTCGGCACATCAACTTTGGTTTTGTAGGTTACAATTTTGTCCTCGTCTTCGCCTAAATCTTTGAGGTTAAACGTGATTTCATCGTTATTTTTGCAAATATCAACGCCATAATTAAAAAACATCGGAGTATCGCAATGCGAGTCAAGAATTGGGTATTTTTTGTGAATATTTTTTGCACGACTAAAAATTTTTGCCTCTTCAATCAACCATTTAAAAATATTCAAGTTCGCAGCCCCTCCCCCAACCCCTCCCCGTAAGGGAGGGGAGAGTTCTCCCCCTTCGGGGGAGTTAGAGGGGGCTGCCAAATGTTCCGGGTGCCACTGCGTACCCATTTCTGAATAATAATCGCTTTCAATTGCCTCGCAAATGCCGTCCTGCGCAAAAGCACATTCAGTAAAGCCCTCAGCCACGCGCTTAACTGCCTGATGATGAGCAGAATTTATCTGCAACTCCTCACAACCAACAATTTTTTCAAAACGCGAACCGCTACGAATTAAAGTTGAATGCGTTGTTATGCTACGAGGTATATTTTCCGCATCTTGATTATGTTTTAGTAAAAAACCATCGTACTGCGCCGCCATATCTTGATAGAGCGAGCCGCCAAAGACCACGTTCATTACTTGCATTCCACGACAAATTCCCAAAATCGGAACTTGATGAGAATGCGCAAGTTTTATCAAACTCATATCATACTCGTCTCGCAAAGGAATAACTTCGCCAAGTTCAGGTATCGGTTTTTCGTTAAAATATTTTGGGTCTATGTCCGCGCCACCGCTCATTACAATTCCGTCAAGCGTGCGAATGATTTTTGTAAGCACCTCATTATCATCAGTTACAGGAACAATAATCGGTGCACCGCCTGCCAAAATTACTGCTTCGTAATATTGCTGTACGAGCATAGATTTGTTTTCTTTGAAATTTGCAGAAATTCCAATTAAAGGTGTGTTTTTCATTATAAAATTATTTTATTCATTGAAAAGGCGAAAGAGAATTTTTTCTTTCGCCTTTCGTCTTTTCAACTTTTAGTCTTTAATTTTCAATTGTCCAAACGCAGCAAATTTCGGGTTCGACAATGTAATGCAAAATGTATTCTTTTTGTTGTGGTGTGCAGGTTTCGGTTGCTTGAATTTCACCTTCAAGGTAGGGCTGAAACGGTGTTACGCGCAAGTCGGCAACAAAGTCAATAATCTCTGTGTCAATAATTTTGTACAACGCCTCTTTGGCACACCAAAGCAGCGTTAAGTGCGTTTTTTCTAACGAATTTTCTACAAAATTGATTTCATTTTCTGACAAAAATTTGTGTTTTACACGCACTACTTTGTCGGAAATTTTCTCAATATCAATACCTACTTTTTTTGTTGGATGCAAAATAATTGTAACGTAAATTCCTGTGTGTGCGATGCTGATATTGAACGACTTATCTGTCAGATACGGCGCACCAGAAGGGAAATAGGCGATTTTTTTCTCATCATCAAGCACAACATTTAACAAAACTCTTGTAGCAAGAAATTCAAGTTTGCGCTTTTCGCTACCAAATTGCGAAATCTGTTGTGTTATTTCCTCGTCATTTCCGAGCATCAAAAGCAGTTCTTCAACGCTTTCCTCAACTTTCCAACAGGCGATTATTGCGCCATTTGCTATATTTTTTTTGCGTAATAACATAAATTTGATTTAAGATTTACGAATTTGCAAAGGTAATAATTTTTTTATTAATATTTCTAACGGAACTTGCAAAAATATAAAAAATCTTAACTCCTAACTCTTAATTCTTAACTTTTTCGTATCTTTGCAAAAATTTTCATATTAATGAAGAAAAAATATTTTATTGCTATATTATTTATGCTATTTTCTGCGGTTGTTTCGGCGCAGGTTATGAATGACGGTTCTCGTTATGCTCAAAATTCTGTATTGAAATCGGGAAATTGGTTTAAAATTGCGATTGAAAAAAGCGGTGTCTATAAACTCACATACGAAAATTTGGTTTCAATGGGTATAACCAACCCTGCAAATATTCGTATTTTTGGTTATGGGGGTGCAATTTTATCTGAAAATTTCAATAACCCATATATTGACGACTTACCCGAAGTTGCTATTTATATGAATAAAGGCGAAGACGGCATTTTTAATGCAAGCGACTACATTCTTTTTTATGCACAGGGTGTTGTTTCTTGGACTTACGGCATTCCATCGGGCGCAACCACGGCAATGTTTCATCACAAAATAAATCATTATTCAAACAAAGGTTACTATTTTTTGACTTGTGATGCCGGTGTTGGAAAAAAGATTTTAGAAATTGGAACGCCAACAGAAACACCAAACGGCGATATTGTTGATTTTACGCATTATGATTTGCACGAAAACGACTTGGTAAATCTTGCAAATGGCGGCAGAGAATTTTATGGCGAGGAATTCAATTCTTCCGCGCCAACGCAAACATACGTTTTCAACACGCCAAATATGATTGCGCAATCGGAAAGAATGAGGGTAAAGGCGGTAAATAGAACTAATGGCACTGCAATTGATATTAATGTTACTCTGAACGATATGTATGTCAATCGTTTGACTATCAGCGGAGACATTGGAGCAGGAAATAGTGGTGTGGATAGGAAAAATTCTCCTTGGGCTATTACGCCGGCGGCAGCAAATCAAGCAGTTGTACAATTAACCTGTTCGCCTGCAAGTGCAACGGCTAATTTGGATTTTATTGAATTAAATGTTAGAAGAAGATTGATTATGGACGGAAATGAGTTTTATTTTAGAAATAAAACAATTCAAAATCAATTCAAAAGATTTGTTTTGGCTAATACCGCTGCCAATACGCAGATTTGGGATATTACAGACCAACAAAATATTGCACAACTTAGCACAAACCGTTCGTCCGACACATTAACTTTTGTTGCAAATATTGGTTCTATAAGAGAATATTTGGCGATAAACCCTTTGTTGAAAGATTCTTTTCCTGTTCCTGAAATTATAGGTAAAATAGCAAATCAAAATCTGCACGCCTTGCCGCAAGCCGATTTTATAATAATTTCACATAAGGAATTTCTTGGCGAAGCAGAGCGTTTGGCGCAAGCGCATAGAATAAAAGACGGCTATGTGGTAAATGTGGTTGATGCAGAGAAAATTTATAATGAATTTTCGTCTGGCACGCCTGATGCAACAGCATACCGCCGTTTTGTAAAAATGTTTTATGACAGAGCATTTTCACAAAAAGAGAATCAAAGGTTTCCAAAATATTTATTACTTTTTGGGGACGGCAGTTTCGACAATCGCGCTTTGCTAAACAATACCACTGAGCCAATCCGCCGTCTGCTCACATATCAGGCGGTAAATTCGGTTTCAGATACAAGGTCTTATGTTACAGACGATTATTTCGGCTATATAGACGACAATACAGGGCTTGAATCGGGCGAATTATCTACGAGCCAACAAATTAAAGTTGGTGTTGGACGTTTTCCTGTATATAAGATTGAACAGGCAAAAACAGTTGTAGATAAAACCATTAGGTATATGAATAACGAACTTCGCGGAAGTTGGAAAAATCAGATACTTTATATTGCCGATGATGGAGATAGTGGCGGACACGCCAGAGATGCAGATGCTGTTACTAAAATCACAGCAGACAAGAACCCTAACATTTTAATTAGAAAATTATATTTTGATGCTTACAAAAAAGTGTTTTCCGCTGCCGGTGGTCGCTATCCAGACGTTGAACGGCTGCTTGATGACTATATAAATAAGGGTGTTTTGATGATAAATTATATGGGACACGGAAGTATGAACAATTTAGCATCAGAACAAATCATTACCAAGCAATCCATTGCTAAAATGAATAATGATAAGTTGCCGTTTTATGTTACCGCAACCTGCAATTTTACAAGATTTGATAGTTTTAACGAGTCGGCAGGCGAGCATCTTTTATGGAACGAAAACGGCGGTACAGTGGCTCTTTTTTCCACATCAAGAACTGTTACTATGTCGGGAAATGCTGCATTAAATCGACATTTTGCGAATCATCTTTTTTCCACAGACGAAGATTGCAATCCGTTAGCTTTGGGCGATATTTATAGACTATCAAAAAATTCACAAACTAATGAAAATAAATTTGGTTTTACCTTAACAGGAAATCCTGCTTTGAAACTTGTTTATCCGCATCAAGCAAAAGTAGTTACCGATAGTATTAATTTTAGACCAATCAATTCACTTGCTTTTGATACTATTTCCGCGCTTGGCACAGTCCATCTATCGGGACATATAGAAAATTGCTACGGCGATGAAATTAAAGGGTTTAACGGTTTTGTTACTATTCACGTTTTTGATAAAGAAGAGACAATTACAACGTTAAAAAATCCGGGGAGCGGTGCCGATGCAAACATTCATTTTCAGTATCAAGACCGTCCAAATCCACTTTTTGTGGGTTCGGCAGAGGTAAAAAACGGAAGATTTAAATTTGCATTTGTTGTGCCGAAAGATATAAAATATAATTTTGGCACAGGACGAATTGTATATTACGCTTCAGAAGATAATCTTGGAATGGAGGCAAACGGATATTTCGAGGAC
>Ga0209737_10001873_pt1 | contig 14832 bp, 10 predicted proteins | sample TergutCu122P3_FD_187284 | JGI IMG/M metagenome (GOLD analysis project Ga0209737, IMG submission 187284) | Cubitermes ugandensis P3 segment gut microbial communities from Kakamega Forest, Kenya - Cu122 P3 (SPAdes) (version 2) | ecosystem: Host-associated > Arthropoda: Insects > Digestive system...
CCCCGGAGGTAAATGAATAATGATTAGTAAAATTAATGGATTTTTTCATCATATTATAAGTGATAGGCATGATTTTTTCAGTTATTAAGAAAGAATCAATACTTTCTAATTGAATAACGATTAAGTTCTTTCCTGCAAACAGCCCAGTGTATTTATTCCCCTTGTTTAGTTCGGCACCATTAAAATTTTCGTCAAGCAACATTTCTTCTTCAACCGATATTTTATTGTTATTACGAATGAAATTAATATAAAAGTCACGAATGTTATATTCAAACATGCCAGTAACCATCATGCTTTTATTATTATCATTGAAAGCATAATATATGCTACGTGGGTTTCGCCAATCATCCCATTCAACGGTTTGGGTACGTCCGCCAAGAAGATATGGTAAATTAAGATAAACCCCAATGAAAAAGCCAGTTATGATTAGTAAATGGTGTAAGCGGAATTTTGTTGTATGATGAATTTGAGTAATTCCTCTAATGGCGAGAATAACACTGATAATTGCGATAATTACGACCCACCACTTAATATTTAATAATACCGCATCAAGATATGCTAAACCTTCACCAGTCATGGTAAAAATCGAGTAATCAAAAAATGTTTTGAAATATGAAAAGTATATGGCATGAATACAAAACATACTTAGTGAGAATAAATAACCAATAATAAATATCGTTTTTCCAAACTTTGATTTGCAGTAATTAGTTAGTAATAAAATGAAGATAATCCAATTAATACTAAATAAATTAGGAACTAGTCGGTACCAACCATAAAAGTTGATAATAGGATAATAAAATACTCGTAGTGAGATGTCTAGAATAAATAAAGCAAAGAATAAATAAACATAACCGCGGTTAGTAATTAGAAAAATATTGGTTTTAACAAAGACCCGGTCATAAGTTTTTTTTAATAATCCAACGACATAATCTATTTGACGATGAATTTTGTGATATAAAGCAGTTAAAATGAATAGGATTACGCCAATGATTGATAGAATTATACCACCTTTTAAGAGCGGAGGAGTAAAACTTACTTCAATTTTATGTAGTCCAGCAGAGATTTCAAAACCTAAGAAAGCAGTATCAACCTTAATTGGGATTATTGTTTTATCGTCAACTTTAACAGTAAAACCGCGTTTTTCATATGGAATGCTTAGTTTAAAGTATCCATCTTCTTTAACATCTATCTCACCGATTAGATAATTGTTATTACTTAACTCTTGATTAATTATTAAAGGTGAAATGTTGTTTTTAATTTTTTTAACTGAATTATAAGGCATTTTATGGAATGCAACATCACTAATAACATATTCTCCTTTAGTGAATTGAATATCTAGTTTATTGATGCCTTTTTCGGGAGCTAAAACATACGCAAAGAAGAAGTTTTTATTATGGTACTTCCAATTGGTACAAGATAGAGAATTATTAATACCATTAATTGTAATATCAGTACTACACCACCCACCTTCCCGTTCTTTATTCATTGTAAAGCTGATGATTAATATATCATCAGTAAGTTTTTCGGCTAGGGACAGTTGCATGCTTGCTCCAGTTTCGGCATTAATGTAATATATATCATTTTCCTCACTGAAAGATAGCCCATAATCATAATCTAACTTGATATCCGGATTTAGACGGGAAATGTGTGAACGATAAACATTATTTAGGGCTTTATCCACAATAACATAATTAAGTAGGGCATCAATGGTTTGGGGGTAAGTTAAAGTATTAAATTCCCTTAAACTCATGATTTTAGCTGATGCATAACCAAGGGGTAAAACATCCGTATTTTGGTATAAAGTTAAATGTCCACTTGTAGTAATTGGCTGATACCCTTTTAAAGGGGTTTCTGCAATTAAGTACTCAGTATTGCTGTAGATGTTAAATAATAAATTTGCGGTTTGCGGGATAACAATGTATTCACTATTTACCACTTCATTTTCAAAAACATTACGAATAAAATTTTTATGATACTTGTTTGATGTTGAGGAAAAAATTGATGTTGAATTATAAGTTGGGGTATATACTTTGTTAACCTTATTTAAAATGTTATCATAGATAGATACCCTAGTAAAAGGATTGTCCGTCAAATCTAGCAGTTCTTTATAGACTGGGTTATTTTCCTTAATAATATCGCTAATGAGTACATATTTTTCATTTTTATTTATATTATAAAAATTAAAAGCACTAATCATTATGATTGGCAAATAAATGAGCAGTGGTTTTTTAAAAAATATGGCTATAATTAGAATTAAACTTGTTAGGGCAATATCAAAGATTAAAAGTGGAAGATTATTATATCCGATTGCACAGTATAACATAATAATGATTGTTGGAATTAAGAAATAAAAGAGTTTGAGACTGATTTGTTTTTGAAATAATTTATGAATAAACTCACTAATTATAATGATTGCCAGAGGAATGAAAGGAATAAACACTTTACCATCAAGGTACATTAAACCATTTAATAAATAGTTCATAATAGGTAAAAACATAGCAATAATTAAAATTATTCCTAAGAATAGATTTTCTTTCTTTTTAGTAAAATTAGCATAAATAATGGCAATCACATAAATAAAGCACATTCCCATTGAGTAGGCAGAATAATAGGTTAATGAGTAATTTAATCTGGGGATAAATAATGTCAAGAATTTTATCGCATTATGAGAATCACTTCGGCCAATTAATAACGTGTAAAAAGTTGGGACTAGTAAAACACCAGCTAGCAAGATACTAATACTAACATACATAATAATTTTAAATAGAGGAAAGAATGATTCCCAAGTAATTTTTTTTGCCTGTAAAGTTTTATAAATTGTATAAATACCAATAACCATTATTCCTGGTACACTATAATAATAACTAGTCATTATCATTAAGAAAGTACTAATGATTAACGGTAGACGTTTTTGGTTTTCAAAATAATTATCAACCGATATTAGTGCCCACAGTAGAAAAGGCATATAGATAACAAACATCACATGTCGGTGAGCGTGAAAGAGTACTGGACCAGCTAAGATAAAAATGATACAGGCAATTAAAGCAGTATGATAAGAATACTTGCCATTAATCCATCGATACAACAAGAAAACACTAATTAGTATGCTCAAAATTGAAGCAATTTGAATGAAGGTGCTCATTGATAAAAAAGGTAATAAGTAAGAAATTAAAATAACGGGACTTAATAAACCATAATAGGAAAAATAGAAAATATTTTGACCCATGCCTAAATTACTATTAAATAGTGGCAGTAAGGTACCTTTTTCATAAAACATCATGCGAAAATATTCGGGAATGGTAATATGTTGGCTTAACCAATCGACATATGATCCAAAAGCAAAACCCTGATATCTTAAAAACAGGACAAATCCAATAATGAAAGCCCATAATATACAAATGGTTAAATAATCTTTAGTACCTAATTTTTTCATGATTAACCTCGAAAAATTCATTAAAATTATAACATATTAAAGCTCATTAGTAAATTATATGATATGATTAGAATAGGAAAAGGTGAAGCATGGAAAAGTCAATTAAGGGTAGTCAAACACTAATGATTTCGCATGTTAGTGATAATGATGGAATTGGTAGTGCAGTCTTAGCGTTCTTAGCTTTTGGGGAGATAGATTATTTATTAGTAGAAAATAATGAAATAAATATCATGTATGACTTTCTAAGAACTGCAGATTATCAACAAATATTTATCTGTGACTTGGGGTTACCTGAGGATATTGGAATGAAAATAAATGAACTAAGTAAACCAATACTGCTTTTTGATCATCATGTTACTAGTATTGGGATTAATCAATTCGCTTATGCAACCGTTGAGGTTGAGTTAAATGGGCGCAAGACTTGTGGTACCGAATTATTTTATGAACATTTAATACACAATCAATTAATTGAAAGTACCCCAGCAATTATTGATTTCGTTGAAGCAACAAGAGGTTATGATACATGGGATTGGCAAAAAGATAATAATTTATTAGCAAATGATTTAAGTGTTTTATTTAAAATCATGGGGCCAATTGAATATTTAAATACCTTTACTGATTATTTGAAAAAGAACGAGTACTTTGGTTTCAGTAAGGAACAACAAATGTTAATTGATGTTCGTAAAAAAGAAATTGCAGAACTATCTATTGTTTGCCAAAATGCCATGATGGTTATTGAGCTTGATGGATTAAAGGGTGGTTTAGTTTTTTGTGATCGATATGCAAGTACGATTGGTAATGATATGTGTTTAAATCAAGCGATTGATTTTGCAATCTTAATTGATTTACTCGAAGATTCGGTTAGTCTTCGCAGTGTTGGGTCCATAAATGTCGGTACCATTGCTAAAAAGTTTGGTGGTGGTGGTCATCAAAATGCTGCCGGCTTTCCTCTAACCAAAGAGAATAAGCAATTCTTCTTTAAGTTAGTGCTTAATGAACTAAATAAATGATATTATTTTAATAATTTTTATGATATACTGAAATGGTGTAAAGAGGGTATGTTATGAAAAATTTTTTACAATTTGTTATTCCGCTTTTAATCATAGTCATCGTTGGTTTTATTATGATGCGAAGTAACGGCCCCGAGGATGATGAAAAAAAATTGTATGTCAAATGTAACAGTGTTAATAAGAGTTATAATGCTGTAAGTGGAGATATGATTGCATTTGCTCCGAAAGACGAGGCCTGTAAAATGGAGATTGAAGCCATCAATGTATCAAGGGAGTTTATTAAGATTGGTACACCCTATCTATGGCGTTTAGATCGCTTAGGAAATATTGATGAAACCGAACCTCGCAAAGCGCATATTATTGAAGTTAATCAAATTGTTGTTCTATACTCATATGATCGCAAAACGAAATATTCATTTGAATATAAATAAGGTTATCACACCTTATTTTTTATGATATACTTTAATGGAACGGGGTGTAGCTATGAAAAAGTTGTTCTTTCTTTGCTTATTATTGCTTATACCAATTAATACAGTTTTAGCCGCTGATCGCAGCATAATAAAATGCGATAAAACAGTTTTTAAAGAATATGCTGAATTTATCTGTCGTGTTTCAGTGCAGAGCAGTTTTGCCTTTGATAAGATAGAATTTGCTGTGGAGCATACTGATGGACTATATCTAGTCGATGTTCGTTCCAATTTTGATGCATTATGGAAATTAGATACTAAAGGTAATGCCATTACGGCAACAATTAAAAGAAATCAAATTGTTGATGGATTGCAAGAATTTGGTATTTTATTAGTTCAATCTGTTCATCCTGGTAAGCAAGAGCTTGAAATCGTCAATATGGTGTTATCCAATTCTGATAATGGTAAAACCCAAAAAATTGATGATATAAAACAGGAAATCAATATTTTATCATCAGAAAATAAATTAAAAGGGATATTCATTGATACTAAGGTTATTCCAAGGTTTGATTCGCAAATTATGGTTTATCGAGTTGAAATTGGTAAGAATCAATCAACGCTTGATTTAGCTGCTATTGCTCTTGATTCTAGCGCTTCTATCAAGGGGATTGGAAGTGTTGAGCTTGATTTAGCAGTTAATGAATTTGTTTTACCAGTTCAAGTAACCAGTGCAAGTGGTACAAACCGAGTGTATTTGGTATATTTAACCAGAGCAGGTGCTACATTAAACAACCATATTGTGGCCAAAAATATTGTGATTAAAGATAATAATAAAAAAGAAATAGATTTTAAATTTAACCCCCATGTATATGAGTATAATATTGAAGTTGATAATAATATTACTTATTTGGATATAAGTATTCTTTTAGATGATGGAGGTTTTAGTTTAGTCAAAGGCTTTGGATCACAAAAAGTTACGGTTGAAGATGGTGATAATGTCGTTTTAATTAAAATTAAAGATCTTGACAATAATATTAAGACATATGTTTTAAATGTAATGCGAGTTTTATCTAATAAATCTAGTAATTGCTTACTTAAATCATTAAATGCTGAAGGATATAATATAAGATTTAGTAAAAGAGTTAAACAATATAATTTGGCAATTAAACCAGGAGAAACGCAGTTAATTCTTAACGCCATTACTGATCATCCAAAAGCGGAAGTAACTATCATTGGTAATGAAAGTTTAAAAGAAAACAGCGTTATTAAAATTGTTGTTACCGCAGAAAATGGTAGTAAATTTACTTATCAAATTACTATTACTTATCAAGCTTTTAATTATAGTTCAATAATTGTTATTGCTCTTGTGTTAGCATTCAGTGGAGTAATTTATGGTCGCCACCGTCGTAAAGTAGCAAGAATCAAAGCAGCCGAGAAATTGGCTGAAGAGTTGCGCTTAGCCGAAGTTGCTAGAGTTGCTGAAGAAAAACGTAAATTGGCAGAAAAACGTCGTGCAGAAGCTAGAGAAAAAGCCGAGGAAAGACGTAAGACTGAAGAACGCCGAAAAGCCAAAGAAAAACGAAGAGCTGAAGAGCGTGAACGCTTGGAAAAAGAATTATCTGCAACAGCAATTATTAAAGTGCGTAAGACTGACAATAAAAAACCCGAAGTGCCTCCAAAAAGAGTTACAAAGAAGCAACAACCTAAAAAGCATCAGGGGCCAACTCAGGTTCCAAAAAAATCAGCTCAAAAGCAGTCTGGAAAGAAGAAAAATAAAAAAACAACCAACCATAGTAACAAAGTAAAGAATAAGAAAACGACATAATTGTGTCGTTTTTTTTCTTGCACATTTCATTACAGTTGTGATACTATATTCTTGATTACACAGGAAAGTGTTTTTTTGTGACATCACAGCCAGGGGTTAAAGAAGTAATAAATACGTGTGTTAACGTATTCTGTTTAAATAAATTAATTAAGGAGCTCAAATTATGGTTAACGATTATAATAGATATGCAGTGACAAGGCAAACTGAGATTTTACATGGTGGAAAACCCTCTCATCAATATATTGAAAAGCCGATGATGCAAGAAATGTTACCAGATTTAACTGGTAAGAAAGTCTTGATGTTAGGTTGTGGGACAGGAGAAGAATCCAGAATTATTGCCGCTAAAGGAGCAACAAAATTAGTGGGAATTGATATATCAGAAGCATCAATAAAAATTGCTAAAGAGTCATATCCTGAGTATGAATTTATTGTGGCTGATATGCATAAACTACCTTTTAAAGACCATTCTTTTGATTTTGTTTATAGTAGTCTAGCGATTCATTACTCAGCTAATCCTGACGTGGTTTATAAGGAAGTCTTTAGAGTATTAAAAAGAGGCGGAAAATTCTTGTTTTCATTGGGGCATCCACTACGTTGGGCTTCTACTTCAACCATTATTAATAATAGCATGACTAAGATAATTGGTTACACTGAAGATGAAGGAGAACTTAAATTATATGGAACCTATTCATCATTCACCCCACATAAGCATTTTTTTTCTAACGATGAAATTTTGGAGTTTTATGTTGGACCACCATCAATGCATTTTAAATTACTAAAAACCACGGGGTTTCGAGTTGAAGATTTTACTGAATCAAAATGCGCAATTGAGGTTAAGGATTTTGACACTAAATACTATGAACGTTGTGCGGAAATGCCGCAGTTCATGGCATTTTTAAGTAAAAAATAAATATAATTATTTATTTTTTTGTATATTCTACTAACAATAATTAATACTAGTATCAGGTGATATTAATAATGATGAGTACCATATTTTGTGTTATCGCTGGAGCAACAATGAGTGTTCAAGGGGTAATAAATACTCGCCTTAGTAAAAAAATCGGCTTATATGAAGCTAATATGTTTGTTCAAGGGACAGCTTTTCTTTTTGCCCTTGTTAGTCTGATATTCCTTGGCCAAGGGCAATTAAATAGTGTTTTTTCGGTTAAGAAGGTTTATCTATTAGGGGGATTATTAGGCTTAGTTATCACCATAACGGTAATGCTGGGAATGAAAAATTTAAGCCCTTCTATGGCGGTAATGCTAATTTTAATTGCTCAATTACTTACGGCAGCCAGCATTGATTATTTTGGCTTATTTGAAACGGAAAAACTTCCCTTTAACTGGACAAAAGTCTTGGGTTTAGTATTAATGGTTATTGGGGTTATTGTTTTTAAAGTGAACATAAAAAAAGGGTAACCCCTTTTTTATTATAAATGAATTGGTGGCTTACTTGCTTTTAATAGCTGTGTATTAATTATCATACCATCATAAGCAAAAGAAATATTATTATATTGCTTGGCTAGTTCCTCGTAATCAGTGTATGATAATCCCCAGTCTTCTTCTAAATGAGTCATAATGACCTCTTGTATATTGTATTTGTCTTTGATAGCAACAATTTCGCTCATAACAAATAGTTCTTCTTTTAAAGGATTATCATCGGTAACATAAAAACCATCTTTGATAGTATCTACTGGTAAAGTGTTACCAATTATCATTAAATCACTATTGTAAAATATTTCATTATCCGGAAAAGGTTTGACGTCACAAGGAGCATAAATAATCTTTTCAGTATCTTGTTCAAAAACAAAGATTGTTGCTTCGCCAACTGGAACTAAGGTAATTTTAATATTACCAATCATTAAAAATGATTCAATTGGTTGTAGTCTAACTAAATTTCTTACATTTTGGTAGTATTCCAAGAAAGAACCGTGCTTGTTTTTTATGCCTTTAATGTCTTCACAAACATTAGGAAGAGCATATAAATTTATCGGATTATCGTTTTCAATTCCGATTGATATTTGGGCCCAGTTTAATCTTAGTTGTTCAAAAACTCGTATGCCTAATGTGTGATCCGGATCCCAGTGACTATATAAAACAGTATTTATTTCGCCAATTTTATTATAATTAAGAGATTCAACAATATCTTCGGGAGTATCAATAAGAGTTTTTATATCTTCAATATATAATGCTGCGCCACTTCTAGCAAAAGGTTTACCTTTTTCTCTAGCTTCTTCACAGACATTACAAAAGCATAACGGTCTTGGTAAACAGGTACATCCACCGGAACCAACAATTTTTATTCTCATTAATAATGCCTCCCATCATGACTAAATAATGAATTTTTATTATTAAAAATGCTAACCATATGGTTAGCATTCATATACATCTGGAGCAAGCAACCAGAATCGAACTGGCATCTTAACCTTGGCAAGGTTACATAATAACCATTATACTATGCCTGCACGCACTTCTATACTATCAAAGAACATAAAATAATTCAAGAAAAATATGCAAATGATTTTTAATTATGATACAATAAATGAAAGTAGAAAGGCAGTAATTATGAAGAGCAAAATATCACATATTAAAGATCTTTTTATTAGTTTTGTTAAGTATAATCGTCAATTTTGTTCTTTCGTAGTACTTTCTTTAATGTGTACGACAATGATTAGAGCTTTGACTATTGGTAATGCTTTTGCTTGGCAACCAATTTTAATTGATTTTGCTTTAATATTAATTATGGGTGCTTTTGGTTTTTTATATCGACCTCAGAAACAGTTTAATTATTTCTTTATTTTAATGCTAGTTTATGTTACGATGGCAATTTCTAATACCGTTTATTATTCTTTTTTTGGGTCATTTGCTTCAATTAGCCTATTAACTGCTATAGGACAAGTAAAGGATGTTGGTGATGCTGCCATCGCTGAAATTAGACTTTGGCAGTTTATTTTTTTAATTTTTCCAGCGATTTTCTTTCTTATTCATCGACGTCTACTTAATCGTGATTATTTTAATTTTGTGGCTAAGTTTGAAAAAAGTCGAGATTTATTAAAGAAAATTTTAATTACGGGGTGTATTGTTTTAGCTATCGCTGCGATGACTTTATCAGCAACTGCATTTAGTCGTCTCGCTAAGCAATGGAACCGAGAATACATCGTTAATAAATTTGGCATGGTAGTTTACCAATTAAATGATTTCGTAAATAGTCTAAAGCCAAGAATTGTATCATTATTTGGCTATGATATTGCGGTACGTAATTTTTGTGAATACTATGATACTAACCGATTAAAAATGAGTAAAAATGAGTACACTGACATTTATGAAGGTAAAAACTTAATTGTTGTTCATTTAGAGAGTATGTCGTCGTTTCTAATTGATTTAAAAATTAATGGGCAAACAATTACTCCGAATTTAAATAAACTAAGTAAAGAGGGCATGTTTTTTAGTAATTTTTATCCACAAATTGGTGTTGGAACTAGTAGTGATACAGAATTTACTTTTAATACATCCATAATGCCAGTGACTTCAGGAACCGTTTTTATTTCATATCCATCAAGAACTTATGTTAGTATCCCTAAACTATTGAAAGCGCAAGATTATTATACTTTTAGTATGCATGGTAATAAGGCGAGTATGTGGAATCGTAATGTGATGCACCCAAGTTTAGGTTATACAGATTTTTACTCGCGGACCTCATTTGATGTTGATGAAAAGATTGGTTTAGGGATATCTGACAAGTCTTTTTTTCGTCAGGCGATTACTATTTTAGAAGAAATAGAAACTAATAATGAAAAATATATGGGAACCATTATTACCCTTACTAATCATACCCCTTTTGATAACGATGAACTTTTTAAGCAGCTAGATTTAACCTATCGGGTCAGCCGTGATACTGCTTATGAGTATTTGCGCAACACTAAGTTAGGTGATTATTTGATTAGTTCGCATTATGCTGATGAAGCCTTAGGAGAATTTATTAAAGCCGTTAAGGCAAGTCCTTATTTTAATAATACAGTCTTTGTGTTTTATGGTGATCATGATCCCCGTTTATCACTTAAAGAATACCGTAACTATTATAATTTTAATAAGAGTACAGGAACGGTCTTAAGTGAAAATGATGATGGCTATGTAGTTTATGATTATTATTCAAATGAATTAAATCGTAAAACACCGTTAATTATTTGGCAAAAAAATGATAATACTGCCAAACAGGTAGATTATTACATGGGGATGCTAGATGTAATGCCGACCCTAGGTAATATGTTTGGGTTTTATAATCCATATGCTTTAGGTCATGATATTTTTGAAATTAAAAATGAAAATATTATTCCCTTTCCCAATGGTAATTTCCTAACAAGTAAAGTGTATTATAATAATGCTAAGGAAGAATATAAAGCGGTTAGCTTAGAAGAGACATTAAGTGAGGAATATCTTCAGTATTGTAAAACTTATACGGATACATTAATTGAGTTATCAAATGGTATTGTAGTTCATGATTTGATAAAAAAAGATTTATTAGAAGGTGAAAGAAAATGAAAAAATTATTAATTGGCATCTTAATTATTGTCTTACTCTACGCGATGGGAGGTTTAATATACTTTTTTATTCATAAAAAAACACCGCTGCCTGAGGAAAAACCAATTGCCGATATTAAAGGCTACCCGTATCATTTAAAAGCTAATGCGACTGAACTAATGAAAAATGAGTTCCACTTACTTAAAGATAATTTAGAAGGCAAAGAAATTGATGATGAAGCCTATGCCGAGAGTGTTGCTAAATTGTTTATTATTGATTTATATACTATTACCAATAAACTAAACAAATATGATGTAGGTGGTGTCCAGTATGTTGTACCGGCAATTTTGGATAATTTCAAGCTAAATGTCAAAGATACGATTTATAAATATGTTGAAGATAATTCTGATGATAAGCGAGTTCAAACATTGCCTGAGGTAAGTCAGATTAACACTACCAGTATTGAAGCAGCAGAATACACAATTGATGAAAATACTTATCAAGGGTATAAGATTAGTTTAGAGTGGAGTTATGTTAAAGATCTTGGGTATGATGAAACTGGGGAATTAAGAGTAGTTAAAATTGATCAATATTATTATGTTGCAGAAAAAAAATAGAAGCCAAAAATTGTGCTTCTTTTCTTATTCCTGATCTAAGTCCATTAGGAGAATCCCAATATTTATTAAAGATGTCAAGCCATACAAGGAATAAATAATTCTTGGTATCATTGAATCATTTGCTGCTCCAAATAAAGCCTCAATTAAATTGAAATCAAGCAGACCAATTAATCCCCAATTGATTCCGCCAATGATGGTAATGGCTAAACATATTTTTTGTAATAATGTCATCGTCTTTCCTCTTTTCTATTTTTATTATGAGTAATTGATGAATAAATTATTCACTTAATTGATATATTGTTGTAGGAGGTTAGGATGAAAAGATATCTGACGATTTTGGGAATAATATTACTCTTATTAACAGGGTGTGGTAGAAAGGATTTAACAAATATCAAAGATGATTTTGTTAAGAGTATTGAAAAGCGACAAAACTATTTAATTAAAGCGAATATGACAATTATTAATAACGAGGATACCTTCACTTACAGTGTGACGGCAGCCAAGAATAAGGATAATTACCGGGTTAATTTAATAAATCAGCTAAATAATCACGAGCAAGTTATTTTAAAAAGTGAAGAGGGGGTTTATATTGTAACGCCTTCACTTAATAAGAGCTTTAAGTTTCAATCTGAATGGCCAGATAATGGTTCACAAGCTTATCTAATTGATTCACTGGCTCATGATGTTAAAGTTGATGGTGAAGCTAAGGCTGAAAAGCATAGTGATGGCTATATTATTAGTACTAAAGTTAATTATCCTAATAATGCTAATTTAGTTAAGGAAAAAATTTATTTAGATGAAAAAAACGAAATTAAAAAAGTAGAGGTTCTTGATAGTGAAGGGAAAGTTAAAATAACTGTGAGTTTCATTTCGATAGATTATAAACCATCCTTTAAAGATGACTATTTTGCCTTAGAATCACTAATTGATGATGAATGCTGTGAGGAAGATACTACGACTAGTAAAACGATTGAAGAAATAATATATCCTTTGTACTTACCCAATAATACTTATTTATCTAGTAAAAATACAATTAATACAGACAATGGTAACCGGATAATCTTAACGTTTACTGGTGAATCACCATTTACTTTAATAGAAGAAGTATCATTACCAAGAAAAGAATTTGAAATAATCCCAGTTTATGGTGAGCCATTGATGCTTAGTGATACCTACGGAGCACTTTCCGCTAATTCACTATATTGGACGAGCAATAAGATAGATTTTTATCTATCAAGTGATAAATTATCAAGTACAGAATTACTTACAATTGCTGAAAGTGTATCAAGTGGAACACTAACTGTAGCTGGTGAAAAATAAAAACCGCATACCTATGCGGTTTTTTGTATGAAAAACATTGCTTTATCGTTAAAATTATGTATAATAGAGTCAAATTGATTATTTGGCGTTTTTATGCTATAATCACAGGGATAGCGGGGGAATGACTATGGAAAGATGGGAACCGAAAAACAGGGCTAAAGTTGCTGATATCAAGAATATGTTGGAGACTTCTGAAGAATTATATCCTGATAAAGAGGCTTTTCAAGAAAAGGATGCATCTGGAATTTTCCAATCGGTGTCTTTTTCTCAAGTGAAAAAAGATAGGTATGCCCTTGGTACTGGCATTTTTAGTGGTTTAAACCTTAAAAATAAAAAAATCGCAATAGTTGGGAACTATGGATATAATTGGATTTTAAGTGCGCTAACTGTTATGGCGGGAAACGGGACTTTTGTTCCAATTGATAATGCATTAAAGGAAGCGGAACTGGAAAATACAATATTGGCGACAAACGCTCCTGATATTACTGACCCCCATTATTCTGGCAATCCTGGGGATTATACAATAGATGCTATATTATTTGACCCTAATAAAGAGAACATGATAAGAAGAATTATTGAACGTCATCAGTTAAACATCCAACTAATTCCGATGAGCCCTTTAGAAGGGTATGGCATTTCTTTTGACGAAGTAAAGCACTTAGGAGAGAGATTAATTCAACAAGGAGATACAAGTTATCAAGATACAAAGATTGATTTAGATAAAGTGGCCATTCTAGTTGCAACATCTGGCACAGTAGGAAAACCTAAAATTGTTCCATTAACTAACAGAAATATAGTAGCAAATCTAAATAATATTGATAACGCTCTTGGATTAACACCGGATGACTTGAATCTAAATTTTTTACCATTACATCATATGTATGGCAATTTAATGACTCAGCTACTATATATGCCTGGAGCATCTACTGCTTTTTCAACCTCGTTGAGTTATCAAAGGGATATTCATGTTGTAAGGCCAACGATGCTAACCTTAGTCCCTAGAGCACTAGAAAACGATATGACTAAAATTGAAAAAAGACTTAGATTTTCTGGAAGTTGGGAGACATTCCAAAAATTAATAAAGGCAAAGGATCTCTCTGAGTCAGAATTACGAGTAAAACAAGAAATATTAAGAGACATTAATACATCATTGTATGGCGGCAAATTAAAATTTATATTGAGTACATCTGCACCATTATCAGCAGAAATTGCTCAATTCTTTCTTGATGTTGGAATAAACATACTTGAGGCATATGGACTTACGGAATTGATTACTATTTCAATAAGTGATAGTCGTTTACCAATCCCTGGTTATGCAGGATCGCCTTTTCCTGGGTTAGGGCCAGATGTGAAAATTCTGAATCCCGATGCTGAAGGGTATGGGGAATTGATTGCATCTGGAGCAGCAGCAGCAGGTAGGTATTATGCGGATCCTGAAAGATCATCCGCAATATTTAAAAAAATTACAAATGATGAAAGAACTTGGTTACATACTGGTGACTGGGCAAGGATAGTTGAATTGGATACGCAATATGGGACTTTACCATTCGTTGAACCTCCAAGTGGCAGAATTGATGATATGATAGTAACTCCTGGAGGCAAAAAAATTTTTCCTGCTGAGATTGAAAGTGTTTTGAATCGTCATGACTTAATTGCTGAATCACTTGTTGCCTATGTTGATCGAACACTTGTCGCATTAGTG
>Ga0209737_10001874_pt1 | contig 14823 bp, 6 predicted proteins | sample TergutCu122P3_FD_187284 | JGI IMG/M metagenome (GOLD analysis project Ga0209737, IMG submission 187284) | Cubitermes ugandensis P3 segment gut microbial communities from Kakamega Forest, Kenya - Cu122 P3 (SPAdes) (version 2) | ecosystem: Host-associated > Arthropoda: Insects > Digestive system >...
TCAAACCTGCCTGCCAATTCAGATATTTGGAATATTGCCATAAATACAAAGGCGCAAGCAGACACCTTGAACCTTGATGTTAATTGGCGCAATCAAATTCAAGCCACAACAGCCGGCGAGTTTAGAACACGAACCAATTTTTCGCGCGAACGAGGCAGAATTATTGCCAATACCATGATTTTGCCTTCCGAAGCAATTGTGGCAAATACTAAATGGAATTTTGTAGCTTGCGAAGTGCAAATCAGACAAAACCACATCGCAGTTGATAATTTTCGATTCGGAAACGACGACCGATATATTTTCGTGAATGGAATTGCTTCGAGAAGTTTGCAAGATAGCTTGCATGTTGAGTTGCAAAGCATTGATTTAAACATAATTACAGAGCTCACAAATCTAAATAATTTTTACTTTGGCGGTCTGGCAACGGGCAATACCACCATTTTTAGTGCGTTGCATCAGCCGGTTTTCGATGCAGTAGTCCGAGTTGAAAATTTTGCGTTAAATCATGAACGACTTGGCGATGCTTACGCATTTGCTTCGTGGAATCAACAGGAACAGAAAATCAATGCCATTGCCACCGTGAAAGACCAAGGCAGAATTGTGGCGCATGCTGAGTGTAGCTTTCAAGTATCAAATCGAATGCTCGATTTAATGATTGATGCCGAGCGAGTGAATTTGGATTTTCTATCGAAGTATTGGGAGCCTGTTCTTACTAACACAAGTGGTTATGCTTCGGGCAGACTGCGAATATTTGGTTTGCCCAGAGAAATACGGTTTGAAGGTGATATGAAAGTAACAGAAGGACACTTGACGGTCGGACTTTTGGGAGCAGTTTACACTTTTGAAGATACGATTCATTTGACACCTTATGGTATCAGTTTTCCCAACATAACGCTCAGAGATATTAATGGCAATCCGGTTGTGTTAAACGGTGAACTCTCGCACAACGGAAGATTTAATGATTTTCGATACAATCTAACAGCTCAAACCTCAGGTGCGCAACTTGCCAATTTGAGAGTGGGAGAAAATGATTTGTTTTTCGGACAAGCTTTCGGGCAAGCAAATGTACGAATTTCAGGAACACAAGATGAAGTAAACATTCAGGTAAACGCAAGTTCGCGACACGGAACTCGTGTGTTTATTCAAACCGGCGGCACAAGCGAAGCACTCGAAGCCGGATTTATTCGCTTTGTCAGTCATCAAGTGGTGGAAGAAGAAGAATTCCCATTGCTTGTGCTCAGACCAAATGAACAACGAGGAACAAATACCAATATTCGCTTGAATCTTCAACTCGAAGTAACGCCTGCTGCCGAAATCAGCTTGATACTCGACCCCGTAAGCGGCGACATGATTACCGGAAGAGGAAGTGGAAATATTCGTATTGAATACGATTCGGGGCAAGGTGATACCCGCATGCACGGAACATACACCATCGAAAGCGGACATTATTTGTTTACTTTTCAGGATGGATTGATTCGCAAGCGATTTGACATTGAAAACGGAAGTACCATATTTTGGACAGGCGATCCGGTTAATGCACAGGTCAATATACGCGCAATTTACTCACTCACTGCTTCACTGCGCGATTTGATTCAACCGGAGGTGTTTAGTCAGTTGCAAAATGTGCGTACGGCTGTTCCGGTGCAATGTATTTTGATTTTGACGGGTAATTTGCTATCGCCAACCATTAATTTCGATATTTTTCTACCGGCAAGCGATGAAGGCGTGCGACAAGTTGTACGAAACATAATCAATACCGAAGAAATGATGACAACCCAAGTGCTGTACCTGTTGGTGTTCAATAAATTCTTTATGCCAAACAATCAAAACACCATTGGTTTAGGACAAAGTGAAATCATGTCATTCGCTGCTTCGACTTTGAGTGCGCAACTCAACAATCTTATTTCGCAGTTTTCTACCAGCAATGCCTTCTCGGTAGGATTTGATATGCGCCGTGTAAGTGATATTGACATGGAGTATCAGATAGACCTTACCTATCGTCCCAATCATCGTTGGATTTTTAATGGGAACTTTGGCTATCGACAAAATACGGCAGCTCTTCCGGATTTTAATCAATACATAACGGATATTGATATTGAGTACCTGCTCACCGAATCGGGCAAACTGCGATTAAGATTTTACAGCCATACCATTGATAGAGCTACACAACTGCGAACTGCACAAAATACGCAAGGCATTGGTATTTCTTATCGTGAAAGTTTTAATACCGTTGGCGAAATGTTTCGTAGATATGGGCAACTATTTACAGGAAACAGAGGGCGAAACAGAAATGACCAAGAAGTGGAAGAGCAGCCGAACGAATGATTTTCGGGTAGAGATAATTGACAAATTCAATTTGCTGAATTAAATGAAAAATTTCCAAATATGAAGAATATAATATGCTTGATGATTTTTTTTCTTGCGATGACAAATTTGCAAGCGCAGCGAATCGAACATTTTTTTGTACAAATGCCCGATGTGCTCAATCCAATTTTGTCAAGAAATCAGCGAATGGAACTTCTGGAGTTTTATAAGGCAGAAATGAGCGACAGCATAACAAATCGCTTTGGTACACAATCGCGTCTATTGTTTTTAGATGCAGAAAACAATCATTTGCTGATTCAAAACACCGAAATTTCTACTATTGAACTGAAATTGATTCCGCACAGAAACGATACCATTATCACCATCATTCGTACCGTTTGTTCTGCAATCTGTCAATCGAGCATCGATTTTTTCAACATGCAATGGCAGCCACGCACAGATGTATTTTTTGATTTTCCTGTTGCGACTGATTGGATTATTAAAGAGCAAGTAGAGGCAAGTTCGTTTGATATGCAGATTTTGAAAAATAGTTTGAAAACAAGTTTTATCTCGCTGAGCTTCATGCAAGGCACAAATAATATTATCGCAACCAACCACAGTCTTCTATTTCTTGATTACAGCGCGCAGCAACAAGTTTCACCTTTGCTTTGTAATGAAGACCTCATTTTCCAACTTGCCAACAACCGAAAATGGGAGCGGATGGATAAATAAAATCCGCTTTTCAAAAACAAGAAAGCCATTTAATTGTTATATAATTATCAAAACATGCTTCGGCTTCATCGGCATCATTCAATGATGTTCGCAGAAAGTCGATTGCTTTAAAATCAGATAGTTATGATAGAATGGTTTGTAAAATCGCTGCAATCCAATCCCGAATTGGCAATTTTTTTGTCTTTGGCTTTAGGATTTGCTGTTGGTAAACTAAAGTACAAAGCCTTTACCTTAGGCACAGTTACAAGTGTGCTGCTAATGGGCGTTTTGATTGGTCAGTTAAATATTACTGTCGCACCACTTATCAAATCGGTATTTTTTCTGCTTTTCCTGTTTTCAATAGGTTTCAGTGTTGGTCCTCAGTTTGTACATTCGTTGCGAAAAGATGGTTTGCCGCAAATCGCTTTCACCTTAATTCTCTGTACAATCAGTTTAGCCATCACTTTTGTGGCGGCAAAAATTGCAGGCTTTGATACTGGAAATGCAGCGGGACTATTTGCCGGAGCAAACACCAATTCCGCAGTTATTGGTATCGCGGCAGATACTATCAATCAGTTGGGCATTTCAGCCACCGAAAAATCATCAGCCGTAAGTCATATCACGGTTGCTTTTGCTGTAACTTATATTTTCGGTACAGCCGGAACAGCTTGGTTTCTTTCGGCAATCGGACCTAAATTGCTGGGAAAAGATGTGTTTAAACAAACGAAAGAATATGAAGCGAAATTGGGTGGTTCTATTGCCGAAAGCGATTTGAACACCGAACATGCTTACAATGGATCCGATTTTCGGGTAATTAAAGTCGGCGGAAATTATTTTAATACGCCAAAAACAATCGATGAAATCGAAAAGTTACTACTAAGCAAAGGACAGCCTGTTTACATCGAACGCATTAGAAAATCGAGCGGTGAAATTATTCAAGAGCCAACGCTCGATATGAAAATTGAGGCAAACGACCATATTGTATTGAATGGACCTATTGAAGCCTTGATAGCCGATGAAAGTCTGCTTGGTGTTGAAGTTGCCGATGTTGAATTGCTGGATTTCACGGCAGAAGTTTTGAAAGTACTTGTTGCGAAACCGGCTTGCGGAAGTTCGTTTCAAAAACTCAAAACCTGCAAACAGCGACATGGTGTAGTGATTCGAAAAGTGCAAAGAGGCAATCAAACCATTCCAATGTTGAATAAACTAAAAATTCAGCGTGGAGACATTGTTGAGTTGGAAGGCAGAAAAAATGATGTAGAACGGTTTGCATCCTATCTTGGTTATGCCGAGCGAGCAACAAACACAACCGATGTATTGTATATGAGTATTGCCATATTCTTGGGCGGATTGTTTGGCACTTTAGCGATTCATGCCGGCAATGTACCATTAAGTCTAAGTGCAAGCGGTGGCGTGTTGTTTATGGGAATTATCGCAGGATGGTTGCGCTCAAAGCGTCCAACCTTTGGAACAGTGCCCGAGCCGGCAATTTGGTTGATGAACAGTCTTGGACTCAATGTTTTCGTAGCAGTTGTTGGCTTGGAAGCCGGAACGGATTTTATTGCCGGACTCAAAGCGTCGGGCATCAATTTGTTTATTGCCGGTATATTTGTAAGTATTATTCCGATTATGGTCGGACTTTTTATGGGAAGATACATTTTTAAGTTTGAGCCCGCCATTACGCTCGGAGCTTGCGCCGGTGCACGCACCACAACCGCATCCTTGGGTTCAATCGAAGAAGTGTTGCAAAGTAAAGTGCCCGCTCTTTCATATACCACAACCTATGCGGTGGGCAATACCTTGCTGATTGTATATGGAGCAATCATTGTTTTGTTGTTGAGTTGAAAAAATTGCGGAGTTGCTACGCCGTAGTTATCGGCGAAATATTATTTTATGAGATTTTATGTGCGCAGGAAAAACCTGCTTGATATGGGCAAAAACAAGACTTCAATCATTATTTGTATGAAATCCAATTCTTCTCTTTGTTGTTGCTCTACATCAATTTTGTCTTTTTGCAACAAATAAGTGATTGCTTCGCTAATGTCGCGAAACTGTCGGTCGTATTTCTTCGAGTTGTTTCAGTTTGCACGAAAGTTCGTGATAATTCAACGCAAATTCTTTTAACGCGATAAATGCCTCTACAATAATAATATTCATTTGAATGGCTTTTTTGCTTCTCAAAACACTTACCAGCATAGTTACGCCGTGTTCTGTAAATGCAAAAGGTGTAACTCCCGTATTGCGTTTTCGCTGATTTGATGCGGTCGCAAAATGCGACCGCATCAAATCCCACTCTTCTTGTGCAAGCCGAAACATAAACCGTTCGGGAAATCGCTCAATATTTCTTCGTACCGCTTCATTAATGCGCTTTGTTTCTACTTCATACAAATCAGCGAGGTCGAAGTCAAGTATTATTTTTTGACCTCGCAATTCGTAAATTTTATTTTCTATTACTTGGATTTGCATTTTTTTTCGATTAAAATATTTGCACGCAAGGGTAATTCTTTTTCTTCCAAAATCAAAAACCTCACAAAATCCATTTTACAGCAAACCTACGCAGGTTTGGGAAACCTATTAGGTGGGAAGTCCAGTTTTCAACTAGCCATTCGCATAATGAGTAATTGAAAATCTCTTTATTTGAAAGCAATCAAAAATAATCTCCCAATACTCATTAAATTCAAAAAAAAACAACAATCATCCATGCTTAATGCAAGTCGATAAAGTTAAAATAACAAAAATCACACTATTTAATCTTGATTTTTCATTAAAAATATGAAAAAACATCGGAATTGCAGATTGAATCAATAGTATTATATCGCCAATAATAGTATTTTTGTAAAAAAATTAAGAATTCTGTGACTTTGCTACGCGAATATTGGATAACTTTGATGCTATATATTTGACAGTACTCAAACAATTGTTTGTTTTTGTTTTGTACAAATGTTTGTATTAACATTCTTACATGTTTGATTGTATTTGAAATGATAAAATTAAAACTATTTTCAGTTGTTTTTGTTTTCCTATGCGGATTACAAATACTTTCGGCGCAAACAAACTTTTATTTGCGACAGCACCGAGTAGACAATAATTTCTCGAATGCGGGAAATTGGGTTACAAATCCTGCAGATGTCAATACCCCGGGTACTCCTGCCTCTATAGCACCACATTCTCCGAATTTACCTACCCACAATGTATTTTTTACTGAAGGATTGACATCTTCTGTTGTTTTGATAACTACGCAGGCTAATCCTATTGTCGTGGGCAATATAACTGTTACGACGCCGACAAATGTAGTGATAACGCTTCCAAACAGAGCATTTGATGTTTATGGCAGTATATCGGCACCAAACGGTAATCTGCGAACCACAGGCACGCCGGCAATAAATATGCTCGGAAGTATCAATGCTGAGATAAATTTAGGCACAACTGCGAATATCAATTTCGGAGCACTTAATATTAACAAAACAGCAGGAGCAAGGGTTGACTTGCGTCATGATTTGAATTTGACAGGACGCTTTACTTTAATTGCCGGAAATTTCATTACCAACGGACATGACATTAGGGTGCCGACCATTGAGTTTCGTACGCCGGTGGGAGATAATTGGTTAGGAACAACCCTCTACCTTACCGCCAATGCTACAAGTAATTTTGTAGATGGCTCGCAAGGTGTTTACAATTTTGATATTATTTCATCCAATTCAACATTTGCATTTTCTTTTGCTCCTACGACTATTCTACTCGAAACAACTTTTGAATTTAGATCACTAACCTTTAATAATACAACAGGAACTAATGTACAAATAGGGAATACTTATCTTAGACCACACCTTATAATAGGCGATTTGACCATAAATACGCCGCATTTAATATTTCGAGGAGAAAATTTATTTCGCAACTCATTTTTTCCAAGTATTAATGTAAGGAATACTATGACTTTGCAGCGTGGATCTAATATCGTGCTGAACTCAGAAATACCATTTGTGCAAGAGCCGACTCACTTTACTGTAAACCAGTTAGTTCTTCCTGCTGAAAATGTCCAGCGCAGTTCGCTAACCGGACTTTCTCCAGTTAATTTCAACGTTGCGAGTCCGATGACTGTTTCTAATATGATGTTTCAGAACATAAATTTTACAGGTGCCGCAGTTACATTTTCGGAAGCATATGATGGCGGAGCCAATAGTGGTAATTTTACGCTTGCACCGGCATCGGTAGCACAAAACTTTCATTGGGTAGGTACAGGAAATACCCTAACCGCCACTGGTTCTCAATGGACAAATCTTGCCAATTGGCGAATTGGAAGTCCTGCAGGAACGACGGCAACACGTCTGCCCGGAGCAAGAGACAATGTGTTTTTCCCCAACCGCACTACCGCTTATATGGTAGTATTGGATGTTTCGGCGGTTGTCAACAATATTACATGGGAAGATACAAACAGACGTGGAACTTTGGCAAATCCCAGCACAACACACATTACATCGCTTTCTATCCGAGGCAATGCCGACTTTTTTGGAGCAAGCCAAATTAATCCCAATCTCTTTTTTACAGGACGTGCCGGTGGTAATTTTACTGTTCGTTCCGGCAATGAGTCTGTTTATGGCGGACAAGTCTTTTTCCGACATCAGGGAAGTTATACGCTCACCAGCGATTTTCTTATGCGCATCTCTAATAATTCTTTTTTTGACCACTCAGCAGGGGTACTAAATTCCGGTGGATTTAATATAGAAGTTGGACGATTTGCTTCTTACTACGCTTTTCCGGCAGGAGCAACTCGAAGTTTGATGATAGCCGGCTCGGAAATTCGTTCTGCTTGGGCTCGTAATGAAGCTAATCATTCCAAAAGACCTTATACGATTTATATAAATCGGACAGGAATGGACAATTACGATTTTGCGAGCAGTAATTTCATTGTAGTTAATACTGGTACAGATACGTCAGCCAATAATTCTCGAAGATTTCGTATTAACGGACAATTTCACTTTTACAATATAAGTTTTCGCAGCCCGTATGGACCAACTCATTTACTTTTCGATAATCCCAACAATACTATCAATACGTTGTCTTATACAGGTCCCGGTGCTATGGGAAGCTTTGGTTTTACAGTGAATACCTTAATACTTACACCTAATAAAACATATACATTGCCGAGTTTCGCCGGTACAACTGCACAAGATATGGCCAATCGTACTGTAACTATTGCAAGCGATTTGATTAGCAATACCAGCAATTGTATTGGATTGGTATTACAAGGTGTCTCCAGTACCGGAATTATTCAAAACAACACAGGCAGGCAAATTTCCATTGGAGCCTCTTCGGTAAGAAATATTAACTGGATTAGTCCCACTCCGTTATTAGTGCCGGGTGGAGTTTCACTCGGAGGCACCAATACGAATGTTAGTATTACTCCCCCAATAAGCACTACGATGTACTGGGTAGGTGGCACGGGCAATTGGTCTGATCCTGCAAATTGGAGTTTGACCTCTGGTGTATGGTACAATCCGGGCAATTGTATTCCAGGTCGTTTGGATAGAATTTATTTCGATGGCGGTAGTTTTACGGCATCCGGTCAAACTGTTACCTTAAATGTGGCAACTATTGACATTGTGAATATGACTTGGACGGATGAAGCCGGAACAAGAACACCGAGCTTTGTTACACCAGCAGGTACAACAATCAATATTTCGGGTTCTATGCGATTAGCATCCGGAATGGTCTGGACACAGGGTGGTACAGTGAACTTTACAGGTACCAATACCGGTACCAACAGCCACATCATAGATGGAAACAATGTAATTATTGGTTCTTCTTTAAATTTCAATGGATCAGGTCGTTTTGATTTGAGAAGTAATCTACAGTCCGCTTTCAATATTACAATTAACGCCTCTGTCGGCAGTTTCTTTTCAAATGGATTTGATATGACTGTTCCTCTTGGTTTTGTAGCGAGTACAACCGATGGAATAGCCATTCATCAAAGTGCAGGTAGAATCAGAGATATTTCAAACTCAGTGCTTAGTGCCCGCCGTCGTATAACTTTAAACGTGAATGACTGTGTTAATTTTATCACCGCCGGCACTTCTCTTGTTACTACAAGTCGAGATGCCAGCACTCCCGACTTATATGTCAATATAGTCATCAATAGCACTGGTGCTTGTTCTGTGTCATTTCGCTCCATTTCGAGCACCCGCAGAATGGAGACTAATACCAGGGTTTTTGCCGAAAGAATAACAATAGGAACCACAGATAATTTTGTCAAACATATTACGACTACCGGTGTCGGTACTTTCGTAACTGATACCTTGCAGTTTTTTAGCAATCTTCGATTGGCAGCCGGAACTACAGTAACCGTAAACCATGAATTGATGTCGATGACTGGTACACCTTGCGACCAGCGCAGTTTGTCGGGTGCTAGTGCTGCAAATCGCGGTAATTTGATTTTCACCTACTGTAATCCGACAATTGCAAACATTCTTTTAAGCAATATTAATGTGAGTGTTTTGCCTGAAGTAGATTGTGATAATCCGCAAGAATTGCTTGTTTTCGGAATAAATGCGGGCGGCAACATCGGTCCTATTCGTTTCAGCGATGAACTGCAGCCAGGCGGGATATTAACATTACCCAAATTGTACGTAGCCTGTGCTTCGCATCTTTTGAGAATGGCTCAGGGTTATATCGTAAGTTACCAATGGCGGAGAAGTACGGATGGCGGGAATACTTTCGTTAACATAACCGCAGCGAATGGCGGAACCGCTCGAAACTTGCTTGTAACGGAGTCAGCCATCTACCGTTTGAATGCAGATTTCGGTGCGGGTTGTCTTGTTTCCTTTCAGTTGGAGGTTGAATTTACGGGTCATTATCGTACTTGGTTGGGCTTAAACAACAATTGGAATGATCACAATAATTGGTTTCCTCCTTCTGTCCCCGACGAATGTTCGCATGTGATAATACCAGGTGGTTTAACATTTTTTCCAATTATCACAGTAGAAGATGAAGCTGTTTGTGAGGTTGTTATTTTTCATTTCGGTGGCGAAATACAGAATACGCACTTATTGACCTACGAAAGAGCAGAGGTAGAAATGGCATTGAACAGCAATCAATGGTATATGATTTCTGCTCCGCTTCGCAACATGCACTCGGGCGATTTCTTCATCAATGTATCGAATCCGTTTCAAGATTTGGATGGTCGAGGGCTGTTGGTTCATACACAATTGTTTAATGTAAGAAATCCGCAAACTCAATTTTTAGAAGCGAGTTGGACAGGTGCTTTCAATTCCAGCTGTGTAGAATTGCTTCCGGGGAAAGGCATGGCTCTTTTTGCCAATCCTCGTTTCAGTAATTTCAATCAGCAAAACCAAATGACCTGTCGCGATTGCAATGAGCCTAACCGTTCGTTCTGGTTTCCAAAAACAGATAATTTCCACAATTATTTCGACCGCAACGGCAATTGGGCTTTCAGAGGTGCTTATTTAGACCGTATCCATTCAGGACGTTTTATCTACGAAAGTGTGATTAACGGTACAAACGTTTCTTTGACACATTCACCCTTGGTGTCAGGACAATATATTTTAATAGGTAATCCTTTCATGGCTCAGTTAGACTTTATGGCTTTTGCTGCAGCCAATAGTGAATTGATTTATCCGCAATATCAACTTGCTCTCGGCGTAAACACGGCTGTTCCCGGTACGAAGAATAATTTAGGAATGTTCAGCATAGTAGGAGGAAATCCAGTTAGTACCAACCCTGCCTTAACGCGCTACATTGCACCCATGCAATCGTTTATTGTAAGAGCGCGTACAAACGGCGGACAATTGGTTGCCAATATTAGCGATCACACTGCCACTCGCACGGTTGATGCTGCTGCAAACAATGCACTACAAAACACTTTACGTAGCGACAGAAACCAAACTGACAAGTCTATGTTGCACATTACCGCTTCTCGTGGCACGCAGCATAACACAGCGGTATTGGTATATTGGATTGGTGGCGACAGAAATTTCCGTCCTTTGACCGACAGCCGAAAAATCTTTGGCGAACATTCGCAGGCTGCTGTATCTGTTTTTCTGCTTTCGGGCGATGGTTATGCTTTGGGTATTAACACGACCAATGATTTGACGAATATTGTACCAATCGGCATACGCACTTCGGTTAGAGGCAATATCACATTGAGTTTTTCGGGTATGGAGAGTTTTGGAAATACTACCATTTTCTTACACGACTCGAGAACGGGACAAGTTGTAAATCTCTCGCAAACAAACACTTTCACATTTAATAAAGACGAAGAAGAATTGTTTGTAAACAATCGTTTGTACCTACGTTTTGAGAATAATACTATTACGACGAATACTAACAATACAGACAATGGTCAAGTTGTTGTGTTCAGTTCCTCGCTCGGCATACTCTCTATTGTTTCTTCCGGCGGAGAAAATTTGGGTTCGATTGAAATTCTCGACATTAAAGGTCGCGCTGTAATACGTGAGAGCAATATCCAAACCGCGATGTACAACACTCACATTGCTCAGGGTGTATATTTCGTGCGCGTACTTGGTGAAACCAAAAAAATAATTATACAATAAAAATGAGAACAATATATGCAAGCATTATCATATTATTCTGTGCAAGTATTTCGCTTTACGCGGAATCAGCTTGGAATCTCAGACCTTTCTCCGGCTTCTCAGATGTTCCGGTTTATTGCGTCTATGAAAGATCATTCTTCGAGCCGTTCGACAATAGCAGATTTTCAATAGAGTCAAGGTTCCAAGTATTTAATTCGTTTGGCAGCAATGATTTTGGTGACGATGGATGGCTGGATTTACCCGGCACCGGCGGCGATCCTCAAAAAGTTCCGATAGAGAATGGATTAAGAGTTTTATTGTTAATTGCATTGTTTCATACGGTACTGCTGGTGGTAAAATTGAGAATGCGTAGAAGAAGCTAAGTTAAAAAAAATGCAGAGTGATTTTACTCTGCAATTTTTATATCTCTCACCATCAACTGAATGGTGATGTTGTTGTTAAAGTTGTTTTCTTCAAGCGTGTAGCAAATGTCGAGTTTATTCAGGGCTTTTAGCTGTTCGTTGAATTCGTGCATTTTGAAAGCGATGCCATTCATTACGTTTTCCGAACTCGAATCAATCAATTCCAATTTTAAATGTTCCTGTTCTTTACCTACTAACCGGCTTGTGCCGTAATCGAACACTTTTTTCGACACAAACATCGGCTTCATATTGCCGGGACCAAAAGGCGCAAACTGTTTCAAAACGCGGAAAAATTTTGGTGTAATATCTTTGAATTGCAACACCGCATCGATGTCAATTTGCGGATAGGTTTGTTCTTCCAAGATATTTTCAACTACATATTTTTCAAAACGTTCTGTAAATTCGTCTAAATTTTCTTCTTTTATTGATAAGCCGGCAGCGTACATGTGTCCGCCAAAATTTTCCAACAAATCGCGGCAGGAGTCAATCGCTTTGTATAAGTCAAAGCCTTGCACCGAACGCGCCGAACCGGAAAGAATGCCGTTTGATTCGGTGAGAACAATTGCCGGACGATAAAATTCTTCAGCCAAACGCGATGCTACTATTCCGATTACGCCTTTATGCCAATTTGGATTAAAAAGAACGATGGATTTTTTACTTCGCAGAAATTCATCATCAGCAATCAGCGAAATAGCTTCGTCGGTAATATCTTTGTCCAATTCTTTGCGGTCGTTGTTATAAACATTGATGGTTTCGCTTTTGTCTTTTATGAAATTAGGGTCGCGCGACACTAAAAGTTCAACGGCTTCCGATGCCAATTTCATGCGCCCCGATGCGTTTATTCGAGGTCCAATTTTGAAAACTATATCGCTGATAGTTATTTCTTTATCGGCAAGACCGCATACATCAATTATTCCTTTAACACCTGTGCTTGGTGCCGAATTAAGTTGTTTCAAACCAAAATAGGCAAGAATTCGATTTTCGCCCGTGATGGGCACAATATCAGAAGCAATGCTGAGCACAACCAAATCGAGTAGGGGAATCAACTCAGCGAAGTCCATATTATTCACTTGCGCAACCGCTTGTAGCAGTTTAAACCCAACGCCACAACCGGATAAATGCTTGTAAGGATAGGCGCAATCTTCGCGTTTAGGGTCGAGCACGGCAACTGCCGGAGGCAAAACAGCATCGGGTGTATGATGGTCGCAGATAATGAAATCGATGCCTAAATTTTTGGCATATTTCACTTTTTCTACTGCTTTTATTCCGCAGTCGAGAGCGATAATCAAACTGAAACCATGTTCGGCAGCATAATCAATTCCTTTTATGGAAATTCCGTAGCCTTCGGTGTATCTGTCGGGAATATAAAAATTGACATTACTTAGATGTTGCTTCAAAAAGCGGTACATCATAGCTACCGATGTTGTTCCATCTACATCATAATCGCCATAGACAAGAATTTTTTCGTTGCGTTTCATTGCTTTGGTCAAACGTTCGACAGCCTTATCCATGTCAGCCATCAGAAACGGATCGTGCAAATCCGCAAAATCAGGTCGAAAAAAACGGCGCGCTTCTTCAAAATTGCTTATTTCGCGTTGCACCAAAAGCCTTGCGAGTATCGGACTGATGCTCAGTTCATCTGCCAATTTCTGCTGAATTTCTTCCTGCTCAGTTGTTAATTGTGGAAATAACCATTTATTTATCATTGTTCGTTTTTTTTCTTGTTGTGGAAGATTACATTCATGAAGGCGTTTCTATGTTTTTGTTTTTTGTTCGGTTTTTTCACCACTTCGCCACCAAATTCCTATCACCAAACGCATTATCAACTCGCGCTACATTTACCCAGAATTTATTTTCTTCAATCCACGCAAGCGGATAAACTGCTTTTGAGCGCGGATAAGCGTGATTCCATTCATCGGCAGTAACCAAATACTGCGGATGAGGTGCGTTTACAAGCACATTGTCTGTTTTATCGTAAGTGCCGTTTTCAATTTCCTTGATTTCGGCAAAAATCTGCAACATTGCATCGGCAAAGCGGTTCAGTTCCGCGAGCGATTCGCTTTCGGTCGGTTCAATCATCAGCGTGCCGGCAACCGGAAACGAGAGCGTCGGCGCGTGAAAACCGTAGTCTATCAGGCGTTTAGCAATGTCGGTTTCGCTTACACCGCTTAGGGCTTTGAAGTTGCGACATTCCAAAATCAGTTCGTGTCCAACGCGTCCGTTTTCGCCTGTGTAAACAATTCCGTAGGTATCTTTTAATTTTTCCGCTAAATAATTCGCGCTTAAAATCGCAATTTGCGTTGCTTTTGCCAAGCCTGCTTCGCCCAGCATCCGAATGTAGCCGTAAGCCACAAACACAATGCCGATGCTTCCGTAAGGTGCTGAAGAAACGGTGTTTAAGCCAAATTCTTTGCTCGGCAAAAAGGGTGCTAAATGCTCTGCCACGCAAATTGGACCTGCGCCCGGACCGCCACCGCCGTGCGGATTGGCAAAGGTTTTGTGCAGATTCAAATGACAAACATCAGCGCCGATTATGCCCGGATGCGTAAAACCAACCTGCGCGTTCATATTTGCGCCGTCGAGATACACTTGTCCGCCGTGCGCGTGCACTACATCGCACATTTCGCGGATGCAGGTTTCAAAAATTCCGTGTGTCGAAGGATAAGTAATCATACATCCGGCGAGATTTTCGGCATTTTCACGCGCTTTTTCGCACCAATCTTGTAGATTCACATTACCACATTCGTCGGTTTTTACCACCACAATATCAAAACCTGCCTGCACCGCCGTTGCCGGATTTGTGCCGTGCGCCGATGCCGGAATCAAAATCACATTTCTGT
>Ga0209737_10001875_pt1 | contig 14821 bp, 13 predicted proteins | sample TergutCu122P3_FD_187284 | JGI IMG/M metagenome (GOLD analysis project Ga0209737, IMG submission 187284) | Cubitermes ugandensis P3 segment gut microbial communities from Kakamega Forest, Kenya - Cu122 P3 (SPAdes) (version 2) | ecosystem: Host-associated > Arthropoda: Insects > Digestive system...
GCAAACAAACCGTAGAGCGGCTTGGGGTTCAGGTCGATCACCCAATCGCTGTTTTGCAAGTAGCGGATCAACCGCCAGTCGTGTGTCCGGGAATCGTTGCCCGCTGTAGGGATCACATTGGCATCGTAGTATCCGACGACGGTCTTGACGTTCGGCTTGCACCGTTTGACAATGTCGGCGACCTGGAGAATGAAATGACGGTCCAGGTAACTTAACCCGAACGCCGGGAAGAACAGGCGAGGTTCTTTTTCATAGTCGAGGTCGATGCGCGGGATACATTGTACCGAAGGATCGCAAGGCCAGACCAATATGTGACGCCGGTGATCGGCGTTTTTGCGGTCAAGCCACTGTTCGCTCGGCAACAGTGTAAACGTACACCGTCTCCCAAACGCAACCGTTTCCGGTGTCCGGTTTCTCGGATCAACGACAAACGCGGTCACGGCATGACGGGGCAGCGCATCGAACAGGTCGTCCTGGGGTCTGAAAAAGAAAAACGTGTCGCACTGGGCGGCGGTCCGTTTCGCTTTCTCCCCGCTACCATAGCAGGGGACGACCTCGGTATCCCACTGGTGCGAGAAGCCGCGGGCCCGCTCAGGGATTTCCGGTACAAACCATTTCACGAACCGGTAGCACTTTGCGATGTACCCTGCGAGGAATTCCGCGCAAAGTGTCTGCTCGGAGGCGTTGTAGCTGGCATGGATTCCGACAATTCGTTTCTTCATGGTCCTCCCTGTATTCCTTACGGCATCCCGCCTTGTTGCATCTGCTGTTGCCCCTGCGCGATGAATTCCTTGTTTTGTGCTTCGCGGGTCTCCGTCATCATGGAGGTGATCAGTTCCTTCATGGTTTTATTCTTGCTTTCGATCTCGCGCAGCTTTTGACGTTTCACGATTTCCGGCAGTGTGATAAAGATGGCCGCAGCTTCCTGGGCGACGGCGATCATCTCCTGCGATGTTGTCGGCGTGTCCGGGTTGGCGAACTGTTCGATCCGGGCCATGATTTCCGCGACCGGGTCGGCGGCCGGCGGCACGGCCCCGCCGGGCGACCCGGCCGCTGGCGGCGCACCGCCTTGCTGGGCCATCGGGTCCATCGCCATCCGCTGGGCGTCGACCGCCTGTTGTAACGCGGAACTGCCCGCCATCAGTTTGTCGATCTCCTGTTGCTGTTGCGCTTCCAACTCCGCCTGGAACATCGCCTCATCCAGTTGCTTGCGGGCCTCTTCGCTCTTGTCCAGTCCGAGCTTGTTGAGGACGGTCGATTGAGCGACCGCGCCGCTTTCGACCATCTGGAGCAGCAGCATGAGTTGTTCCATGTTATCTGCGAACTTGGACGGTTGAATCCGGATACCACACGGTTTCCAGCCAAGTTCCGGTGTCACCTGGAGGACCATCCAGGACAGGATCGCATTCATCGTGGCCGGAATAAACTGCCAGTGGGATTCCAGGAGCCGGGCCGCCATCGGGGCCGCCTGGACGGTCATGTCGCTCCGGTAAAGCTGGACGGGGATCCCGTTGGAGTTGAGCTGCATATCCTCACCCTGGACCAACAACTCGCCCGGGACAAGGCTTTTCCCTTCGCCGCCGAGCACCTGGTACTCGATGGGAAACCCGATCGTGTGAACCCCGGCCGGGTCGATACGGTGCTGCGTAAAGATGTTCCTGATCTGGCGGTTCCAGTCGGTCATGTCCGTCGTCCAGCCGGTATCGACCGTCGAATAGCCGCCGCTGTCGTTCGCCTTGGAAGGGGAACAGACACGGACCGGGATCATATAATCGGACGCGAGGATTTCATTCATTTTCCGGAGTCCGAAAACATAACGTGACATGCCGTAGCTGTAGACCGATTCGGGAATCCCCCAGCCGCCCGTGTTTTGCGTCACAAGGGCCGGCTCGCGTAAATGCAGGATCGTCTTGTCATTGAACCGGTAATCCTTTTCTTCACCGATGGCCTGGAGCAGCGTCATCGGCATCGAGGAGAGCAGGAGCGGGTCGCCGTCCTTGACCCGCTTGCGGATCATGGCCGGAATCCGCCAGGTGAACAGGCGGCGGTCGGTGAACGGGTCATGGTGCAAGATAAACTCTTTCGGGTTCCAGAACTGCACAATCACATTGCGCCGGTAGTCCGCCTTCATGTTATAGACGACCCAGGTGCCGCGGTACTTGCACTGCTGGCAGGTCGCCTCGAACCGCATCCCTTTCGCGTGGTACTTGAACCGGAATTCCGGGTTGTCCGCCGACGCAACGACATCGACCGGGTGGATGATCCTGCATGTCGGGCATTGCATCCTTCGCAAGATCGGGGGCAACATCGACATGAGGGTATTGCCGCTCGAAAAGAAGTTGCAAAGGGCCATGTAAAGGACCGACTTGGCGTTGAGTTGGTCGAGCAAGACTTCCCGGTAGCTGTTGATGTCCTCCTCTTTGAGATCGCCCGAATGTTTCGGGTCATAGAATTCCACGTCGGTCAGAAAATACCCGATGAGCCGTTTCATCGCCTGGCGGAGTGTCGGGTCAAAGTTCCACAGCATCTCGCCAAAATCAAACATCTGCCGGACATTGACCGTGCCCGGTACGATCCCTTTGGACATCCACGGTGACGAAAATCGCGCAAAATCCTGGGCCGGATCGCCGGAAAGCTGGTCCGATTTCGACTGCGGGCCCGGTGCCCACGCAGAGTGCCAGGAGAGGATGCCCATAAGGATTAACGTTTCACAAAAAGGGTACAGCGGAGCAGCCCGATCTCGAACGATACGGTTCGGGGGATGGGCGCGACAATCGGGATCGAGGTTTTGTCCGGGCAGACGAGTGCCGCCTGGATGTTGTCTCGATCAACATTGAAGTTCATTTCCTGCCATTCGGGGACGCTCCGCTTGTCGGTCGCGAGTATGACAATCGCGTCCGTCTGGACAATCGCGTGACAAATGAGCGGAACCTGGAAGGAGGTCAGCCCGGAAAACGCAAGCTGGACATGTTTGTCCGGCAAGGTCGGCTCGGCATGAAGGAAATCGAAACCGAGCAGGCGAAACGCCTCGTCCAGGCTTGTTTGTACCTGGTGCGAAACAGCGAGGGCTGTCGCGGCGGCTCTTTGCGGACGCGGCGGACCGTGTTGAGCGGCCCCGGTCATTTGGGCCATCGCGTCCTCGACCGACACGTCACCGGACAGTAGGGTGTCAATGTCATAGTCCACCGTGACCGCTTGTCCGGTTTCGTTGTGACTTTCGTTAAAGTATTCGATACCGCCGGAAACGAGCGTTTTTCGGATGGGGAACCCTGTTTCAGGATCGACCGTCTGGACGAACATTTTGGGGGCGGTCAGGTCGTTATGGAGTGCGGCCACGGCGTTCCGCGCGGATTCACGTCGCGCGTCGACGGTCTTGAGTGCTCTCGTGCCGTCCTCGTATTCGTCGTACTCGGCTTCGGTGTAAAATGGCATAAAGGTTACGGATCGGAAAAGGAAAAACTGGAAAGGGTTATTGAGACGGTCATCCGCCACGCTTCTAATCGCCGATCCACCCGTCCGGGATCGGGCCGTATTTTTCGGAATCGGGCACTTTCAAATTCAACCTGGCCTCCTTGAACCGGATCACCAGCCCGCGGCGGGCCCGGCGCAAACGGCCCAGTTCCCCGTTTCGGATCACGAACAGGTATTGTTGATCATTCTGTAAGCGGAGCTCACGGACCAGTTTGCATATGTCCTTATCGTTATACGCATGGAGTGCTTTGGGCGGCACACCGAACGGGACGCTGATGACGATGTAGCGTACGGGCGGGACAATGGCGGGTAACTGTTCGGCCCCGGCGGGCAACTGTTCGACCTCTTCCGGTTCCTCCGCCGGTTCAGGCGGCGGGGAAGATGGACTCGTAGAGGCGGATAATTTCGTAACATTCTCGGCGGTATCGTTCATCAATTCGGGACTCGTTCAAAGGGATGGCAGTTTTGTCATGGAAGCCGTTTTCACGCCGGATCGCCAGCATCTGCCCGATCGCCCGGTCGTTCTCGATCGCTTCAACCGCTTTCCAGACCGCCGCTTCTTCCGGTGCTGCCCCTTTCGGTTCGAGCATCCGAAGCACCCGGTCCGCAAGTTCCAGGAATTCGCGGATCGGCGGACGATAGCATAACAGCGGCCGGGCGGCCGCTTTCGGTCCGTCCTGGGCTTCGGAAACGGTCCGAATCGTTTCGTCCGTGAAAAACCAGGTTTCACGGTTCCCGTAGCATCCGAAGTAGTGGACAGGCAATGTGAGTTCCGCGTGGGAACCGATCGGGTTTTGAATGTCGTACTGGTACGGCGTAAGGACACAGAACCGGCCGGTTGCGTGATCGAACACGGTCAGCATCCTCAGCAGCGGGATCGTTTGGTTCCAGGCTTCGGTCGGCACAGCGTACAATGTCCGGCAGAACGACCGTAACTCCGTCTCCACGATAAGCCCTTCGTCGAACCGGAACACAGTTCGGGGCAGGTCGGTCACGACAAGCGGATGCTCCCGCATGATCTGGGCGAGCGTATGTGAAACAATGTCGGTCGGGATCGCGGTCCGGCTCGCATCACCGATCAGGTGATGGACGACCGGTACGTAAAAAACGAATCGTTCGACCAGTTCGTCGAAATCGCGGATCGTCCCGAACAATTCTTTCACGGTTCGCCGGACCTTATCGCTCGCAGGCCAGGCTTCATCGATATGCAGGAGTGGTTCCATAGGGATCGTTTTCAGTGCATCGCAGGTTTCGGTTGGGAATCAAACACGAAAGCGCGTATTATAGACCTGGGCCGGGACGTTGCAATTTTTACACGAGTCGTGTAATTTTCCCGCACCTGTACCCGGTCAATCATTTGGAACTACAAAGCAAGCGGCTCATAAGCCGCCAAAGACACAAAAAAAGCGATACCGCTTTGGAACGATACCGCCATAACAGGGTGAAAAATAAGGTGAACATTGATTAGGGATTGGATTTCATAGGCATCATTTGTAACGGTAAAAACAAGGGAACGACGTTGTTAAACACCAGACAACCCGCCTTGCCGATGGCGTTATCTGTTTCGCATTGCTGAGAAAATTCCCTGGAAGCTTCGCAGGCGGAGTGGAGCAAGACTCTCAAGAACACGGTGGTGCCGGCATCTTGCCGGCGAAATCTTCGCAACTCACTCCTTCGGTCGCGTGCCGGCAGAGTCGGTCCACAATCTCCCGCAACTCCCCCACATTCTGGGCTGTCATATCCTCCTCGCTGACAAGATCGGCGATTGCACCGAAATAATAGGCGAACAGCGACTGGTTCGCGAGCATATCGAAAACCGCCATCGCTTCCCAGTCGAACCGCTCGGACCAGCGGCAATCGAGCATCGCTTTCCGCAGGTAACTCATGGCATCATCGCGAGCGAATTCCCTGGCGAACAATCCGTCAAGCATATCGGCGATCAGACGCTGTTGTTCCAGAATCCGGTCCCGTGTGACCCCATGCTGCTCTATGTACGTTTCGATGTAAGGGGGATACTGCCTGTTTTCGATCCGCTCGAAGACCTGGACGTAGAGCCGATAGGCGACATTGAGCAGGTTGTATTGAGGATGGACCGAGGCAAAGGTTTTCGGATCGCGTACGTTGAAGACCATGATGTTACGGATGGCAAGTGTTCTGGAAAAAATACTGAAGTTTAAGGAAATAGGGCATAGGACATGGGGCATAGGAATAAGTGATAAGTGATAGGTGATAGGTGATAGGTGATAGGTGAACCTATTTCCTATTTCCCCAGCTCCTATGCCCGATGCCCTATGCCCTATGCCCCCACTTAGCGTCTGCGCCGCACGGGGACATGGTCGTCGTCAGGAATCTCTCCCATCTCCGTGAAGATCGAATCGTCCTCCATGTCGTCAGCCTCCTCCCAATCGTCGCTTTCGCTCTCTTCGTCTTCGTCGCCATCCACATTGGCATATTCGTCTTCGTCCCCTGCGGACGCCCTGGGCCGATACTCGTCTCCGTCACGGAGTACCGTTCGCGGTGCCTGGTTGAATTCGTCATCGTCCGAAAATTCCCCTCGGAGTTTGATGCGGTCCGCCTGCGTCTGACGCCGGGTCTGCGCTTGTCGCTGATCGCTTGCGACACGTTCTTTGACCGTCCCGGCGATCTGTGCAGTCTTTTGTTCCAGCGTGTCCGGGTCGTTTTCGGCAAAGAAAGCGACCTGTTCGCAGAGTGCTTGCAGGATCGGCCGGCTTTCCTGTATGAATGTTTCCATCCGGTCCAACTCTTGAAGTGCCGCACGAGTCTGAGTGAGTGTCTTTTTGACCTCCTTCGGGTCGTCCCCCTGGAACCCGTCCTCGCATTGCGTAACCGCACGGAGCAAATCCGTGTACGAGTTACGCTTGAGCGAGGAAACAAACGAAGTGAACCGAGTCTGTGCCTGCCTGATTTCGTCGCTCACTTTACTCGCCTTGATCGTTTGTGGGGCGAGTTCGTCGATCAGGCGGTTCAGTTGTTTCGTGGTCATATCGCGTGAAACAAGGTGATTTTCGACAGTACGGCGGACGGTACGCCACTCGTTTTTCCCGAGCCGACTGGCGATTGTCCGGAGGTTGGTCCAGCTCAGGATCACGCCGTTGGAGGCCGCTTTCTCGTAAAGTTCTTCATAGTACAACCGGGGATAGATACTGATCGTTTTCAAAATGGTATAGACCTGCGAGACACCGTAAGGGGACATAGACGCCCCTTTTTTGACGGCATTCATACCGTACGCGTAGGCTTTGCCGTCCTCCCGGGGATAGCGGGCGTTCCAGAAATCACCGAACAGGAAAAAACTTTTGATTCCGTCCGATTGAATCTGGAGCCCCAAATCCCAGAGCGCAATGGCGATCAATCGTTCATCTTCGTTCGCTTCCTGCCAGGTCGCCAGATTCTTTTCGTTGGCGGCGATCATCGCCGGCGGCGTTTCGGGCACCGTCTGGCCCGATAATGCGGCCTTGACACCTCTTTCCAGTGGTGTTTTCGACTCGCCCGGTATGCTTGCAGACGGTTGTTTTGGCCGGCGTTGCGGTTCGCCGCCGACGGGGTTGGAAGATTTACGTAAATGAGGGGGAACGTTTGTGCGTTTGTTTGTCATGTCATTTTTGTGGTGAGGAGGGTTTGTGAAAGTTTCATCATATCCGCCGGGGACGTCGCCGTCGGACCCGACTGGAGGGCTTTGGCCAGGAACAGGAGCAGGTCGAGCATCGTGGCACAACGGACCAGTTGTCCGTCACGCCGCAATTCGTTCCGCTTGTAGGCCGGGACACGGATCGATTGTAGCACCGTAGTGACAAACTCCCCAAGCGATTCGCGATCTCTTATCGGGAGCCAGGCGGCACCGAGCCGGGCGATAAACGATTGACCGAGCCGCGTGAGCCGTTCGACCTTGCCCGGCAGATCGTCAAGCGAGTCCGAGACACGGACCCGCGACGGGACCGTGACCGTGGTGTCGCCGAGCCGGATCGTCGACCAGAGCGAATGGACGCCCCGGACCCCGAAATGGACCGAGTACGCCACGTCGCACAAAAGCCCGTGCCGACTCGTACAGAACGTCAACCCGGTATGGAACCGGGCGACGAAGTGGCGGTAACTGCACGAATAGGACCGCTCCTGCCAATGTGGACTCTCCTGGATCATTTCGTAGTACCGGTAGGGGATAAAGGGTTTTCGCTGTGTCCCGTGTGCGTCCGCCGCAACGACCGTCCGGTCGGCATAAACACCGATCAGGCAGCGTCGCAAAGGGGCCGCATCCAGTTTCAACCAGTCGAGTGGTGCCGCGACCGACCGGATGTCCAGACTCTCCACCAGTTCCGCAACGGCCGGGATCAGTACCTGCCACCCGTGGGACACGATGTCGGCGGGACTCTGGAGCCGGAACAGGGTCTTGCCAAGGCAAAAGTCACGCGGCGGATCGCCCGACCAGTGGTACAACCACTGATCCGGAACCAACGGAGTCTCGCTGGCGATGATCTCATGCGGTACAGGAACTTTCGTTTTCGGCATGGCGTTTGGTGAGGAGGCAAGTGGTCGACTCCCATCGGTTTGGCGGGGAAAACACGAACAGCGGCAATGGACGACCTGTGCCTTCGCCGGTTTGCGTTATCTTCCTTTTTCCGACAACCCTTACAACCGAAAAATCTTTCGCAATTTTCCCATTATTTTTTGGGAAACCGACAGATGGTGTCGGATCGGCGTTGGCCTGGTCCGGTAACACCACGCCCGAAGAAAATTTTCACGGACCCGAAGAATTTTTGGGACAGCAATGATTTTACAGGAACCTGTGGTTGTTCCTTTCCGGCCCGGCCCCCCCATCGCTCCAAACGCCGACTCACAATTTCCGCATGGGACACTGACAGAGACCATCGTTTTCAACGTATGTTTTCCCGCAGGACCATGCCGCCATATCCGGCATCGATAAAAGCCTCCAAAATCTCCATCGTTTTTTCCCCTTTGATGAAACGGCCAGCCATAATCGCATCGTAGGCTTCCTGGACCGTATCAAATTCCTCCCCCAAACTCCGGATAAAATTCGATTCGGCGATTGTACTTGTCGTAAACGGTCTTTGACTTGTTTTGTGCAAATACCACTTGACATCGCCATTCTCTTGCCGCTTGCGTTTACTCATCACGATCCTCCTCCCGGATAGTCCAGTTCGGCTCGTCATATTCCGCTTCCAGGTCTGTTGGACCGCGTTTGGCAAAACGGCTGACCGCCTCAAGCGGGCCGGCAAGCGGCTGCACGATGGCCCGTGGAGGGCGTGTGGTCTCCGGTGTGTCGATGGAAGGCAACGGGCGGACCATCGGACTTGCCGGCATTTCTTCCTGGAACCGTTTGGGAACCGGCCTGGTCCGTTCCTCCTCACCCTGTTCGGTCGGCGGGTTCGAGCCGCGATAACGCCTCACCGGCTTTTCCGATCCTTCCTGCTGTTCGGTTTCGGTTGTCCCGTAGATGCGATGGAGCGTCTTGTGAAAATCGTACTCGTCCGGTGCACCGGCAAACGCTTTCTGCCAAGCGTCCATCAAAGCAGGATGCTGTTCCCAAGCCTGTTCGCAGGGGGATTTCAATTCGGGCGCGTATCGTGCAATCAACTTGACCTGCGCAATCCCGACCGTTCCTTTCAGTACCGACGGCCAGGGTTGCCACTGTTCGTAATACCGCTTGAGGAACGGCGGGGACAGTCTCAAATCCACCTCCTGGAACTTGTCCGCCGAAAGATGGTAACGGCTTTCGACGGCTCCGGCGTACCCAAAACCGCCCGGTTTGCCTGTATCGCCGTTGACCGGGTCCGGGAAGTTGCGGTTCCGGATATGGTTGATTGTCCCCTGGTTCACCTCAGCCGGGTCCGGGAAATAGAACTCGTCCATCGTGCCGCCGCTGGCCGTTCGCGCTTTCCGGGCATATTCCCGTTTCAGGTCATCATAAGCTTGCTGGTTGATCGACACGACTTGCAGACCGTCTTTCGGTCCAACGCCGAACGGCATGCCATTGAACTCGAAATCCCGCCCTTTTTTGGTGTCGTAGCCCCGATAGATCAGCGCATACGAAAAATAACGGAACTTCGGCAACGGGAGCAAAAGTGTGGCAAACAACGAGTTCCAGAGTCCGTTTTGTTTTCGGTACTCGTTGATTTCGGCCGTTGTCATCACCAAGGGTACCCACTCTTTCGGCAACTGTTTCCCTTTTCCTTTCCGGTTCCAGAGCCAGGTCGTCAGGAGCCGGTAAGGGTTATCGTACGGGCCGCAGTACGGTTCGTACTGTTCGTCGACGGGTACGTAAGGCAGGGTCGGGATGAAACTGACCTTGCGTTCGAACCCGAACTTTTCGATCACGTTGACCGGCCAGATCGTGTGGTCGGAGAGAGAGCCGTCCGTCATTCGGGCGGGGAAAAACGATGGGGAATCTCCCTGGTCCGCGATTTCCGGCAGAATCCGGTACGCGAAAATTTCACCGTCCTCATAGCTCCCCGTCTTTGCACCGGGCTGCCAGTGTTGGACACTGTCGGCAAATTCGTCGGCGATGTAATGCGTCCCGTTCCATTGGGGCGTTTTGAAATCCGCGTCCGTCTGGGCACGGCCTGTGTTTTGAATGTTTCGGGAATATTTCATGGTTATTGTGGATGGTAAAGTGGAAAATGAGGTCAGGAACCGCCTGGTTCTTGGGCCGGATCGGTCAGACATTTTGCGACCGGCAGTGTCGGCGGTTGTCCGGTCAGGGCGTGTGCAGGCGGGATTGTTTTCGGATCGTTCACCTGCGTAAAGGCCTGCTGGTCGGACTGGTGGGCGCGTTTGAGACGTTGCTCGAATGGCGGATGGACCTTTGTCCATTCCCATCCGTCCGCTTCAAAGCATTTTTTCAGATAGTTCGCGATCCGCACAAACGGCTTGCGGATACCCTGCCGACGCCCGTAACCGTTGTAATTCATGTATTCGAGATGCTCCTTTTGAGCCTCCTTGAGTTGTTCTTCCAGTTCCTCGAAATTGACCAGGGGAACCTTGAGCATGAAACCGGCCACGAACCGGCTGACAAGCATCGGGCTTGTTCCATTGCGGAGACCGGCCCCGTACTTATCGAACAGGGTGCTTGCCTGCCTGTAGTACCGCTGGTAAAGCTCGTCCTTGACATCAATCCATCTCGAAAGTTCAGAAACGATTTTTTTCTTTTCTGTTTTTTCTTTTCTTTCTTGATATTCTTTCTTGTGGTGCTGTGAACCTTCACAGAATGTTCGCGAACCTTCACAGAACCCGTCCTGAGACTCTGTGAAGGTTGTCTGAAGGTTCACCGGATCATTCTGAGAAGGTTGCCGGACCCCGGCAAAGACGAGATGAACGTTCCCGGAACCGTCTGTGAAGATTCTCAGAAGGTTCCCCATCGGCAATGTCCAGGTTGTTTCGGTCTCCTGGGGGTCATCACCGGACGGCATGGCAGGCATCGGAAGGTTCACAGAACACGGCGATACGGACGGGGGTGGACTAGAAGAATGTGGGGCGGACGCTCGGCTTTCGGAAAAATAGCAACGCCGTTCCCGGTGAAACACGCCGTGCCGGACCAGGGCGCGGACATGTTCGTTGGCCGTCTGCGACGTGATCCCGACCGCTTGCCCGATCTCCTCACCGACGATCCGTACAAACGGGTCGTCAGGATGAGGACGCTCATGCAGACGCCGGAGCACGTACTGTTTCACCTCTTCGTACCCGTTCCCTTTTTTCCGCTTCATCGTCATAGCGATTGTCCGTAAAAACGAATGTGTTCTCTCTTGTCACGGAAGCCGTTCCCTTTGATTCGTTCCTTCTTTTGTCCATTCAGGTTCAATGCCCTTCATAGACGTCCCCGCCGTCCTCCTCGTCGAAGTCGAGTACGCGGCAGACATGAAAGGCCGCGTCCAACAGACTCAGTTTCTGAAAAAGTCCGCCGATTTCGAGTTTGGAAATTCCAAGTGCCGTGGCCGCTTCCACCGGGTCAATCAGTAAAAGCGGCTCGTCGACAAAGATGTCCCTTCCCATCCGAATCCGTATCCACGCCCGAAGCTGTTCCCGTTGCACTTCTGCGACGGCGGCGTAATAACAACTGTCCCCGCTACGGCAGACGATGCCGCGCCGGACCATTTCCCGCAGGTGGCGGCGTGCCGTTGCCGGTGGGAGACCGGTCCGGGCACCGAGCTCCTCACCGTTGAGGCGGACGAACAGGTCCGCCTGGCAGGAGCGGTTTTCGATCTGGTCCAGTACGGCGGCCCGGACCGCTTCATAACCGGCCCCCTGTTTCCGCCGCTTGAGGTCCACTACTTCGCAAGGGGCGTCCGGCGGCTCGCGGAAATAACAGCGGCGGCGGCGAACGATCACACCCTGGCGGATCAGGTGCCGGACATGCTCGTTGACCGATTGAGGCTGGATACCGACGGCCCCGGCGATCTCCTCACCGGTGATCCGGACATACGGGTCCGTCGTACAGGCACTGGCGCGAATCCGGTCCAGGATGTATTGCCTGACGGCGGCACAGCCGCCCCCTTTCTTGCGTTTCTCTTGCATGACTCTCTCCAATAACAAGTTGCGAAAATTTTCCGTTACGTTCAAACATCTATAGGCCGCTATCTCTTGGTAGTCCCATCAACCGTTTCAGGTCCGAGAGCGTGATCTGTTCCCACTGGTGTTGGGAGTAGCGCATCCGCCGGCTGGCCGCTTTGCTCATGAAGTGGGAGTTGTACTCGTCGGTAAAGTCGATCACCAGGCTGATCTCTTTCCCGTCCTTGACCCGAGCGGCCCGGCCGGGCCATTGGGTGTCGGCAATGGTGCTGTTCATCCCGTCCGCCCGGATCACGACACGCAGGTCCGGAAAATTCACACCATGCGACCAGATGGAAGTGGCGATCACCTTTTTCAAGTCCCCTACGGCAAACCGTTGTTTCAGTTCGCGCAGCCGCTGTTCCGTCATGTCCGGCAGCCTGGCGGTCAGGCCCCTGGCCTGGAACATCCCCATGTTCGAGGTCCGTTTATCCTGCGGGGAATAAACCAGTGTGTATTCCGGCAGGTGCCGGCGCAGATACAACGCATGTTCGATGGTGCGTACGGAAATTAAGACCTGGTCCTCGTCACGAAACAGCCTGGCGGCGTCCGCGATCGCCTGGTTCCGGGCCGGGTATTGCCAGACGCCGTAACGCTGGATGTCGTCAACCTTGTCCCAGTCCCGGACCGGGTCCCGGTCGCTCCGGACAGGCACCCAGACGACACAGATCGGCGTGACCAGGTGTTTGGCAACGGCCTGGGCGTAATCCATTTTTGCCAGGACGGGCCCGAAAATCCCGTTGAGCCGGAACTCCGCACCATCGTCCCGGAATTCGTTACCGCTCAGGCCGAACAGTTTGGCTTTCCAGACTCCGGACAGCAGTTCCAGTTTTTGAGGCGAGCCCCACTCGTGGTATTCGTCCACGATGAGAACGTCGGTATCCTGGTTTTCGCCCGGCGGGAAGTACCGGCCCAGCGTCCCCTGGCTGACACAGACGATCCGGGCGTTCGCATTTTTATTCTTACCGCTGCAAACCAGCCCGGCCTGGCCGGGGAGCAGGTCGTCCAGATACTCGTAAAGCTCGAACAGGACCGGCTTGTTTTTTGTACTGACGAGGATACGGGCACCGGGCATCAGTATCGCATAACACCCGATCAGGTAGGATTTCCCCACGGCGGTTGTCACGACGACCCGCCCCTGGTCCGCCTGGGCAAGTGCCTGGAGGATCGGTTTCTGGCCGCTGCGAAACTGCGATTCGTCGATCAAAGACCAGTCGGGGCGAGTGTTGGCCGTGATCCGATTGTCGCGCCAGCGGACAGCGGAAAACTCGAATTGTCTCTTGAACTTTTTTCGGAGCATCCATTCGAATCCGGCCGGGCAGGAAAGCAATAGCGGGTCCGTTTCCGAATGTTGGTAACATTTTTCCTCGACGGTGGTGGTGTAAAGCCGGTCATTCTGCCTTTTCGTGACAGGCCGGAAATAGGTCAGGTAATCTGCTATCCAGTTTAGGGCAACCAGGGACGGGCAGTGGATCCGCAGTTCATTGTCGATCTGTTCCAGATGGAGACGGGAGACCGGTTCAGAGGTGGTGATCATGTTGTCCTCGCTCAATGAGTGGTATCATCTGTTCGAATCGCCAGCGTGTTTCGCTGTTGAGCAATGCCGTATTAACGAGTCGCGGTTTGACCTCTGTATCCCGGTACAGCGACTGGGCCCAGGTCCCGAAAATCAGTTCCAAGAATCCGCGAATCCGTTCATACCGGTCAGTGTTTCCGGCACCCGCGAACAGACGTGAGGACCGGATGTTGATCGACTCCATGAGCCGGTCGATTTTTCGTACAAGTTCGACCTGGGCCAGGTGGATGTTGCACTGTTTCCGGGTCGCTCCACACAGCGCGGAGTGGATGAAATCATCCACCCGGCTGCGCAAGGGGCCTTCCGGGGTAACGCCCGTAAAGAGCCAGTTGTACGGTCTGTCGGGAAACGGCGATTGCTGGATCGTTGCGATCCGGCCGGCCAATTGGACCAGCTCCGGCACTTCCTGATCCGCACTGGCCGTATTCGTGCCGCCGAGCACCCGTTTCGATTCGTCGATAAAAAACTTTGGCACCGTACAAAGCGGGTGCGACAGGAATTCTTTCCGCTCGTGATCGGCCAGTGCCAACGGATCGTCCCTCAAGCCGACTTCGGCGATCAGAGGGTCCGTTTTCATACAGGGGCGACGCCCGCCGAGACTCCGGGCGGAAAAAAGCATCGAAACGATCAGGTCAACGCAATCCGGCGGCGCGGCAGTCGGTGTTTCCGGCAGCCGGTTTTTGAGCGTCCGGAACAGTTGACTCAGGTGGAAGTGGGGATCGTACCCGTTCTCATGGAATTGCAGGAATTGCTTGGTCCGCCGCAGAATCTCCCGCCCGGCGGGTGCGTCCGTGTCCACAATGATGTCCGTCCAGGGCGTTTGCTTGCGAAGGTGACCGATCTGGTCGACCGCCTGCCGGATGGAGCCGATTTCGCTCATCTGTGGAGGTCCGTTGGAAAACGTTTCGAGGACAAGAATGTTTTGCTTGGGGGTGACCGCCCCGGTTTTTGGTAAAAAGTAAAGGAATGGTGGAGTATTCATGGTAAGGATGTAAAATGGTGTCAATCGAACGGACGGTGATGCGTGTGAGAAAAACTCTCAGGGCTTCCTCACACATCCGCCATGATCGAAACGAATGACGGTATCGGCAATCTGGGCCATGTCCTCGACATGCGTAACGATAATCAACTGCCGCCCCTGTTTCCGCAGCACCGTTTTCCATTGGTACAGGATGCGGAACAAGAGCCCGATATGGCGGG